>Ga0307991_1001498_pt1 | contig 16278 bp, 11 predicted proteins | sample EllFjometagen131_FD_203146 | JGI IMG/M metagenome (GOLD analysis project Ga0307991, IMG submission 203146) | Marine microbial communities from Ellis Fjord, Antarctic Ocean - #131 | ecosystem: Environmental > Aquatic > Marine > Unclassified | place: Southern Ocean | collected 2014-10-08
TTCAAAGCCTGATTCGATTAAAGCCAACTATAAAATATCTACAAGCCATTTCACGGAACTAAAAATCTTTTTTCTAATTTCTTTTTCTTCCCCAAGGGGACACCGCTTCATTTTTACATAAGCGGAGCCCACGAAGGGGTATTGGCATAATGAGCCCCAGGTATAAAATTTATTTTAATACCTGGGGCGAATGCAGCCAAGTACAAAATATCTGAAAGATATTTTGTACAGCCAAATAAAAGAACTTTTTTATTTGCCATCCCCAAGGGGACACCGTGTTACACCTGACGCTACACTTACAGGGGCCCACGAGGGGATATTAGCGTAATGAGATCCGGGGGTAAAACTTGTTTTAATACCCGGACCGAATGGAGCTAAGTATAAAATATCTGCAAGATATTTTATACAGCCAAATAAAAAGTTTCTTTTTATTTGGCATCCCCAAGGGGATTCGAACCCCTGTCGCCAGAATGAAAATCTGGTGTCCTGACCGGGCTAGACGATGGGGACGCGCAACTGATTGTTTTCTCAAATATCCTACTTGCCTATTTCTAGTATACACTTGTAAAATGGGCTTTATTGTACAAAATAGTTCTTTTCTTTGCAATAAAAAAATGTTTTGTTTTTTCTGTACTGAAACTAAGAACTACTCTGTTGTCTCTTTTTCTTCTTTTGGCGCCTTTGAGAGTTCTTCTGCTGCTGTTTCCTGAACCTTTATCACTTCATCATCATCATGAGGGACCACACTAGCAACCGAGGTAAGCTTATCCCCCGGCTTTAAGCCTATAACTCTAACCCCTTGTGCAGCCCTTCCAACTTTGCTGATTCCGTTTACCGGAACTCTTACTATCATTCCCTTTATTGAGATTAGCATTATTTCGCTTGTTTCCTTAACGGGCTTTACTCCTACAACTTTTCCATTTTTTTCGACAACTTTAATGTTTATTACTCCGCTTCCGCCTCTTGTTTGTTTTCTATACACATCAAAAGGGGTTCTCTTCCCAAATCCTTTTTCTGTTACAGTAAGAAGCGTTCCTTCAGGATCCACCCTTACCATTCCAACTACTTTGTCGTTCTGTTGAAGCCTTATTCCCTTTACTCCCTGAGCGCTGCGTCCCATAGCCCTTATTCCTTTTTCAGGAAATTTAATAGCTTTTCCTTTCGAAGTCGCTATACATATTTCATCCTGTCCATTTGAAAGAACCGAACCTATCAACTTATCGTTTTTTTCTAAAGTAATCGCGATTATCCCTCCTTTTCTGGGATTGCTGAACGCAGTTAATGCTGTCTTTTTTATTTTTCCGGATTCGGTAGCCATAACCACAAACATCCCTTCCTTGAACTCTCTGACAGCAACAACCGACGTTAATGTTTCGTCTTTTGAAAGTCCTAATAAATTTATTATAGGCCTTCCTTTTGTTCTTCTTCCTGCCTGTGGAAGTTCATGTACTTTAAGCCAGTGCAACTTCCCTTCGCTGGTAAAAATCAGCATATAATCATGCGTAGAGGCGACAAAGAGCTGTTCGATAAAGTCTTCTTCCTTGGTTTCTGCTCCGGTAACACCCTTCCCTCCCCTTTTTTGCTGTTTATAGGCACTAACCGGGATCCTTTTGATATATCCCGCATGACTAAGTGTAATAACCATGTCCTCTTCTGCTATCAGATCCTCTATATCTATTTCTTCTGCGGCTCCGGTTATTTCGGTTCTTCTTTCATCCCCAAATTTTTCTTTTACTTCCAAAGATTCTGCTTTTATAATATCAAGCACCTTCTTTTCGCTAGACAGGATCCCTGCAAGTCTTTCAATTGTTTTTAAAAGTTCCAGGTACTCTTCTTCTACCTTTTTTGTTTCCAGATTAGTCAGCTGGTGCAATCTCATGGCAAGAATAGCTAGTGCTTGTATTTCTGAAAGTCCAAATTTCTTCATAAGTCCCAGTTTTGCCGTTTCGGGATCTTTAGATTTCTTGATAAGTTTGACTACTTCGTCCAGATTGTTTATCGCTATTTTCAATCCTTCTAGAATATGCGCTCTGGCTTCTGCTTTAGCTAAATCGTATCTAGTCCTTCTAACAATGATCTCTTTTCTGTGTTTTACAAATTCTTCCAGCACTTGTTTAAGGTTTAATACTTTAGGCTGATTATCAACAATTGCCAGCATTATCACCCCAAAGGTATCTTTCATCTGAGTGTGCTTATACAATTGGTTCATTAACACTTCTGTGTTATACCCTTTTTTCACATCTATAACTATCCTCATTCCGTCTCTATCAGATTCGTCCCGTATGTCTGATACTCCATCAATTTTTTTATCTTTTACCAATCCCGCGATCGAAGTAATCAATCTTGTTTTGTTCACCTGATACGGTATTTCTGAAACAATGATACTTTCTCTTCCCTGCTTTTTTTGTTCTATATGAGCTTTTGCGTGCATGGTAAGCGTTCCCCGGCCTGTTTTATACGCTTGTTTTATTTTTTCTATCCCGCAGATCAATCCCCCAGTTGGGAAATCAGGTCCGGTAATTATTTTTGCGAGTTCTTCCACTTTGCATCCCGGATTCTCAACAAGATAACAAACAGCATCAACAACTTCTTTTAAATTGTGCGGCGGAATATTTGTAGCCATTCCTACTGCAATACCACTTGACCCGTTCAGAAGCAATGTAGGCAAAACTGAAGGCAGAACTTCCGGTTCCGCAAGCGATCCGTCAAAGTTCGGTCTAAAACCTACTGTCTCTTTTTCTATGTCTCTTAACAACCAGTCTGATATTTGTTGAAGCCTAGCCTCTGTATACCTCATGGCCGCCGCCGGATCCCCGTCAACCGACCCAAAATTACCCTGTCCATTGATCAGCGGATATCTTAAAGAAAAGTCCTGCACCATCCTCACAAGAGCATCATATACCGCAGAATCGCCATGCGGATGATATTTCCCCAGAACTTCTCCGACTATTCTGGCGCATTTTTTGAAAGACTTATTAGACACTATCCCCATATCTTTCATTGCATACAGAATGCGCCTATGAACCGGTTTGAGCCCGTCTCGCACATCAGGAAGAGCTCTTCCAACAATTACACTCATCGCATAATTAATGTATGCATCTTTCATTTCTTCTTCAATGTATATGGGAACGATCTTTTCATTTAGTGTATACATGTTCTCTCTCCTCTTTCGTTAAGGTGTCAAAGTGTCATCACTCGCTTCCTCCTGCGCCAAATTACTTGGATCTTATCTGGCGGTGAAGGATAAATCACTCGTTAGTGTCAGAGTGTCATTGCGCTCTTTGACACTAGTAAACAAAGTAAACGATGACACTTTGACACTTTTTAGATATCTATATTTTTAGCTTCTTTAGCATGTTTTAGAATAAAATTTCTCCGAGACTCTACATTGTCGCCCATTAGAATGGTAAACATTTGATCCGCTTCTACCGTATCTTCGATAGTAACTTTTTGCAAAGTTCTTTTGTCCGGATTCATTGTAGTTTCCCATAACTGTTCGGGATTCATTTCTCCCAACCCTTTATACCTTTGTATCGTCATTCCTTTTTCTCCCTCTTTTAACACATACTTCAAGAGGTCTTTCAATGTAAAAAGATCCGTTTCATCGTTTATTGTAAAGATCGCTTTTTCTTTCTGCTCCTGCTCTTTTCTTTTGTTCTTTTTTTCTTCTTTTGCTTCTTCATCATCTCTCTGATAATCCGCTATATCTACTCCGAATTTTGCTATTTCTTTTGATATTTTTTCCAACTCTCTGGCTTCATAAAACTCTTGAACTGCTATTGTTGTTCCGTCTTCTGATCCTCTTTCCATTTGTTCTTCTTCTATTTTAATTTCTTTTTCTTTTCCCATTTTTGTCTGCATTTCTGCAAGTTCATCATCATTATACAAATATTGCCTTTCGCCTTCCACTTTTACACTGTATAGCGGCAATTTTTGGGTTTTGGCATCTATTAAACTGAGATATTTTCCTATTTTTACTCCACGCCTCTCAACTGCGATTGTTAGTTTTTCCGCCCTTAAAAGCAGTTCTAAAAGATCCTTCAGCCGTTTTGGAGTCATCGTTTTCTTTTCTTTGTTAATGTCCACTTTCTTTCCTTCTGTTCCTTGGTCCAATAAAAATGTTTTCATCTCTTTCTCGGTACTAATATATTGTTCTTTTTTGCCTCTTTTAACTCTGTATAGAGGAGGCTGCGCAATATATACATGCTCCTTTTCGATCAGGGCTTTCATCTGTCGAAAGAAAAATGTTAAAATTAAAGTTCTAATGTGCGACCCGTCAACATCAGCGTCACACATTAAGATTACTTTTCCGTATCTTATTTTTTCTTCACTGAATTCATCCCCTATTCCTGCTCCTATCGCAGTTATCATTGTTTTTATTTCTTCATTATTAAGCATTTGATTTATACGTGCTTTCTCTACATTTATTATCTTTCCTTTTAACGGCAGAATCGCCTGGTATCTTCTATCCCTCCCCTGTTTAGCTGAACCTCCGGCAGAATCTCCCTCTACAAGATAAAGTTCGGTTAAATGCGCATCCCGTTCTGAACAATCAGCAAGCTTCCCGGGGAGAGTGCTGCTTTCAAGCGCACCTTTTCTGCGAGTCAACTCTCTTGCTTTTTTTGCCGCTTCCCTGGCTCTTGCTGCAGTAAGCGCCTTTTTCGTCACTTTATTAGCAATCTCCGGGTTTTCTTCTAAATAGGCTCCTAGCATCTCGTTCACTGCAGTTTCCACCGCACCTTCGACCTCAGAATTTCCTAACTTTGTTTTTGTTTGTCCTTCGAATTGTGGATTCGGGATCTTTACGCTGATGACCGCACTAATCCCTTCCCTGGTATCGTCTCCGGACATCTCTTCGTTTTTTATTATTCCTCTGCTTTTCCCATAGCCTTTTATAGTCCGCGTCAAGGCGGATTTGAATCCGCTTAGATGTGTTCCTCCTTCTGTTGTGTTAATATTGTTCACGAAGCTATATATGTTTTCCGCATATCCTTCGTTATACTGCATCGCTACTTCTAAAATAATATCGTCTTTTTGTTTTTCAAAATAAATGATCTTTTTATGAACAGGCTTCTTTTTTTGGTTCATATACTCAATAAATGAAGAAATTCCTCCTTTGTAAAAAAACTCCGCTTCTTTATCGTTTCTTTCATCTTTGAGTGTTATCTTTACTCCCTTATTTAAAAATGCCATTTCCCTTAATCTCATAGACAGAAGGTCATAACTAAAAATGTTTGTTTCGTTAAAAATTTCTTCATCCGGACGGAAACTAATACTAGTCCCGGTAGTTTTTGTTTTCCCAAGTACTTTTAGTTTCGATATTGCTTTCCCATTATGGTATTCCTGATGATGAATTTTATCCTCTCTTTTAACCTCGACTTCCAGCCATTCTGCAAGCGCATTTACCACACTAACACCTACTCCGTGAAGGCCTCCTGAAACTTTATATACCCTGTGATCAAACTTTCCTCCGGCATGTAATGTTGTTAAAACTACTTCTACTGCTGGTTTTTTCATTTTCGCGTGCATGTCTACCGGTATCCCACGTCCATTGTCTTTTACTGTTATGCTTTCATCCGCATGAATGATCACATCAATTTTATCGCAATACCCTCCCATAACTTCATCGATGGAATTATCGACTACTTCATACACGAGATGATGTAACCCTCTTTTCCCGGTGTCCCCGATATACATGGCCGGTCTTTTTCTAACCGCTTCAAGTCCTTCTAAAACTTGAATATTTGTTGCGTCATATTTTTTCTTCTCGGTCTTTTCAGGTTTTTCTTCTTTTATTTTTGGTTTTTTTTCTTTCGCCATCTTGTTCCTTTCTTGAGACAGTACCTACGGTGCTTTTCTATTTCTCTTTGCTTGATTACCGTAATTTATATCCGCCGCCGCTTCCAAAATATCCTTTTTCTCTATCTCTTCCCTATGTACTTTGCGTTATGCTGCTCCTCTTTTATCCCTAATTAATCTTCCTCAACTTTTCCAATTCGGAATCGGATTTCTGTTGCTTTTTTTCTTCCCTTATAACTCTCGTTAAATCTTTTAATAATATCTCTCTTTTCCATTGTCAGTTTATATAACCATGACGGTGTTTCCGCAATAACTGTTATTATTCCTTTTTTATACGCTACCGGCTTTGCGTGTCCCAAAGCTTTTTCTTCAACAGCTTCTACCCAGGCTTCTAGAACGTTACTTCCCTTTTTTGCCGGGCTTTTTTCCCATTTTTTTATCAGGTTCCCGGCAACATCTCCCAGGTGTCCGGTCCGGCTCCTTCTCATCCTCTAAGCTCCTCTTTTTTAGGACTTTAGGTGTTTAGGCTTTTAGAAGTTTAGGTGTTTAGGAGTTTAGGTGTTTAGGGAGTTTTCTTTATTGTAGCCTCTTCCTTCTTCCTATCACCCTAAATTCCCATATTCCTCTTTTCTGGAAGTTTAGAAATTCTCTTCGTTTCAAGATCTTTCCTCTTCCTAAAACCCTATATTCCTATACTCCTAAATTCCTGCTCTATGCTGTAAGCTGCATAGGCAACACTACATATGTGTATTCGTTTCCTTTTCTTAATACACCCGGCTTGTTACTATCTTTTACCTCAAAAATTATCTCTTCGTCATTAATGTTTTTTAATACATCGATTAAATATCTAGGATTAAACCCTATTTCAAGATCTTCTCCTCCCTGATAATCAATGTCTATATCTTCTTTTGATTCGCCTAGATATGGCGTATTTTTTGAAATTGTTAGTTTTTTCTTTTTAATGCTTAATTTTATAGCCATTGAATCTTGGTCTGTAAAAATACTGGCTCTTTTTGCTGCTGATAAAAATTCATCTCGTGAGATCTTAAATTCCTGATCTGATTTCTCTGGTATAACTTTCTGATAGTTGGGATATTCTCCTTCTATTAGTCTTGATAAAATAAAACTTTTATCAAAAGAAAAAAGAACCTGATTATCGCTGAATTTAACCCGAATATCTCCCTCGTCGCCAAGCATTCTTTTTACTTCTTGTACAGTTTTTATTGGAATGATGACTTTTGTATCTACAAGTGTTTTTTTATTAAGTGTTTTCTCCATAGCTGCCATGCGCCTTCCGTCTGTAGCAACTAGACTTATTTTGTCTCCTTTGACCTGAAACAATACTCCGTTTAATACATATCTGGTATCATCTCTGCTTATCGCAAAATCTGTAAGCGTTAACATTTCTTTTAATGTTTTTTGTTCTATCGTAATAGAGTCTTTGTCTCTAAATACGGGAAGTTGGGGGAATTCTTCTTTAGACAGCCCGATTATTTTAAAATTTGCCTTCCCACTTTTTACTGTAACAAAATTGTTTTTTTTCATAGATATCTCTATTTCACTTTCATCCGGTAGATTTCTTATAATATCAAAAAACTTTTTTGCCGGGACTGTTATCGCTCCCGCCTGTCCTACCGATGTATTAATGTTAGCGCTTATTCCTATATCAAGATCTGTTGCCGTCATTTTTAAAATACCGTTTTCAGCTTCTAAGAGAACGTTTGTCAAAATAGGTAGACTGCTTTTTTGAGATACGGCATTTTGCACGATTTGAATTCCTTCCACAAGATCATTTTTCAAAACTTTAAGATCCATTTTTCCTCCTGTACGTTAAATAAATTCTTTCTTCTTTCTATCTTTTTTTTTAAAAATAGTCATAGTCATAGTAGTAAGTGTTGTTAATATGTGGACAACTGCGTATCCTAATATAAATGAACAACTTAAGTAAATAATAGGATGTGGATAACAACGAAAAAACAAACAACTTACCCACTATACAAACAAAAAGAGCTAACTTTTAACAATAGCAAGCAACTTATCCACAACAATTTTCGTCTGATTATTCTTTTCAAGTTCTTTACCTATCTTTTCACAGGCATGTAAAACAGTGGTATGGTCCCTTCCCCCAAAAAAACTTCCGATATCCGTCAAAGAATAATCCGTAAGTTCTCTGGATAAATACATCGCAAGCTGGCGAGGGTATGAAATAGCCCGGGGCCTTTTTTTTGTTTTCATATCAGTTTCTTTTATATCGAAAAACCCTGCAACTTTTTTCTGGATAAAACCTATTGTGATCGTTTTTTCTTCGGAAGCAAGCATGCCCTTTAAGACTTCTTTACATAAAGGAACAGACATTTCTGTATTGGTTAATTTAGAATAAGCAACAACGCGAATTAAAGCTCCTTCCATTTCTCTAATGTTTGTTTTTACATTTTCTGCCAAAAAATATAAAACATCCTTTGGAACGGCAACGGCTTCGTGTTCGCTTTTCTTTTCCATTATAGCTATTCTGGTTTCGAAATCAGGAAGCTGTATATCTGCGATAAGTCCCCACGCAAAACGGGAAATAAGACGTTCTTCTAGATCTTTTATTTCCTGCGGAGTGCGGTCGCTGCAAAGGATGATCTGTTTATGAGAATCGTGCAAAGCATTAAATGTATGGAAAAACTCTTCTTGTGTAGACTCCTTCCCGGCGATAAACTGAACATCATCGATCAGAAGAACGTCAACATTTCTGTACATAGAACGAAACTTTGGAGTTGTTTTTGTTCTTATCGCATTTATAAGTTGATTCGTAAACTCTTCACTTGAGATGTAAAGAACTTTACTTTTTGGATACTTTTTTAAAATTTCCTGTCCCGTTGCTTGCATTAAATGAGTTTTCCCGAGACCTACTCCCCCGTATAGGAATAATGGATTATAAACTCTTGAAGGATTTTCACAAACCGCAAGAGAGGCAGCATGAGCAAAACGATTGCTCTGTCCAACAACAAAATTATCGAAAGTATAATTTACATTAAAACCGATCTGTTGATACTGGCTTTCAGGAAGAGAACGTTTTCCCACAAAAACCGATTTAAGCCAATTTGTTGAAGATTCTTTTTCTGTTTGTTGATCTGTTTGTTGTGTTTTTGAAGAAGAAACAACCTTTGTTTTAGAGGAGAATGTTGTAGAATCCGGAGCTTCTATTTCGTTCTGCACTTCCCCTGTTATTTCAAGAGCAATGTTCAGTTTTTTACCAGAGACTTCATGGATAACGGTTTTAAGGAGACTTATATATTTTTCTTTGATCCAGTTTTCGAAGAATTTATTAGGAACGCCTAAAACAATAGAAACATTGTCTTGAGAAACCTGTTTTATAGGAAAAAACCAGGCGCTATAGACTTGGTCATTTACTTCGTTTTTCAGAACTGAAAGGGCTTGTTCCCAGGTATTTGACATCTTAATCCTAAAATTGTAATAAATAGCCGATTTTTAACGAAAACATAAAGGATATCAACAGGTTATCCACAGACTGTGTATAATAAAAAAAACGAAAAATAACTTTTTACGGTGACATTATATACGGGAACCAGAATCAAATCAAGTGTTTTTTATTAAAATTTTTTAAAAAAAACACAAAATATCCGGAGCTTTAAATTTATACATTTGAGAAAAAAGCATTTTTTCAAGATCAAGAGAAATTTCCTACTGTTGGGCCAGAGATATTAATGAGGACAAAAAGAGAGTCAAATCGGAAGAACTAGACGAAAAGGAGCTCCGTTTTAGGGGGGTCGCCCGGGATCTGGTAACGTTTGAGATCCCGGATACCTCCCTTCGGTCGGTTCCGGGATGACAATTAAAAAGGGGGTTCAGACACACAAACATGGACAGTCTCTCTTTGTGTGGGGATTAAATGAACTCAAATGACTTACGGGAAGTACTCCGTAAGTCATGAAATATATGTGGATTCCCACTTTCGTGGGAATTAAATAAGCTCAAATAACTTACAGAAAAGGATTCCGTAAGTTACGAGCTCATTTAACTTGACTTGGTAAAAAGGTGTGATATAATCAGTATTCTTAAAATTGAGGCATAGTAAGAAAACGGACATATATAATAAGTCTTTTATAGAGAAGGAGCAATAAAGTGAAGAAAAATCTAACACGAAAATCAAACCTTAAAAGGAAGCGCAAACACGGGTTTTTAAAGAGAAGCAGCACAAAGGATGGACAAGCGATCTTAGCAAAAAGAAGAAAAAAAGGAAAAAAAGTGTTATCTGCGTGAAAATAAGACATTTGACAAAAACAGCCGAATTTCGAGACATACTAAAAACCGGAAGGAAAATTAAAGGAGAAAAGATTTCGGTTCATGTAAAACTTTTCTCAGAACAAGGGGATTTTTCTGTCGGTATAATCATTCCCAAAAAAGTTGTTCCACTTGCCACAAAGAGGAATTATATTAGAAGAATAATTTATGGATTTTTTCTTAGCAAAGAGAAAAGCGTGTTGGGAAAGAGAAAAATTGTCATAAGAGTAACTAATATGGAGAAAAAAAACAAAAGGAAAGAAACTTTAAACGGAATTAATCAAGAATTAAACGATTTATTAGAAAGAATAAAGATATTTCGATGAAAAACATAGCAATAAAACTCATCCAGGTGTATAGAAAGCTTATAAGTCCTTTGTTCGCAAAGAGATGCAGGTTTTATCCAAGCTGTTCTGAGTATGCAATAGAAGCAATCGATACACGTGGTCTTGTAAAAGGAATATTGTTATCAATTTGGAGAATTCTCAGGTGTAATCCTTTTCATCCTGGTGGATTTGATCCGGTCAATAGATTGAAAGGGAAATAATTATGGAAAAAAGATTTATTATTGCATTAGTTCTAGCTATGGGAATACTGTACATATTTAATGTGTTTAGCCCCGGGAAAAAAGGTCCTGTTCGGGAACAGATAGTGGTTAAGCAAGAAAGAGAGACCGTACAAACTGGGAACAATTTTGATGATAAAAGAGATGTTTTCTATCCAGAAGCAACTATGGATAAAGGAGATATACAAAATTTACTTGCAGAGGAAGAAGTTGCTGTGCTTGAAAACAATATAGGGGAAATAACATTTTCAAACATTGGCGGGAACATTAAAGAAATAGCAATAGCCAAATATTGGACAAAAAGCAGCAGTGAAGAAAATGAGATCATATACACGCAGGACAATCCAGCTGATGGATTATTTTCTATGGGGACTGCTCTTTTGCCGGGACTAAGAACAAAACAATTTGAAATGAAAAAAGGCGAAAACACAATCGAGTATAGTTTTACTGAAAACGATTGGATGGAAGTTGTTAAAACATATACATTTGACACTGTTTCTGATTCTTTGGAAGCAGAGATTCTAGTTAGAAATCTTTCCCCCAAAAAAATGGTAATGTCATTTTCTATTGTAGGACCATCTGATCTAGAGTCGGATAGCAAAGTCGCGGGAAGAAGTTTCATGGAAGCGAATTTATTTGTGGATGGAAAGCTAATAAAGAAAAAAAGTGTGAAAAGCATTGAAAGAAACAGCGGTTCAGTTGACTGGGTTGCGTTTAAAGATAGATATTTTGTTTTGGTTCTAAAGCCTTTTTCTTTTCCGGAAGAAGTGGTTTTAGAACCGGATAACGGAAAAAGCATAAAAATGAGCCTTGTGAGTAAAAAGCATGAACTGCGGCCCGGAGAGGAACAAACTTTTAAGTATCTTTTATATGCAGGAGTGTTGGATGAGAAAAAACTTGCAGATATCGGAGAAAACATGAACCTATTGGTTAATTATGGAATATTTGGGGGCGTAAGCAAGGTATTGCTTACGGTGCTGAAGGTATTTTATAATTGGTTTCATAACTGGGGAGCCGCGATAATATTTCTGACTTTGCTGATAAACTTAGTGTTATTGCCCTTGACGGGCAAGAGTTTTAAGGCAATGCAGCAAATGAAAACAATTCAGCCGCATCTAGTTAAGCTTAAAGAACTGCACAAAGATAATCCCCAAAAACTAAACAAAGAGACAATGGAGTTGTACAAAAAATATAATGTAAATCCACTAGGGGGATGCTTACCTTTGCTTTTACAAATGCCGATCTTTATTGCGCTGTATCAGGGGTTAATTAGGTCGGTTGGGTTAAAAGGTGCCGGGTTTCTATGGATAAAAGATCTGGCAAAGCCGGATGCAGTAGCGATACCGCTAACATTGCCTTTTATCGGCAACCATATTAACATATTGCCGCTTTTAATGTGCGTTGGCATGTTCTTGCAGCAAAAAATATCAATGGGGAATAATGCCGGTGGCGCAACAACGGACGAACAAGCTAACCAACAAAAAATGATGATGATCTTTATGCCCATATTTTTCGGATTTCTTTTCTATAACATGCCATCCGGACTAGTACTATACTGGCTGATGAATACGATTTTAATGACCTCAGAACATGCAGTTCTGAGCAGAAATATGAATAAGGGCTGATTTTTATGACTAATAAAAATAAATTAACGACAATTGAAGTTGAAGATATTACCGTTGAGAAAGCTATAAAAAAAGCCTTAGCAGAGCTGAATGTTGAAAAACAAGAAGTAGAAATAAAGGTTGTGAAAGAAGAGCACCGAGGATTATTTGGCATGGAAGGAAAACAGCTTGCCAAAATTAAAGTAACCCTGAAAGAGAGATAAAGTACAATAAAGGGAAAAGCCAGTTACCCTTTGAAAGTTTATAGAACGCAAAAAGAAGCCAAGCCTAAAAAAGCTTGGCTTCTTTTTGTACGTAGAGAAAACAGCTGTACCAAAAGCTCGCCCTGATTATATAGTGTTTTTCTTAGCAAAATCTAACAATTTTATTTGAGGACCAAAATGTACAAATGCCTATTAAGCATTTTGTTGCGCTTCGCAAACGTTTACACATTTGCTTGCGGATTGATCTCTGATAGCAAAACAAGGAGATCGTTTCCACGAGGAAACTAACCGCTAAGAACAGATTAAGGCGGTTAGTTTCGCAGGTAGGCTTTACGCAGTGAAATTGGACTTACTAAACTCGTTGAATTAAAGGGATGGCCCTTCTCTGTACAAAAACTACCGTTTTTGTTTGAGGAACCAAATATCCGAAAACATTCGAGGATATTTGGTTTCCACGTGGAAACCAACCGCTAAGAATAGACCAAGGCGGTTAGTTCCGCAAGGAAAGCCGGTAAGCTTTACAAAGCGAAACCCCATACCATAAATTATTCTAAACATACTCATGTAACACCAATGTGATAATGTCCTCTTTTACCAATATTAAAATGTCCGGTTTTACAAATGCTATAATTGTTACTTCAGAAGGAGGACAATATGGCAGAAAAGGACATTATCATTATGAGGCAAAAAGATTTAAAACAATTACATGTAATTCATAAAGTATTGGAAAAGCGGATAAAACAATATGAAGCGAGTAAAATAGTAGGATTAAGCACTCGCCAGATACGCCGAAAATCGCGACGAGTATTGGAAGAAGGAGATAAGGGAATAATTCACAGGTCACGAGGGAAACCTTCACATAATGCTAAACCTGAAGAATTCAAAGAAAAGGTAAGAGAGATATATCGTAAAAAGTACTGGGATTTTGGACCAACCTTAGCGAGTGAAAAGCTAGAAGAAACAGATAAGGTCAAAATAAGTGATGAGACATTAAGGCAATGGTTGATCGACAGCGGAGATTGGCAAAAGCGCAAAAAGGTCAAGAAACACCGGAGGTGGAGAGAACGAAAGAAATATTTTGGAGAGATGTTACAGGGAGATGGATCACATCATAAGTGGTTTGAAGACAGAGGATCTAAATGTGTCTTGATGGGCTTTATAGATGATGCAACAAGTAGAGTATATGCCAAGTTTTATGAGTATGAAGGAACGATCCCCGTGATGGATTTGATGAAGAAGTATATTCGTAAATATGGGATACCTGGCAGTCTTTATATGGATAATCATTCGACATATAAGTCACAGAAAAAGGCGACAATAGAAGATGAATTAGCAGGACGAAAACCGTTAAGTCAATTTGAGCGAGGCATTAAAAATCTTGGTATGGGGTTCATTCATGCGCGTAGTCCCCAAGCTAAAGGCAGAATTGAGAGACTATTCAAGACATTTCAGGACAGAGTAATAAAAGAAATGCGCCTGGCGGATATTAGTTCAATAAGAGAAGGTAATCAGTTTTTAGTAGGTTATTTACCAAAGTATAACAAGAAGTTTGGAGTTATAGCAAAGAAGGCAACAGATATGCACAGGAAACTGTCTGATGGGATGGATTTGGATGCATATTTGTGTATTAAAACATTACGCACGATACGAAATGATTATACTGTAAACCATAATCGCAAGTTATATCAGATAACAAGCAGGACAAAAGATAAAAAAGTAACGATAGAAGAAAGAATAAGCGGCAAAATAGTTCTGCGGGAGGATAGTGGACGAGTTTTAGATAGTGTAGAGATAAAAAGCAGACCAAGGAAGCAGTCAGAGAAAAAGGTGCAAATTAAGCGCAAATACCCATCTAAGGATGAAACCCATCCCTGGAAAAAGTGGATTGAAAGAGGTTATCCACAGAATCCGAGTTATGAACAAAGAAAGAAAAAAGAAGCAAAAAAGAAAGAAAAACGGCTACTACTAGTTCATTAACAAAAAAGGGGACATTTTAACTTTGCTTAAAACCGGACATTTTAACTTTGGCTTGACAATTCTAAACATACTCATTGACAATAAATACACCGTATGTTATATTCAAATTACATATGGGTTCAAAATCTTGAACCCATATGAATATCAAAAAAATACCCGATTAAAAATTTTGTCTGCAGTTTATATTCTGCAGTCTCCAGTCTAAAAGAAGGAGATGATGAACGTGAAGAAAATTGCATTTTGTAATCAAAAAGGCGGTGTAGCAAAAACTACTTCTGCTGTGAATATCGCCGCATACCTTGCTTTAAGCGGTAAAGAGACGCTCTTGGTTGATTTAGACCCACAGGCAAACACAACCAGCGGAGTCGGGATAAACAAAAATGAAATAGAAAAAAGCGTCTACAATGTTTTGCATGAAGATATAAGCATAGACGAAGCGATCGTGTCTACAGAGATAGATAAGCTATGCTTACTTCCCGCTAATATTGATTTAACAGGGGCCGAAGTTGAATTAGTAAATGTCATGGGTCGGGAATATAGGATGAAAAAAGCTCTTCAGGAAATGGAAAAACAGTTTGACTATGTAATTTTTGATTGCCCCCCTTCTCTCGGTCTTTTAACTGTCAATGGGTTAACTGCGGCAGACTCCATCATAATACCAATTCAGTGCGAATACTACGCTCTGGAAGGTTTGAGTCAGCTGGTAAAGACTGTAGATTTGGTTCGAGAGAATTTGAACGATAGATTGTCTATAGAAGGCGCTTTATTGACCATGGCGGATTACCGGACTAAATTGACCAAAGAAGTGATCGCTGAAATAAAACAGTACTTTGGGAACAAAGTGTATGAAACAATTATTCCTCGGACGGTAAAGCTGACAGAAGCTCCTGGTTTTGGAAAGCCTATAGCGCTTTATGATCCTGGCTCCGTTGGAGCTAAAAAGTACGAGGCGGTAACACAGGAGATATTGGGTATAAAAAATATTACAGAAGTTAATAACAATAAAGAAGATTTGGTAGAAATGGAGGAAAAAAATGGATAATAAAAGATTAGGAAAAGGGCTAGGTGCATTAATTTCGGAAGACGTCAGTAAGGCGAAAGAGAAAATTGAGAGAGTTAAATTAGCTGATATTGTTCCTAATCCCTTTCAGCCAAGAAAAAAGTTTAAAAGCGAGAAAATGACAGATCTTATGAGTTCGATAAAAGAAAAAGGCGTCATTCAGCCTATTCTTGTACGTCCAAAGGATGAAGGGTATGAAATAATTGCCGGAGAAAGAAGATGGAAAGCCGCACAGGAGCTAAAATTAGAAGAAATACCGGTAATTGTTAGAAGAGATATTGACGATGCGAATAGTCTGGAGATCTCATTAATTGAAAACATTCAGAGGGAAGAATTAAACCCTATGGAAGAAGCAAATGCATATAAAGAGCTTCAAGGAAAATTCAGCTATACATTAGACAAAATTGGCCAAATGATGGGAAAAGACAAAACCACAATTTCAAATACTCTCAGGCTTTTGGCTCTTCCGGAAAAAATGAAAACGGCTGTTGAAGATGGCGAAATATCAGCAGGACATGCAAAAGCCCTACTTTCTATTCCAAGCGAGTATAGAAAAGAAAAAATCTATAACCTCATACTGAAAAAGGGTTTATCTGTTAGAGAAACAGAACAAATGAGTGCATTATCTAAAGATGCTAGACGAAAAACAAAAAAAGATAAAATGCCGGAAATATTGGATGTCGAAGAAAAATTACAGCATTTTTTAGGAACAAAAGTAAACATAATACAAGGAAAAAAGCGAGGACGAATAGAGATCCAATA
>Ga0307991_1001500_pt1 | contig 16268 bp, 15 predicted proteins | sample EllFjometagen131_FD_203146 | JGI IMG/M metagenome (GOLD analysis project Ga0307991, IMG submission 203146) | Marine microbial communities from Ellis Fjord, Antarctic Ocean - #131 | ecosystem: Environmental > Aquatic > Marine > Unclassified | place: Southern Ocean | collected 2014-10-08
TTTTATTTGTGAGGTTGAGTTTTTTTCTTATATTTTCTCTATGAAACTCTATGGTTCGACCGGCAACACCTAAAACTTCCGCGATCTCTTTGTTTGTTTTACCATTCTATACAAATATTTGGGACGAATGTCAAAAAATATTTATAACTGTATTTTTTAATTCACTATTTAGGCAATTCTGAAAGGCATATGGCAACTACGGAAATTTCAGTGTGTTCTGTACAACATAATGATCAAAGCTTGAATAGTGGATTAATCCGATCGAATTTAGGCATAACGATTGATAGTGAAGTGGCATGAAATGGTATAGCCAGCAACCCGCAGAAAAATGGTGTCCACTGCCAGTCAACTGCACTTCGCCTATGAATCCGGTTATTGCGGTTACGGCATCTACCGGCATCTACCGGCATCTACCGGCATCTGACCCGTAAGGGAGTTGACTGCAAAGTTATTGCTTCTTCGATGATCCCGCGAAAAAGTGGCGACCGTATCAAAACGGATCGTCGCGATGCCATACACGAAAAAGTTTACGAAACGACAAATCCTTATATCGCTATTTTAGGACACTTTGAGCATAAGCGGGAACTTCTGCCGCCACCTCATTGACATAAATCAAAAAAATATAGTAATTTTAAAAAAAGGAGAAACTTATGGATAACAAACTCAATATTCTTTTAAATATTCCGAGTTTCAGAGGCCTTTCTGAAAACCAGCTAAAACAGATTGGTCGGATAGCTGTTGAAAAAAAATATTCAAAAAACAAAATAATTTTTATGGAAGGAGATGACGGGAACGGATTTTATATTGTTGCCAAAGGGCGGGTGAAAGTTTTTAAGGTTTCACCTGAAGGTAAGGAACATATTCTTCATATCGTGGGGCCGGGAGAAACGTTCGGGCAGGTTGCAGTTTATGCCGGGCGGTCATTTCCTGCAAGTTCCGAGGCCATTACCGGTAGCCATCTGCTTTTTATCCCCAGAGCCGCATTTGCTGAGCTGATTGCCGATAATCCATCACTGGCCATGAGTATGCTTGCCGTTCTTTCCGTACGGCTAAGGGAATTTACCATTCAGATTGAAAATCTTTCTTTAAAGGAGGTTCCCGGCCGCCTTGCCTCTTACCTTATTTATCTTTCTAATGAGCAAAAAACTGGCGATCATATTTCCCTGCAGATTTCAAAAGGACAACTGGCCAGCCTTCTTGGCACCATACCTGAAACTTTGTCACGAATTTTTACAAAAATGAACAGTCAGAGCCTGATCAAGGTAAACGGCAAGGAAATAAAATTATTAAACCGCACAGGACTTGAGGATTTGGCAATGCACGGAAAGCTTTAAAGCGCACCCGCGCCGGTCTTATTTCTTCCAGCCTGCCTCCCCCATATTTCCCCCCTGGCTGTAATCGCGAAAACGTTTGATGGCTTCCTTTAGTCCTTTTTCTTTGATCGTCCGGTGAAATGCCTGACTTTGTGGATTGGTTTCGCTGCGCAGCCCGTTGAAAATGGCAATTTCTTCACCATACGAGATGGCGTTGCCAAAGCCCTGGGCATCAAGGGCGCCGTTCAGTCCCGTCTTGGCGGTGGCCACCGTCTCGACAGGTAAGGATACCAATCTCCGGCAAACTTTTTTAACTTCTTCTTCTAAACGTGCCTGGGCAAAAGAACAATTTACAAATCCGATTTCAGCCGCCTGGGTGCCGGAGAGGACCTGCCCCAGCAGAATCATCTCCTTGGCCTTTCTGGGCAGGATAATACAGGGCAGGCTGTTAAAATCCGGGGTGAAAAAAAATCAATTTCCGGTTCGCCCAAAAGGGCATCATCCGTCGCGTAAACCAAATCCGCCCCCATTGCCAATTCGAAGCCACCTCCCAGGCAATAGCCTTCCACCATGGAAATGGTCGGTTTGGGCCCATGCCATAACCGACGAGAGACACGCCCAATCACCCTGATATCATCGTCCACCTCATATTTATCTAAGAGGGCAAGAAATAGCTTGATTCAGGCGGCCAAAGACAGGGCTCGTGGCTACGAACAAAACAAAATTTAATTACTATGATTTATCTCATCCCTGGTAAGTTAAACTTTGGCTTACCCACATAAAACAGCGAGGCGCCTTTATTTCTGCGCCAAATTTACAACAGATCCCCTAAAGGGCAAGAAGTCCTAATCTAAAAACATTGTCAGCAGCCACGGCATTCAAAGTGTTTACTGGAGCAATCAAAAAAATGACCCAACCAAAATTAATAATTTTTCCGTTGAATCATGATATCCTCCTTTTCTTTAGTTATAATTACGCCATGCTTTATCTAATATGGTGATGGGGTGTATTACTTCTACAGCAGCGGCTTGTTCTATTTGTAGCTTACAGGCACCACAATCTGTGGCGACGATCTGAGCATTAATCTCTTTTATTTTTTTGAATAGCGCGCTTCCAATAATCATTGATGATTCATAATACTCGTGTTTAACGCCGGCGGCACCAGCCATGCCACAACACCCGCGGTTTATGTTAATTATTTGTAGCCCCGGAATTAGAGCCATCAACTTAATAGAGTCTGTCTCAAGGTTTTGAGCCTTCAGATGACAAGGGGCATGGTAGGCAACAGATGTAAGCGGTATCCTTTTAAAGTCCATTTTAATCTCGCCCTTTTCATAAAGCTCGTTAAGATATCGACTCAAAAAGTAAGTGCTCTCAGCAACCAATTTAGACTTTTCGTTATTAACAAAAAAGGGATACTCCTTTTTTATGGCCAGACTGCAACTCGGGCAAGCAGTTACAATGTCATACCCTTTTTTCACCAAGGGAAATAATATATCAATCAACCTATCCGCATCTTTACGGGCACCCTTAATATCGCCACATCCAATCCGCGATAGGCCACAACACTGATGTCTGGGTACTATCACATCTAATCCATTTTTTTCCAAAACACTTACCACAGACCTTCCAACTAGCGGATCCCAGTAATTGGCGAAACAGCCCGGATAATAGACCACCTTCTTTTTTTGGGAATCATACATGGCGTGACCGAAACCATTGTTCAAAGGTTTCCCGGTTAAAAGCTGGCACCTTGCGTCTTCTATCTATGCCAGCAACCCTTTCCACAAGCAAACGAAACATCTTTCTTCGTGAAAACCAGTTAAATAATGAGGGAATCAAACTTCCGATTAGGGCAAATCTTCCCACATTAGATATTAAACGAGTGCGCCAAAAATGAGTAATCCCAGTAGCGTATTCTGCCCTGGCTTTGGCTATCAACTTGGAAAGATTAATATCCACCGGACACTCAACCTCACACATTACACAGTTACTACACAATTCGATTGATGGATTGTAACCGATTAAGAATGACCAGAGATAATCCTTAGGATACCGGCTGAACTCTTTCAAATAGCGGTAACCCGGGCATTGTTTTGAGCAAGCCCCACATGCAATGCACTGAAGTAGCTCTTTATAGTCACCCACAGCAATATTTGTTCTCCCATTGTCGAGTAAGACTATATGTAACTCTTGGCTTGAAGCCGCCACCTCGGGTACTTCTGATAGTGGATCGATGACTCTTTTTTCTTTATCGGTATCACCTACTTTCAAGTCCAAGAGGATGCTTTCCATTCCGAATGCCCCGGCACACTTTGTTTGAAATAAAGCATCACTACTATTCTCCACTATTTTTTCAAGCCCTACGACAAAGACTAATTTTCTGGCTTGCCTTAACATGGTGCCAATATTGTTTGAATGCTGAAGTAAGAAAAGCGAACCGTCGTCGGCAGACGCAGCATTTACACCGAGCAAAGCGACTATGTCCTTTAAACCATGGCCAGATAAATCTTTCTGATCAGTGCTCCGGCTGTATTCAAAGGTATCCCAGGCTGAACGGTTAAAAGTGGATTGGAATTGCCATGGATAATTTATTCTTTTCTGGATTCCATCCGGCAGGATAAATTGCGAGGAATAACTGTCAATGAGCCTATAACAGCCTTTTTCTAAAACCGGCAGTAATTCATCAACAGTACTAGATTTTCCAACGGCAACGACTTTTATGTCTTGTACCACATGGTTTATGTAATCAACCGCTTCTGTCGCATCATTAGCAAAAACGATATGAGCATCTTTGTATTGAGAAACATTCCGGCTAAATTTATGCGATAGCACATTCATGTTTTCTTGGGAATAGCGGCGTATTTTTTTTATACGTCTTTTTATCTCTCGCTGGTTAAATTTGACCTCACCCTTTAACATAATTTTTGCGAGGTGGCGACTTTTCTGCCTTGAGTTTGGCTCAATCAATACAACAGGAGGGGACTTCTTCGTATACTCGTCCATTATAACTCCATAAGAATTTGTCGTGAGGTTGCCTTGAACTCGTTGCACGCCAAGTGTTTCCTACGTCCTTGAGGACGTTTCTTAAATTCCAAACAAATCAATTGCGTTTTGCCAACATTGCGCAAGTAACCTATAATTTGTCTGGCGCGAAATTCTATAAAAACCGGCTAAATTGTGAACTGTGCAAACCGGAAAGCTGCCCAGCGGTTTTCAGTGAGTGTTTTCGTGCTGAGGTTATAAAAAATAACTAGTTATCCATAAAGTTAAAATGATATCTTTTTGATTTTTTTCGTCATGTTTGACCTTATCTGTCATAGGCTTAGACAATAATGGCCTCATACACAGTCAAAGGAGGCCAAAGATGACAGATTTTTTGATCAACGAAGATTTCCCCCGCAGTCAGCTTAAATTTAAAAAACGGTTCAGCACCGAACAGGCTGTCGAGATTACCTCGTTAAGATGAAATGGCCTAATGGTTTTCAACATAGTGCCTCCGAGTGTCTCCATTCGTACCCCAAGATCACATTTGAAATTGACATAAAGATTACAAGTGGGTATTAAAACATATCCGGTGAAACGGAAACGAGCTCTGCTGGGGAGCAACCTGCCAAGGGATAACCGGATGGAGTTACGACGGATTGCTGCAAGGGGAGTCTCTGGACTCCCCAAAACAATCCCGAGCTTCTTCCCATGCCTTAAAAACCCATAAAATTGATAGCGCGAAGCGATTCAATTTCCTCCATCCGCAGTAATCAAAAGTTCCTCTGCTTCACGGTATGCATCGTTGCCCATTTGACACAACCATTGCAGAATCGAATGTACTGCAAACTGAGCCGTATCATGATCTTTCCAACACTTACCCAGCCTTGATTACGCGTCATATCGTATACACCATAGGGTATTTCACTTGCCGTCCGCCATACTTGGGAAGTCATACGTTTCTACTTCTTCAGGAGTACCCACAGGTTGGTATTCTTGTCCACCATTAGCAAAGTAACCTATCAGCTCCTTTTTCTTTGCATCTACAGATATAACCGGCTGCCCACGAGACTGAAAATCTATAACCTTGCTGTTGAAAAATTTAAATCGGGCATCACGATCAGGATGTGATTTACCCTCCATTCTTTTTCGAGTGCTTTGGAGGCTGTAATTCATAACTGCAAGCAACTGCCCAACCTTGGTATGACTAATTGAATAACCTTGAGCTGTCAGCTCTTTAGCAAGGCGTCGAGTACTTTTGCATGTCCAACGAAGAGGAGACATTGGATCTCCTCTGGATGTTGGCTCAACCAATCTGTCCAGCGATGATAGGAGGTCAAAATCTTTGTAATCAAGGGACTTCCTTCCACCCCCCTTCTTCCTCACCCTACGTACTGGTTTCTGTTTTTTGTCAGCCAAAGAAAGACTCTGTATTTCTTTACGGCCTATTCTTATTGTGCCTTCAGCTAATCCCGTTGCCTTGAGATTGCTGCCACACCTCCATGCCCTAAAATTTTCGCTTCAGTCGCAGCCCGCATTCGACAATTACGTTCGTCAAATTCAGCCTGCAGCACTCCGTATTTTATCCGAATCGCTCGGTATCCTTTGGTGTAATCATGCCCTAAATATAACATCTAAGGAAAGATATGATAACTATAATCCGATGGCTTATTTATTTACAGTTCCAAAGTCAACATTTTTCTCCTTTTTGTTTTGCCGTTTTAATGGTTGTCCAGGCAACTTACCATTTTTTTCCAAATCCTTAGCAATATCCCCAAGCCCAGTTTTTTCCAGAACTTCATGAGTGGGAATTCCGGTAGCAACATCCCATCCCCTTAATGCATAGTATTTACTCTTCATCTGTTCAAATTTATTTGTCTCAAGTACCGATCCCTTGAATTTTCCTCTCTTTAAGGGCTTGTCCATCATATTTTTGGGCAATGAATCCAGATCTCGAGTCAGGCCTTCTCTGACATCATATGCCCGTTCCAAATTTTTCACTTTCCTAGCAAAGTTAAAAAGCATTTCATCACTATAATCAATTCCCGTACCTACTGAGAGAAGTGTTGCTTGATGATCTTCCAAAACGGGAACCGTCGAGGTAAATACGCCGCTTTGCATTTTACAAAAACCCAGCATATCAACAATTGTCGTGCCATCCTCTAAATAAGCTACAATCTCGGGCTTTCCATCGTAATCCTCATATGTTGGCGCTTTATCAGTGCCAGCAATCTCCTTTAGCCTATTCCGGACAACTTCTGTTTTTTTAGCGGCGTTTTTTTTGTCATCACCATACCGCCATTCGATCTTTTCATACACTTGAGCATATTCATAGTAGACAAGATTCCTAATATTATCTCCACGGCCAAGAACATTCCCTAAACTAACTCCCTTTAGTGGGATAGTACGGTTTGGGGTATATGTGGAATACAATGGTAGCCCCCGCACATGCCAAGCGTACTCTTCAGTTCCCCGGCCAAGGCTCTTAACCGCTGGGACCATGCCATCTGCAAGTACATTGCCGATGCCGTCCCTTGAAACAATTTTTTTAAGTATGCCGATTATTGCTTCCCGCTTCCCCCACTCCATAGGGATACCATCTGTATCCTTGGCCGTAATAAGACCTTTGTCATATGACCACATAAGCCATGCGATTATATTAATGGTGGAGACCGCATCTATGCCATATCTTTGACAAAGGAAGCCGTATTCCAACATTATGTCTAAATCAACCATTCGAACTGGAAACGGCATTGCGTACATGGTACAATGAATCATACCTCCTCCAAAAACCTCAGGTGGATAAAGATCAAAGCATTGGCAAGCACAGCCTCGGCATCCAGCCCTTTTCGGCGTGTATTTCTTGAGGATGTCGCCAGCCTTGTTTGGAATCCAATCTGGATCCTCTAACCGAAACCTTCCTTGATCCATATCCCTTACCCACCCATGCTGATGTATTTCTTGGTAGTCATCTGCTTTCTGCAGTACTGCATTTACTTCTTCACAAACAGATAGGTACTTATCTGGATCAGCTAAGGAAACTTCCTTTGTTCCATGAACAGCTATTGCCTTAAGATTTTTCGAACCCATTACAGTACCCATCCCGGTGCGAGATGCTGAGTGTCCCAATCTATGTTGTATGGCGGCAAAACGGACAAGATTCTCTCCAGCCTGTCCAATGCAGACAATCTCGGTTTCAGGGTCTAACTCGTTGCGAAGGATATCCTGCGTTTCATAAGTATCTTTCCCCCAAATCATGGAAGCATCCTTTATCTCCACCCGTTCGTTCTCAATCCAAATGTAAACCGGCTTTTCGGCTTTACCGGTAATTACAACGTGATCATAACCAGCGAATTTGAGCTCTGGACCCCAAAAACCACCAATGTTAGAGGAACCCAGAAATCCGGTTTCCGGTGACTTGGCCGTTATCTCGGTACGACTAGCGGGAATCGGACTGCCGACCAAAGGTCCTGCTCCAAAGATAAGAGGGCTGTCTGGCGCAAGAGGATCCAGTCCAGGCGGAACCATGTCGTAAAGGAGTTTTATATTAATTCCTCTCCCGCCCAAGAAATCACGTGAATAGGAAGATGTCGGTTCTTTAGTGATTTTCTCTTCACTAAGATCAATGGTTAAAATGCTACCACCATACATATAGGACATGGTATGCCTCCTTGCTTTAATATTATTTATTAAGTGAATCTATCAATCTCACGTATGGGTCCTTTTTCGCATCTATAAACTGCGGATCTATATTTCCAATAAATTTATCTGCACGCTCTCTTTTTAACCTGATACTGGCACTATCACTTTTGATGTACTCTATAGCTCCTTGCGGACACCATTGAGCACAAAGCGGATCACCACCACAGAGGTCACAAACAAGAGGGGTTTTTTCTGAAGGGTCAAGGACTATTGCGCCAAAAGGACAGGCATACACACAACCACTGCAACCAATGCATTTTTCCTTATTTATCACCTTGGCGCCAGTTACAGGGTCGGAAGAGATAGCGCCTGTAGGACAGATTGCCTCGCATGGGGGCTTTTCGCATTGCATGCATGTAACAGGCAAATAGGAAAGTGCTGTCTCCCCTTCCAACGCAATCACACGGATTCTTGCTTTCTGAGGATTAAATCCATGTCCGGAGTGCATTGCACATACCATCTCACAAACACCGCATCCGGTACACTTATCGTGATTTATTACCAGCGTAAACTCTGCCATTTGGTTTCTCCTTATTTTGTATTATTTGAAAGCTGATCTATCATATATTGTCTTCTGACCAATACATTTTTTGTCACTTTGGCTTTATGGATAACCAGGTATAGTTAATTTCATGCCTATCCGGTTGACACAGGCTGGAAATTTGAACAATACGCCTGCGCATATCAGATACCCCCGAATTCTGTTGGAATTTCAACATTTTTTCCATATTGAGACAATTTTCGCCCACAATCGAATCCTGACGAATTGAACGAACCTGTGCTAACCGGATAGGCATGCAAGGAACTATCAGCCGTGCTTGATCCTTTGGTTGTCCTTTAGAGTTACACAGGTACCTGTTGCTTTACATACTAAAATGGGTTCCTCAAGAAAATCGGCGGCCGATTCGCCGGATTCCGGTGCAAGAGAGATGACTTTCCAGGCTTCGAATTCCATTACTCTCGAGGTGTTGCCGACCTTGACGATTTTACCCCTAGCCTCAATAAAGTCTCCGGCATATACAGGGGCTAAAAATTCCACTGAACTGTAAGCCCGAAACAACCCCTCGTCACCGTCATGGCGGATTAGAAGTTCAGTTGCTACATCACCAAAAAAATTCAGCATCTTTGATCCATCGACAAGATTGCCTGCATAGTGAGCGTCATGCATACTTATTCTCACCCTATTTAATGCCTCCATCGTTTTTGCCTCCATTGTTTTTGACTCCATTGTTTTTGCCTTATTTCTATTATTTTGGGGAGACTGATCTGAACACTCCTCATTTTTTCTCACTGAGAATTATACGTGCATCTGCAATCGTTACACCACGTTCAAAGGCGATAACGGGGTTTAAATCAAATTCGGCAATATCCGGGTGGTTCGCTAACAGATGCGAAACCTTCATCAGCATATCAATGATGGCATCAAGGTCCCTGGGCGACTCGCCGCGCATTCCCTCAAGAATTGGATAACCCTTGATCTCTTCAATCATTTCGCGGGCATCTCGCTCCAATATAGGTGCAACCCGGAATGCGATGTCCTTGAATACCTCAACGAAAATACCTCCTATCCCAAACATTACCACCGGACCAAACTGGGGATCTCTCAATCCACCGACGATCACCTCGGTGCCTCTGGGTAGCATTTCAGAAATCATTAGACCATGTATTTCAGCATTGCCGTCATAGTTTGCGGCATTGGCCAGAATCTCGGTGCAGGCTTTTTCCACTTCATCACTGCTTTTAAGGTCGAGCCTTACACCGCCAGCATCGGATTTATGGACAATTTGCGGGGAACAAACCTTCGCTACTACTGGCCCCCCGAGGGCATTTGCGATTGAGACTGCCTCTGCGGTGTCGCTGGCCAGTTTCGCACGAGGAACCGGCAGATCATAAGCCGCAAAAATTTCCATGGCCTCGGGCTCAATCAGATTGCGCCGGTCCTTAGCCCGGACCCTATCCAAGACATCCTTGACCTTTGTGATACATTCCCCGGGAGTAACGGATGGCTTCTCATCGTTGACCGACTTTCTTCGATACTCCCAGTACCGTGCATGCGCCGCAAGACACAGGGCAGCGGTCTCTACACGTTGATACACCGGCACCCCACCCTCCCGCATTACCTTTATGGAAGGCGTCTCCTCTCTTGGATAGGGACTATGTAGCACCACGGGCTTATTGAATTTTTTCGAAATCGCACTTATTTCGGTGGCGACGTCGATTTCAAGCTGCTCCTGCTCAAATAACTCGGCATAGCCACCAAATATCGCACCCGCAACGAGAAGCCCGTCAATCTCCTCTTCGTCAAAGATAATCTCCATAACTTTTTTATAGGTCCACAGGTCATTCTCGGCTGCCCCAGCAAAATCAACCGGGTTTGCCGTATTAGACTGGGGCAGCATGACCTCCTTAAGACGCTTCTGCGTGGCCTCGGACAGTGACGGCATTACGAGTCCATGCTTCTCAGCGGCATCTGCAGCGGCCGCAGCGTGTCCCCCGCCATCCGTGAGCACCACGATTCGATTGCCGTTCATGGGTGGCAATTTTGAAAGCGCCTCGCCAACATCCAGCAAATCGTGGGTCTCCGTCACCCGTATTACACCAGCCTGTTTGAATGCCGCATCATAAACGGCATCCATTCCGGCCAGCGAACCTGTGTGAGACAAAGTGGCCCGCGTCCCGGCTGCGGTGGCTCCCACCTTGAGTGCCACCACCGGCTTTATTCGGCTGGCTTCTATAGCCGTCCTTAAAAAGGCACTTCCATCATAGAGGGCTTCCACAAAGACTAATATCACCTTGCTGAGGGGATCGTTCTTAATCACCTCGATATATTCGTGGAACTGAACATCTGCCTGGTTGCCGATGCTGACCAGCTTGCTGAAGCCAAGCCCATATCGACGAGCAAGGAGTTCCATTTCCACACTGAAGTTGCCACTCTGACTTATCAGGGAGAGATCACCGGTTGTATAAGGTAAAAGGGAAGCATTAAGTCTTGACGAGGCGCTCAGAAGGCCTAAGCAGTTAGGCCCGACGATACGGACGCCACCCTTTTTCGCCTCCTTTACAATCACGGCCTGCAGCCTCTTGCCTTCAGCACCCATTTCGGCAAAGCCAGCAGTAACGATAACTATTCCCCTCACGCCTTTTTCCGCACATTCCTTAACAGCATCCGGCACCCATTTCACCGGTATGCCGATTACTGCTAGGTCCACCGGTCCCTCAATATTTTTTATGCTGGGATACGCGTCAAGGTTTAATATCTTGCCGCCTCTAGGATTAACAGGGTATATCTTCCCCTCGAAATTCGTATCCATGAGGTTTTTCATAATCTCATGGCCCCACTTACCCTTGGTTTTTGAGGCCCCAATTACCGCTACCGTTTTGGGATTAAAGATGAAATCCAGCTTGCCTTTTCCCGTATCAAATGAAGCCATTTTATCCTTTCCTTTCCATCATAGAACCGCAAAATTTAATTTTTTTGTGCTTAACCACATGATTCAGTTAAACACCACTTTCCTCCTCCGCTTCTTTAACTATGGAACGGAGTGTGGCGAGAACACTATCGGGAAGTGGTTCCGGTTTGTGGGTTTCTATAATCCTTCTCGCTTCCTCACTTGCTCTCTGAGTTATATCGGTCCCGCCTAACTCCTTCCATTTTGCCCAGGTTCTCCGATCAATCATTTTAGCGTCCGATTGTGAAGTTCTCATGTGTTTAAAAGTGTGCTCGTGGCCGATGAATTCATTGGTGACAGCTACCTCTTTAATGACATCCACCGCCAAGGTCTCATCATTTACGGGAATTCCTCGGACAGCGTGCTTAATCATTCTAGCAAATTCATTGTCCATAACCAGTTGACCAAAACTGTAAGTAATTCCTTGGTCAAGCATTCCTAAGCCGTATATAATATTGGCACCTGCCAAAGCCGGCAATAGGGCGGTTAAGGTCTTTTCGTGGGCTGCCTGAGGATCAGAAATTTTGCTATCAGCCTATCCACCAGCAACCCAACTCGGTACCTGATAAAACTTGGCCAGCTGAGCTACAGCAGCATTGATCATTCCCATTTCAGGGGACCCTACTGTTGCAACCCCATGCCTCAAGTCCAAGCAGGTAGTGGAGCTGCCATAAAATCCAGGCGCCCCTTTGCATGTAAGTTGATTGAGAACTAGTCCAGAAAGGACTTCCGCATTATGGATAACAATGGCTCCTGCCAGAGTGACTGGTGCCGAAGCACCGGCCAAGGCCATCGATAAAACATTGACAGGCATTCCATTTTTAGCGCCCTCAATAATAACCTCAGTGATACCTTTAAGTAATTTTAGTGGACTAACGGGACAAACATTGAATGTAAACAAAGGACGCGCTCTAAATTTTTCCTTACTCCCAGCAATAGCGGCACCCATATCAATGATTTTTTTTGCCTGCATTTGATTCGCCGGCCCCAAAAAAGAGTGCTTGGTAGTGTTAGAAAGAATAGCTTCAGCATTATGAATGTTTAATACACTTTGAGGGACATCAAGAGCACTCAAAGGCCTTTCAAAGACGTCAATTTCACTTAAATAATCAGACAATATAGTGGCTTCAACAAGGTCCGCCTTTGTGGACGCTCTGCGTTCACCGGTGTATGGGTCAATCACCTTAACGGCTTCCCCAAAATTGGTAAAACAAACCCGATTTCCTTCTATCACAACGTCATCCTTGGGGTTACGCCCGGAAAGAACAAGTTTGGACGGTAGAGAACGGGTAGCATCCTCCACTATATAATTGGGAATTTTTACCCTTTTGTTTTTCCGGTCGATAGTGGCTCCACCACCATCAAAAATATCAAGTGCTTCTTCATCATCTACGAAAATGCCTACGTCACTAAGCACTTCCAAAGTGGCTAAATGGATTTCGTAAAGTTCATCGTCAGTAAAGGGTTTTAGGCTGAATCCTCCGCTTTGCATTATCCCAGCGTGTAAATTTCTTTTCATGACCAATTCTCCTTCAAAATTATCTCTTTTTTACGGATTATGTGCGACTTTCTCACTAATAGAGCTCCCTATGTCGCAAAAAATGGCTAAAAAATAATTTATTTTTTCAACAATTCCACTGCTTTTTGGACACCGTCGGCTGCATCTTCCGCAAAGGCATCCGCCCCAATTCGATCAGCCCACCTCTGTGTCACAGGGGCTCCCCCAACCATCGTCTTGTACTTACCTTTCAAGCCCTCTTTCTTCAGTTCCTGTTCAAGCCGCTTCTGCATCCCCATTGTCGTTGTCAATAGCGCACTCATGCCGATGATATCGGCTCCAACCTCCTCAGCCTTTTCAATGAAATCGTAAACCGGAATATCCCGCCCAAGATCGTATACTTCAAATCCGTTTGCCTGAAAAAGAGAAGCAACTATTGTTTTACCAATATCGTGGATGTCTCCCTGAGCGGTGCCAAGTACAATCTTGCCTTTCCCTATCCCTAAATTTTCAGGAAAGGCTTCGTTAATTATAGCGGTAACACTCCGCATGACCTCAGACGATAGAACTAACTCCGGAAGAAATAGCTTCCCCAATCCAAACAGATATCCAACCTCATTAATTCCGGGTACAAATCCACCATCTAACAACTCGATCGGGTCAATTCCTTCATCTAAGCCCTGTCGAGCCGCATCCTTCGCTTTGTCGGCGTTACATTCCACTATCGACTTTTTAGCCGCCTCCAAAATTTCTGTTGTTGTCATCGTTTATTTTCTCCTTTTTATCGATTAGTTATCCCTTTTTTAGCCTGATGGCCAATTGACATTTTTCTTAAAAATATTTACGCTATTGATTTCTATGTCCAACAATTCTGCTATGTTAATTTTAGCGTCAATCCCCTTAGCCACTCCAGGTGCCTCATTTACGCGACCTATATTCATATCTTCCCTGATTTCGCTCATTACTACCGGATCTGAAAGATCGGCAATGGCAACTCCCAATTTATTCGCAACATATTCTTTTGCTTCATGAATCCTCATCCCTCGAGTCATCTGCATACGCGCTACCAGATCTCCAGCAGTACGCATTCCGCCCATGCCCGAAGCGATACCATGTGAAATTGCCATGCCAAAAGGATCACCAACGCCTACCTACAACCCATCTAATTTGCATATTTCCACATGTGCTTTTGAAGTTCTCGATACAGCATCCCCGGGTGGAGTAAGGGCCATGGGAACTCCGCCTACACCCATTCCCGCATTAAGGTGTACAGGTATATTTGATGCTTCACAGCAAGCTTTGACAAATGTAACAGATCTAGCTATATTCCAAGGCAAAGATTTCGTTGAAACAATAGTAATCGAGGGACCGAAAATTGTAACCCCTGCCTTTTCTGCCATTTTTACCTGCTTGTCCGGATAAAGCCCCGCCAATTTAACTCCATCGTAGGATACATCTCCATGCATCCCCAAAACAAACTCTGATGCCATTCCCATCATAATACACATTTGAGGATATTTCTTTTTAAGAATCTCCACCGCTTTCAACGCAGCTAAGAACTCCGCATCTCCCGCTGCGGCCGTGGTATCAAAATTAATTGCATCTGCTCCGGCTTCGTACATTGCACTGCTTACATAAACCGCATCTTTTATTACATACTCCATAGCATCCTCATAGGATGCCCTGGCTTCCGATATCTTCCCCTTTGGCAGTAGATCAGCCGGATTCGGACAAGGGCCGTCAGGTACGGCGTACGATCCTAAATCCGGGCAGGCTCCGTAAAACACCGGGGCTATTGTCATCAATAATGCATGTTCCAATATCGGTATTTCAAAAGGTACAATTGGTTTTACCGGTTTAAAACTGTAATGAATATGGCCAAGATCCATAGTGTCTGCACCTAATAATCTCTCATAAATTTGCAATGATTGAATTTTGCTGACCGATACATTCGCACGCTTGAACTTGGTTGTGCCACTGTCATAACTTAGGATGACATCATTTCCTCTTTTTACGCTGACGTTTTGATCCGGGCATTCAATAATTTCAAATAAATACTGCATCTCATCCTCGGTGAGGGGAGGAATCTCTGCCCGCAATACTGCATCCGCCACCCCTTCTTCCAGATCATGCCTGATTTCAGCTTCGGTCATTTCGACCCTGAAGCCATCGCCCATACGTGTTTGAATTTTTCCCATTTATATCCCTCCCTGTTTGTTGAAAATTCACATTTGGTTTGTGAAGGTTCCTGTGTAGCGCCCATCCTTTATACTACAAGTTATTTATGAACAGACCCAGTATAAAAATCTTAGAAATGTTTAGCTTTTTTGGCGATGCCCCAACAGATTATGTCAGCATACTTATTCGCGACATCGCTGGCATTAAGAGGGCCATCATGTCGAAACCAGTATGAAACGCCTGTACACATTTGTAATACAGCCATACTGGTCAGTTTCAGATTGTCAATATTCATGACACCATTCTGAACTCCCTTTTTCAGGATTTGGATAAAAATATCCGCATAATTATGTCTTCTGGCTATAATAGAATCATAGTTTTCCTTATTAAGAGAACGGATTTCTTCATCGGATGCTCGAGTTTCATTCAAGTGATTAATGTGATACTCGATATGAAATCTCATGGCTTTTCGGAACTCTTCTAAAGGATCTTTTTCTCCCTTTATCTCTTTTTTTAAATTTTTGATGAGCGCATTCATGGTGAAATCCATAATCTGATATAAAATATCCTGCTTGGAGCGAAAATGATAATAGATACTTCCCCCCTGAACGCCAGATCTTTTCGCTATCTCCCGGAGGGTAGATGCCCTATACCCTTTTTCCCGAAATAGGCCTGCCGCTTCCCGGTATATTATCGCTTTTCGGGACGATTTGGAACTATAAGCGTTTACAGTTGTTTTTGAATAATTCTTCATATGCTTTCCCTATATTTATACACTCGAACTCTGCTTCCATAAAAAAAAAGTAAAGTTGATGAAGAACTATTTCGGCGGCAAAGACACTACAAACAAAACCTGTTCTCTTTACTCACATTAAGTTTTGTCAGCGGTAAATTGATAGAAAAAGATAAGGCTGTTATGGCTAAATTATCAGGCCATACAACATTTAGTATAGTGCAAAATCGGACGATTATGGGTATTTTTATTCCGAGCCAGCGCCCAGATAGGCTTCAATGACCTCTTTGTTTTCCCTGACGTGATCTGGCGTCCCCTCGGCGATCTTCTGCCCGAAGTTCAGAGCCACAATCCTATCACACATGCCCATTATGACCCGCATGTTGTGTTCGACCATTAATACTGTTATG
>Ga0307991_1001501_pt1 | contig 16256 bp, 16 predicted proteins | sample EllFjometagen131_FD_203146 | JGI IMG/M metagenome (GOLD analysis project Ga0307991, IMG submission 203146) | Marine microbial communities from Ellis Fjord, Antarctic Ocean - #131 | ecosystem: Environmental > Aquatic > Marine > Unclassified | place: Southern Ocean | collected 2014-10-08
AAGACGACCGGCTTCGGCCAGGGTTTCATCTGTAATCTTTTTGCCAAGAAGATAGCTCTCTGCCTGAGTTGCCCGTAACGGGGTCGGGCCGACCGCGCCCATCGAGATGCGTACAGCCTGGCAGGCTCCGGTTTCATTTAAGGTGACCATGGTGCCGATGTTGACGGCCGCAATATCAACTTTGGAGCGCGCCGAAATTTTTTGGTAGCTGACGCCACTTTTGGGAGCCAGTGTCGGTACCTTGATGGCGATGGCGAGTTCATGGTTTTGTAGAGAGGTGCGACCGGGCCCGAGAAAGAATTCATCAATCGGAATTTCTCTTTTCTGGATGCCGGTAAATGCGACAATCCGAGCATTCATGGCGACCAGGGTCGGGATGTTGTCGGCCGAAGGTGAGGCGTTGCAGACATTGCCCATAACCGTGCCCATGTTGCGGATCTGGACGGTGGCTGTGGCATGAGCGGCGCGGGCCAGCATCTGCGCATGTTCAAGGATTAGAGGGCTGATCTCGACCTCGCGCAAGAGCGCCAGAGCGCCGATTTCAAGACCGGTTTCCGGATTGTAACTGATGCCGTCAAGGTTCGGGATCTTTTTTAAGGTCATCAGGTAGTCGGGTTTGACGGCTCGATGCGAAAGGCGCACAATCATATCGGTGCCGCCAGCTTTAGTCTTGATTTTGCCCTGATGTTTTTCGAGGAGGGTGCAAGCCTCATTAAGACTGGTTGGTGCCAGCAAGGTAAATGGGGGTAAGCTCAAGGTGACTCTCCTTACTTGTTAGGTGAAATCTTTTCCGCCGCATCGGCGATGGCATCGACAATTTTGTTGTAGCCGGTACAGCGGCAGAGGTTGCCGGAGATGCCGGCGCGAATCTCGGCTTCACTCGGGTTGGGGGTATGGCTAAGGAGGAATTTACTTGATATGATCATGCCGGGGGTGCAGAAACCGCACTGAATGGCACCTTTGGCGATAAATGATTCCTGCAGCGGATCGAGTTCGCAGTTTTCAAGATCACTGTTGGCAACCGCTTCCGGGGCCAATCCTTCGATGGTTGTGATCTTATGGCCTTCAGCTTCAAGCGCCAGGGTCAGACAGGAGGAGACGCTCTGATCATCCAGGAGCACCGTACAGGCACCACAGTCGCCGGTGCCGCAACCGTGTTTGGTTCCGGTTAGGTTTAGCTGGTCCCGCAAAACCTCGTTCAGGGTGCGCCAGGGATAGACCGCGATCTCGTGGTTGTCACCATTGATATTGAGAGTGATCAGTTTTTTTTTCATTTGTTTAACTCCTTATAATTACTCTGTGCCTTATTTCAATAATCTCAGCCATAATGCTGATCGCAATTTCAGCCGGGGTTTGGGCCCCGATGCTAAGGCCGATTGGCGAGTAGAGTTTCCCAATCTCAGCCGAGTTGAAACCTTCGTCAATAAGTTTTTGTTTCACCTGGCTGGTGCGGCGTTTGCTACCGATCATGCCAAGATAAGCATATTCAGTGCCGAGTATTTGCTTTAGTAAAATATAGTCATGTCTATGTTCTCTGGTGATGAGTACCAAGTAGGTGTTGGGGCCGGGGGTATAGAGGTTGTGGATTTTCTCCATCGGGGCGGTGACGATCTGGTCGGCGGTCGGAAATCGTTGCGGGCTGGAGAACTCCGGCCGGTCGTCGATAACCGTAACCGCAAAACGGCACCAGTTCGCCATCTCGGCCAGAGGCAGAGCTAGGTGGCCGCCACCGAAGATAATCATTTGTGGAGGCCGGGTGATTTCGGAGAGCAAGAATTCCTGTTGATCGCTGTTTATCCGTCGTACGGCGGCGTTTGTCACCCCAGTTTCTTTCTCGGTTTGCAGGGTTGTCTTAGGGATTGAAGCACCGTCGGGAGTTTTTACAATTTCTCGTCCTTCAGGGTCGACAAGACTGCGTTCTGTTATGTCGAATTCTTTTTGGGGAAGACTTTCGATCAGGTAGTGTGCTTTGCTGCCCTTCAGGGTGGTGGCGACGGTCGTTGCCATCCCGTAATCGTCAATTTGCGACCAGAAACTGATAAAAACCGTAAAATGACCGCCGCAGATGGCGGCCGAGTCAAGTCCTTGTTCACCGGCCAGGGAAAAATCGAGTAGGCGGCTTTGAGCCTTCTCGATGGTTTTTTTGGCGGCTTTGATAACTTCATGTTCACCGATGCCGCCTCCGACCGTGCCGATGATTGAGCCATTTTTACGGACCAACATGCGGGTTCCGATCTCTCGCGGCACCGAGCCCCGTCGTTCGATTATCGTACATAGGGCGACGCCGCTTTCGCTTTCAAGGGTGGTGGCAAGATCTCTCCAGCTGAATTCCATAATAATCTTTCTTAACAATAAACAGTTAATAGTTTTTGGTTTCAGGATAATTCGTAAAGGTGGTTATATAATGTTATTCAGATAATTGTGCAATTAACAGACCACTACCTACTGTTCTGGCGGGGGTGGAATGACCGGTGAGGAGTCGTCTGGGCGTTGAGCAAAATAGCTCTCCCAGGTATCGATATCGCGGCGTCCGGTGGAGTGACTTACCGGGATTTTGAGGGCTCCGGGGAAGTGCTTTTTGATGAAGGGCCGGATGCCACTTTCACCGCTTAAGGATAAAATCTCACCGATATGTTTTTGCCGGATTAGGTAGGGGTGGGCCGGTCGGCCGGCTTCGGCGGCGATCAGTGGATATGGAGATTTTTTGTTTGCAGAGCGGACAAACAGAGTCAAGGTTTCCGGTGTGATAAAGGGCATATCGCCGAGCAGAACGAGAATTCCGTCACTTTTATTGCTCGTTTTGCTTAATTTCATGAGCCCGGTGCTTAGCGAGCTGAACATTCCGATCTGCCAGTCGGGATTATGAATTACCTCAACCCGCTCAAGTGGATCCGCCAGGGTGGTGCAAATCTTTTCGAACCAAGCTCCGAGGACGACATGTATCCGAGAGATTCCCGGCGTTGCCAGCACCTGGCTGATGACATGGCTTAAAATTGTTTCTCTTGCTCCCCAGGGCAGCAGCTGTTTGGGCCGTCCGAAACGTTGTGCCTGGCCGGCCGCCAGAATTAGGGTATCTATGCTAAACATTGCCGCAGGATAATGCGAGAATCCCAAAAAAACAAGGGGGAAATTCGAATTTGATCAGCGCTCGAATTTAATCATCTTGACAGTACCTTGATTATTTGCTAATCGTGCCGGTTCCCCGGCCCGGAGAGATGACCGAGAGGCTTAAGGTGCACGCCTGGAAAGCGTGTGTGTGGGAAACTGCACCGAGGGTTCGAATCCCTCTCTCTCCGCCATTTGCATTGACGCGCGTTTTTGCGAAGCGCACAAAGCCTGAGGAATACAGTGTACATAAAGTACGCCGTAGTGACGAGGGTTGTGGCGGAACGAAGTAGGCGGGCTTTTTAAGAAGCCATTATTTTTGTCCCCATGGGTGATAACCAGGTCCTGTGCAACGGCGACGGCGTGAACCCCGTCAGATCCGGAAGGAAGCAGCGGCAGCACCGCTCTCCGTGTGCCGCAGGGTAGCCTGGTTATCTCTCATGGGGATAAATGTTTTTTACGAAGTCAGTTATTTTTTAAGGTGTAAGGTTTATGGCTGAGGCATATCAGGTTCTGGCCCGAAAGTGGCGGCCGCAGCTCTTCGCCGAGTTGGCGGGGTTGGAGCATATTGCCAGGACCTTGCAGAATGCCATTCGTTTGGATCGGGTTGGGCATGCTTTTCTTTTTACCGGTTCACGCGGGGTTGGCAAAACCTCGGCGGCGCGGATTCTGGCCAAGGCTTTGAACTGTGTTAAGGGGCCGGCAGTAGAACCTTGTAACCAGTGTGAAAACTGTATTGCCGTCACCGCTGGCAGTGCTGCTGATGTCATCGAGATCGACGGTGCCTCAAACCGTGGGGTCGGTGAGATCCGCTTGCTACGTGAGAACATTACCTATCTGCCCCAGAGTTCACCTTGCAAAATCTATATTATCGACGAAGTTCATATGTTGACCACGGAGGCTTTCAACGCCCTGCTGAAAACCTTGGAAGAACCGCCGGCCCATGTCAAGTTCATCATGGCGACCACCGATGTTCACAAGGTGCCGATGACTATTCTTTCGCGTTGTCAGCGCTTTGATTTTGGTCGTTTAACCGGGGCGACGATCGTCACCGCTCTAACCGAGATTGCCGATCGTGAAAAACTGACCTTGGGTCCCGGGGTGCCCGAGCTGTTGGCCCGCGAGGCCCAGGGCAGTATGCGGGATGCTTTGAGCTTGCTTGATCAGGCGCGTTCCTATGCCGGTGAAGCTCTTGCTGTTAATGATCTGCGCAGTGCCTTGGGGCTGATTGAGGCACGCCACTGTTTTGCTCTTTTGGAAAAAGTGGTGACTGGAGATTTGTGTGCCGCGGTCGGTCTCGTAAATGACTTGGAACAGGCCGGGGTTGATCTCAAGCGTTTTAGTGAGGAGTTTCTTTTTTATCTCCGTGACGCCCTCTTTTTGAAACTTTCCGGCGAGCTTAAGGGGCTGCTGGGCATCAGTGTTGACGAGATCGGTCTGCTTGAGCCTTTGGTCGCCGGTAACCTGCTGCCTTACTGGCAGCAACTTTTTGATCTTTGGCAGGAGCAGTATTCGCGGATCAAGATTTCTCAAACCCCGCGACTGGCGCTTGAAATGGCCTTGATAGAGTTGGGGATGGTGCGTGATCTGCTGCCGGTTGAAGAGTTGTTGGGGCGCATCGACCGTTATTTAAAAGTCGTTCCGGGTACTCTTTCCGGGAACTCGCCGGTTGTTGACAAACAAGCGGCACCAGTCTCTGAATCACGTTCTCGAAATCCGGTTTATCCAACTGCGTCGGGTTTGATAAAATCGCAAGAAGAGGTCCGGCGTCCAGAATCTTCACAGGTTTCCAGGCCTCGGTCAACAACCGTATCTTCATATCTTTCTGGAGCGCCGGCTACGGTTAATTCCGCCGTTGTCAAAAACGCCTCATTAAAAGAGAGTTCTAGGGTTTCGGAAATGCCGCCGGAACCACCATCGCCGGAGGACTTCGGCGAAGCTTCCGCCATTGACGGCGATAACGGGCTGCAGCCGGGATTTAGCGGGCCGTCGTCCGGGGTGGAAGCCGGGGAAAAGAGAGGGGCGGAAGTCCCGCCCCGAGTTCCGCCCCGGCCGCAAAAGAGCGCGCCGCTAAAAACCGGGGGGGGAGCGTTGCCGGCAACTGAACCGGCCAGGGAAGATCAGCAGGCGCAGTGGGAGGCTTTTCTTGAGCGCTTGGCGAGCCAGGATGCCCGCTTGGCGGCGATGTTGCAGCGTTCCCGGCTGCAGCCGGTCAATGGTGGTACTCTTTTGTTGGAGGTTGCGCCGCACGCTCTGGCTCTGCTCGATCAGGAGAGTGTTAAACAGGATATTTTATCACTTTGGGCCGAATTCCGGGGTCGGAGTGATACCTTGGAGCTTCAATTTCGAGCTTCTTCAGCTTTTGCCGGGTACTCGAGCACTGGTTGCAACGGTGCCTCTTCAAGTTCCGGTCGGGGTTCCTCCTTGCCCACCAAGGAGGAGATTTTTAAGGATCCCGCTGTATGTTTTATCAGTGATCGTTTCGGCGGTCGGGTTACCGAGATCAAACCAAGAAAATGATGAATCTGCACTTATTATTAGGAGATCGAAGTTATGGCTAAAGGTATGGGAAATTTAATGAAACAGGCGCAGCAGATGCAGGCGCGAATGGCCAAAATGCAGGAAGAGGTCGGTAAGCGGACGGTCGAGGCCGCCGCCGGTGGCGGTATGGTGAAAGTGGTTGCCAATGGCAAGCAGGAGATTCTCTCGATTGCTATGGAGCCCGAAGTTGTTGATCCCGACGACATTGAGATGTTGCAGGATCTGATTTTGGCGGCCGTCAATCAAGCGTTGCGGGAGTCTCAGGCGATGATGACCGATGAGATGAGTAAGCTGACCGGCGGGCTTAAGATTCCCGGTTTAACTTAATACTGGAATAAGTTGCGATGATGAACTCTGAAGAAATATTTGCTTTGACCGAAAAGTATGTCGCGCCGACCTATAATCGCTTCCCTCTGGCCCTGGTCAAAGGCGAAGGGGTTAAGGTCTGGGATGCCGAAGGCCATGAATACCTTGATTGTCTGGCCGGGATTGCGGTTGCTAATCTGGGCCATTGTCATCCTCGGGTAAGTGCCGCGATTGCGGCTCAGGCTACTCGACTGATGCATGTCTCCAATCTCTATCACATTGAGCCTCAGTCTCGTTTGGCAAAACTCTTATGCGAGCTCTCTTTTGCTGAGAAGGTTTTTTTCTGTAATTCCGGCGCTGAGGCTAATGAGGCGGCGATCAAGCTGGCCCGGCGTTATGGGCATGAGGTTCTAGGTGAGGGGGCCAAACGTATCATTACCATGCACCACTCTTTTCATGGGCGGACCATGGCTACGATTACGGCGACCGGCCAGAAAAAGGTGCAAACCGGTTATCAGCCCCTGCTCGGCGGCTTTGATTATGTTCCCTTTAATGATCTTGAGGCAGTGGCCGCAGCGATTACGGAAAAGACTTGCGCGGTGCTGGTTGAGCCGGTTCAAGGCGAAGGTGGAGTAATTCTGCCGGCAGTCGACTATCTAAATCAGTTACGCGCACTCTGTGATGAACGAGGCGTTCTTTTAATTCTCGATGAAGTTCAGACCGGGATCGGTCGGACCGGAGCCTTTTTTGCCCATCAGCACAGCGCTATCGTTCCCGACATCATGACCGCTGCCAAGGCCTTGGGTAATGGTTTTCCTGTTGGTGCCATGCTGGCCAGTGATCGGGTGATGTGCCATTTTGGTCCCGGCAGTCACGCTTCGACCTTTGGCGGCAATCCTCTGGCTTCAGCCGCAGCCCTGGCAACCCTTGAAACCATGCGCGATGAAGGGATTGTTGACAACGTGGTCAAGACGGGCGCTTTTCTAATTGAGGGGTTGAAGCGGCTCAAGCGAAATTTCCCGAAAATTATCGGTGAGATTAGAGGGCTTGGTTTGATGGTCGGCGTCGATTTGCAGGTGCCGGTCGCTGAGATTGTTAGCGCTTGTCTCAAACGTCGTTTGCTGGTGGGTTCGGCCGGTGATAATACTTTGCGGATTACCCCGCCATTGATTATTGAAAAGGCTGAAATTGAGATCCTGTTACAAATTTTGACCGAGGTACTGATAGATGTCGAAAGCCGACAATCTTAAAGATTTTCTCGATCTTGCTCAATGTTCGCGAAGCGACCTTGAGTCGTTGCTGATCTTGGCGGCGGAAATCAAGGCGACGCCCGAGAAATTTTCTCAGGTTCTGGCGGGCAAAAGCCTAGCCATGATCTTTAAAAAATCGTCAACCCGGACTCGGGTTTCTTTTGAGGTTGGTATGTTCCAGCTTGGCGGCCAGGCGATTTTTATGAGTTCCGGCCAGACCCAGGTCGGGCGCGGCGAGCCCCTCAAGGATACGGCTCGGGTTCTCTCTCGTTATGTTAATGGCATCATGATTCGCACCTTTGATCATGCCGACGTTGAAACCCTGGCCCGTTATGCTACAGTGCCGGTTATTAACGGTTTGACCGATTTTCTGCATCCTTGTCAGGTCTTGACCGATATCTTTACGATCAAGGAGTGTCTTGGGTTTGATTTTTGCGATCTCGTTGGTCTCAAGGTTGCCTATATTGGTGACGGCAATAATATGGCCAACTCCTGGATCAATGCCGCCTTGCGTTTTGGTCTGGATCTCAAGATCGCCTGCCCGGCCGGTTATGAGCCTGATGCGGCTTTGCTTGAGCAGGCTAACCGACAGTCCGATAGAGGCAAGGTGGCTGTAGTTCTGGATCCGTTGGTGGCGGCGAAGGGCGCTGCAGTTTTAAATACCGACGTCTGGGCCAGTATGGGCCAGGAAGATGAGGCCCGGGAACGGCAGCAAGCTTTTGCCGGATATCAGATCAATGATAAGCTGCTTCAGGTCGCGGAGAATCCGCTGGTTCTGCACTGCCTGCCGGCCCATCGTGGTGAAGAGATTACGGTCTCGGTCTTTGAGCATTATCAGGATTTGATTTTTACCCAGGCCGAAAATCGACTTCACGTTCAGAAAGCCTTGCTGGTGAAATTGTTAAACAGAAGAGTGGAAAAAGTTGAAGAGGAAAAATCATGAACGCTATTAAAAAAATTGTTCTCGCCTATTCCGGCGGGCTTGATACATCGGTTATTCTGACCTGGCTTAAAGAGGAGTATGACTGTGAAGTGATCGCTTTTGCTGCCGATGTCGGGCAGGGTGGCGAACTTGACGGGATCGAAGAGAAGGCGCTGGCGACCGGGGCTTCGAAAATGTATATCGACGACCTTCGTGAAGAGTTTGTTCGTGATTTTGTCTTTCCCATATTTCGGGCCAACGCTATTTACGAAGGGGTTTATCTTTTAGGGACTTCTATTGCTCGGCCTCTGATTGCCAAGCGTCAGATCGAGATTGCCCGCCTTGAAGGGGCCGATGCGGTTGCGCATGGGGCCACTGGAAAAGGTAACGATCAGGTTCGTTTTGAGCTGACCTTCTATGGTCTTGAGCCCCAGATTCAAGTAATTGCTCCCTGGCGTAGCGATTGGGGTCTTAATTCACGGGAAAAACTGATCGATTATGCGAAAAAGCATAATATCCCAATTCCGGTCTCCAAGGATAAACCGTACAGTTCTGATCGCAATCTTTTGCATATCAGTTTTGAAGGGGGAATTCTGGAAGATCCCTGGCGGGAACCCGACGAGGAGATGTTTCAGCTCTCGGTTTCACCCGAAGCGGCTCCCGATAAGGCCACCTACTGTGAAATTGAGTTTGAAAAAGGCGATCCGGTTGCCGTCGACGGTGAGAAGCTGAGTCCGGTGGAGCTCTTGACGAGGCTCAACGAACTTGGTGGAGCCAACGGTATTGGCCGCGTTGATATGGTTGAAAACCGCTTTGTCGGTATGAAGTCGCGGGGCGTCTATGAAACCCCCGGCGGTACCATTCTCTATCATGGCCGACGCGCGGTCGAATCTCTGACTATGGATCGTGATGCCATGCACCTGCGTGATTCCCTGATTCCCGAATATGCCCGCATGGTCTATAACGGTTTCTGGTTTGCTCCGGAACGTGAAGCCCTCCAGGCCCTGGTCGATAAGACTCAGGAAAATGTTAGTGGTACCGTGCGGCTCAAACTTTATAAAGGTAACTGTGTCGTGGTTGGCCGTAAGTCTCCGGTCTCTCTCTATCAGCCTGAAATGGCGACTTTTGAAGAGGATATGGTTTACGATCAATATGACGCCGAGGGCTTTATTCGTCTTCAGGCTCTGCGCTTGAAAGCGCGCGCGGTGTTGAAAAAATAAAAATATGAAAAATGATTCCGGAAAGCGCGACTCTAGGAGTCGGCTGCTGTTGCTGGTTATCGTTGTTACTTTGATCTTGATTGTCGACCAGTGGAGCAAGACGGCGGCGTTGCACCATCTCTCTGTCATCTATTCCAGAAAGATTATTGATGGTTTTTTTTCGTTGACCCTGGTCATGAACTCGGGAGTTGCTTTTGGGGTTTTCAGCGGGATTGAGAGTTCGTTGAAGGCTTATCTTCTGCTTTTGCTCTCCGGTGTGACGGTTGGTCTGGTTGTTTTTTACTATTTTTACGAAAAGTCTCTACAGTTTATGTCCCGCTTTGGTTTGGTTTTGGTAGTCGGCGGGGCTTTTGGTAATATGATTGATCGTTGGCGTTTTCATAAGGTCGTCGATTTTCTCGATTTCTATTGGCAGGGTTATCATTGGCCGGCTTTTAATATTGCTGATTGTGCGATCAGTGTCGGCGTTACGATCCTCCTGCTTGATGCTCTTTTAGCCTGGCGACGTCAACATGCATCCCATACTCCTTAAGATCGGCCCACTGACACTGCACACTTACGGTTTTTTTGTTGCCTTAGGTTTTCTGTTGGCCCTGACCTGGACGCATAAAGAGGGTCTCCGGCGCGGTATAGACCCTGAGATTTTTCACGATCTTTTTTTTTATGTCGTCGTATCAGCTCTTTTAGGGGCTCGTTTTTTTTATGTTGCTCTTAACTTTTCATATTTTCGTAGCGATCTCTGGGCGTCATTGCGTATCTGGGAAGGGGGACTGGTCTTCTATGGCGGTTTCCTTACGGCGGTGCCGGTTTTTATCTGGCGTATCCGGCGTTGGCAGCGTCCTGCCTTAGAACTGTTGGATGTTGGGGCTCCGGCTTTGGTCTTGGCTCAAGCGGTGGGTCGGCTGGGTTGTTTAGCTGCCGGTTGCTGCTATGGTAAACCCTGTGAACTTGATTTCGCTGTAATCTTTAGCGATCCCCTAAGTCTTGCTCCTTTGCACGAGCCGTTGCATCCAACACAAATTTATCACTTATTGGCTAATCTTTCAATTTTCCTTTTTTTAGTGATCTTATCACGGCGTACTGCACGGCGCGGAGTGTTGGTTGTCGGTTATCTTCTGCTCTATGGGGTTTTACGTTTTATCGTTGAGTTCTGGCGAGGTGATCCCCGGGGTTTCTTAGCTGGATTTTCTACCTCGCAATGGATCAGTGTGGGTCTCATATGTTCAGGAATACTGCTTTGGTTTTTTAAGGTCAGGAAAGAAAATCTTGTATAAGACTATTGCCCCTCTGGTTTTGGCTTCACAGTCTCCGCGTCGTCGGCAGCTTTTAAGTCAGATGGGGATCAACTTTTCTTTGGCCAGTGCTGATATTGAAGAGCGCCGGGAACCGGGAGAAAAAGCGCCGGATTTTGTCGCTCGTATGGCGCAGAGTAAGGCTTTATGTGTGGCTGGTCGTTATCCCGATAGCTGGATTCTGGCTGCTGATACGATTGTTGTCATCGACGGTGATATTCTTGGAAAACCTTGCGACGTGACGGATGCCTGCCGTATGCTTAAGCGCTTGGCCGGGGGTTGGCATGAGGTGTTCACCGCCTTTACTCTACATCATCAGGTTTTAGCTAAAATGAGTTCAATGGTTGATTCAAGCCGTGTAAAAATAACAGCTCTTAATGAGTCGGTGATTGCTGCTTATGTTGCCAGCGGTGAACCTCTTGATAAAGCGGGATCTTATGCTGTGCAGGGTATTGGCGGGGCTTTTATCGAGGCCTTGGACGGTTCACCGACGACGGTAATCGGTTTGCCTTTAACTCTGGTAATTCAACATCTTTTAGATAGCCAGATAATTTCTTTGAACAAGATAAATTAGTTGTCGGTCTTGATTGGCTATCAAGAAATAGCCCATTGGCCGCAACCGACTGCGGACCCCTGATTATGACTAAAATACCCACTTTTAAGCAACGTCTGGCTGAAGTTAATAACCGGATTGCGGCGGCATGCCATCGTTCTAACCGTTCTGTAGATGATGTTGCCTTGATTGCCGTTAGTAAAACATTTCCCTTTTCTCGTCTGGAAGAGGCGTATGCTGCCGGCCAGCTTCATTTTGGCGAGAACTATATGCAGGATTGTCTTGCTAAAATTGATGAGGCTAAATCCAAGGATCTTCCTTTTAACTGGCATTTTATCGGTCATTTACAACGTAATAAAGCAAAATATTTTAACCCTCAATTTTACCTCTTTCATGCCCTTGATTCACTCGGATTGGCTCAACAGCTCGCCAAGGTATCTTTGAGTAAAGGTTTTATAACCCGGGTTTTAGTTCAGGTTAATATCGCTCTAGAGGATTCAAAGTCTGGAGTTAGCCCTTCAGAGTTGATTGCTTTTCTTGATAAATTACGCTATATTGAAGGGTTGTCCGTTGAGGGATTGATGACGATTCCGCCGGTAGCGGCCTCTCCTGAGGAGAGCCGACCGTACTATCGTACCCTTTTTAATAAATTCTTAGAGGTTCGAGAGGAGCTCTTTTTTGATAAGCCTTCTTTTAGGCATCTCTCAATGGGTATGTCAAATGATTTTGAGGTTGCTATAGAAGAGGGCGCAACCTTTATCCGGGTTGGCAGTTTGTTATTTGGCGAGCGCACTAAAAGGTTTTAAGGTGGAATCACAAAAAAAAAATAAACTTTGGGGTGGACGTTTTACGGCCCCCACCGATAAGTTGGTTGAGGAGTTTACGGCTTCTATCGATTTCGATAAACGACTTTATGCTGAAGATATTGCTGGGAGTATAGCTCATGCCCGGATGCTTGCAAGCCAGCAGATTATTTCTCAGTCAGATGCAGATGCTCTTATTGTGGCACTTAAGCAGGTAAAGGAGGAGATCGAGGCTGGAAAGTTTATTTTTTCTATTGCGCTTGAAGATATTCATATGAATATTGAGAGTCGTCTTGGGGAGATTGTCGGTGTCGAAATCGCCGGTCGCCTTCATACCGGCCGTAGTCGTAACGATCAGGTGGCACTTGATTTACGTCTTTTTTTAAGGCACCAGCTTCACCAGGTTAACTTGCTGATCCTTGAGTTTATTACGGTTCTGGTTGATCAGGCTGAAGTCAATCAAAAAGTTATAATGCCTGGATTTACTCACCTGCAACAGGCTCAGCCGGTTCTTTTTTCACATCATCTGCTTGCTTATGTCGAGATGTTAAAGCGTGATTACGATCGGCTTTCAGGTTGCTATGAACGACTCTCGCTTTCACCATTGGGTTCTGGTGCTCTTGCAGGCAGTAGTTTTCCTTTGGATCGCCAAATGGTTGCCGAGGAGCTTGGTTTTTCCGGTATTACGGCAAATAGTCTTGATGCAGTCAGTGACCGTGATGGTGTAGCTGAAGCTCTTTTTACCTTCTCTTTGTTGATGGTTCATCTCTCTCGTTTTTGCGAGGAGCTCGTTCTCTGGTCGACCGTGCAGTTTAATTTCATAACTTTAAGTGACTCTTTTTGTACCGGCAGTAGTATTATGCCGCAAAAAAAGAACCCCGATGTCCCTGAACTTATTCGCGGTAAATCGGGTAGGGTTATTGGTTCACTTGTCTCTTTGTTGGTGACCTTGAAATCCTTACCTTTGGCCTATAACAAAGATATGCAAGAGGATAAAGAACCATTCTTTGATGCCTTGGATACGGTGGTTGGCTCACTGCGTATAATGACTGCTATGGTCAAAGAGATGCAGGTTAATGTCGGTATTTTAGCAGAACAGGCGGGGGCCGGTTTTTCTACTGCGACTGAGATCGCTGATTATCTTGTCCGCAAAGGTCTTCCTTTTCGTTCAGCCCATGAGATTGTTGGTCGGGTGGTTTTTTATTGTGAACAGAACAATCTTATCTTTACGGGTCTTTCAATTGATCAATGGCATAAATTTTCCGATCTTTTCCAGGAAGACCTGTTTGTTTTATTAGCGCCTCAGAATGCGGTTGATGCCAAGAATCTTTTTGGTGCAACTTCTCATAATCGTGTCGTTGAGCAGATTGACCTTGTCCGACAATTTGTTGCAGATAAAAGATAGTAATCTTTGTAGAATAAAATTAAGGATTATCTTTTGTTCAAATTCCCAATCTATTCCTTATTCCCAATCCTGTTTGTTTTTATCTTATTCGGGGCTTGTGGAAAACGCGGGGATCCTTCCCCTTTTAGACTCGTTGTTCCTGAAAAAATTGACGACCTTCGGGTCGAAGTTGCCCCTGGAAAGCGCTCTCTCGTTTGGAGTTTGCCGAATGTTAACGTCGATAAAACTCGCCCGGTTGATCTTAAGTCATTTAAAGTCCTTTTAAAAAAACTGCCGGTTGACCAAGATAGTTGTCGATTTTGTGATGAAGGTTTTTTTGAATATCTTACGATAGCTTTAGCAAAGCCAGCGGAAGGTTTTGTTCTCGGGTCATCTTTTTATCTGCCACTTCCAGCGGTTCCCTATGGGTTTGTTTATATTTATTCGGTTTTATCCATCAATAGTCAGGGTTGGATTAGTGAAGTTTCTAATAAGCTTGCTGTTAATGCCTTACCAGAGGTTTCTCCTCCAGCCAGTCTTGTCTGTCAGCCATCTGCCTCTGTAGTAGATTTGGTCTGGCAACCACCTGTTACTCCGGCCCAATTCATTGAAATATTGAGTTATCGTGTCTATCGTCGTGAGGTTTCAGGCATTAATAAAACTTGGCGATTGATTACTCCTGAACCCATTGTAAACTCCGAATATGTTGATGTCGGTTTATCAGACTGGAGTGCTTACGAATATGTTGTTACAGCGTTTCTCTCCGCGGAAGGAATTTTTTACGAAAGTAATTATTCTCTTGTTGCTCAGGTTATCCCTGGTGACTATTCTCCACCTCTCCAACTCGAAAACTTTTCCGCTTTTTCTTATCAAGGAGGAGCTCAATTAGTATGGAGTCCTTCTCCCGCTGCCGACCTTGCCGGTTACCGTGTTTATAGGCGTGATAAGGTTACGGGCATAGATCAGGTTGTGGCTGTTTTGCCTCCTTCAAAACATGAATTTACTGATCTCAATATACATTTAGGCCGTATCTATTATTATCGGGTTACAGCTTTTGATCAGTCAGATCGTAATAATGAAAGCCTTCCTACTCCAGAAGTTTCGGTTACTGTAAGATAGTCTAATGTATCTTGGAATATTTTTCTAAGCTTTTTACTGCAATTTTTTTACTTAAGTTGTGGAGATTGTATTGTCTGATTCCCTATTAAGTATGACCGGATATGGCGAAGCGACGCAAATTGTTAATGATCGGGAGTTGCGGTGCGTCGTTCAGTCCGTGAACAGCCGTTATCTTGATTGTCGATGTCGTTTACCCCACAATTTTCAATCGCTTGAACCCCGGTTTAAGGGTTTAGTAAAAAAAATTGTTGAGCGTGGAAAAGTTGATATAGTTCTTAGTTTTGAGGTTGTTGGTGCTGACGGAGTTGATGCTTGCTCTTCAGCTAATTTTTTTAATGGCCCTTGGATTGCTGGTTTTTGTAACGCCGCAGAAGGTCTTATCGATACTCTGGGTTGGCCAGTGACTGATCATCTGCGGTCAGTTTTAATAAAATCAGCTCTGTCTCGGCGTGAAGCGTTTGATTCACCTGCTGAAAATATTGAAGATTATGCGGATCTATTACTTGGTCTTCTGCGTAAGGCCCTGCTTTTGCATCTTGATTCTCGTAAGATGGAGGGCTCCCATCTCGCCGCCGATTTTCACCTGAAAATCTCTTTGCTGAGTGATAAAATTTCGGAGATTGAGCTTTCGGCTATTGGAATGCCTCAAATCTTTAAAGATCGTATAGGTCAGCGTCTCGCCTCGATTCTTGAAGATGGTCGATTTAGTCTGGACGAATCAAGGTTGTGCCAAGAGGTTGCTTATCTTGTTGATAAGGCGGATATCTCTGAGGAAATTGTCAGGTTTAGAGCGCATATTTCCCAGTTTCTGGATGAGGTTGAGAACGAGAACTCCAATCGAAAAGGCAAAAAACTCGAATTTATTGTTCAGGAGATGCTTCGTGAAATTAACACGATAGGTTCTAAAGCCAATCTGCTCGAAATAACTCGAAATGTTGTAGATATTAAGAATGAATTAGAAAAGATTCGCGAACAGGTTCAGAATGTCATCTGACCGTACCCCCTTTTTGCTTGTTGTGTCCGCTCCTTCTGGTTGTGGAAAAACCACTTTATTGAAAGGTCTTTTTGAAAATGTAGACGGTCTCGGGGTTTCTGTATCCCATACTACGCGGCAGCCGAGGCCCGGTGAAAGGGATGGGGTTGATTATTATTTCGTTTCCCAACCTTATTTTATGAAAATGCAAAAAGCTGGAGAGTTTGTTGAGTTTGCTTTCGTTCATGGCAATTCCTACGGAAGCTCGCTGAGTTCCATTAGACAGCTTTTGGATGATGGATCTGATGCAGTTCTTGATATTGACGTTCAGGGTATGGAGAAGATTAAAGCAACTGGCTTGTTTGATTTAGTTTCAGTTTTCATTATGCCGCCGAGTATGGGTGAATTAGAGTCTCGACTTAGGAATCGTCAGACTGACTCGGACGCAGTAATCAGGCAACGACTTGAAAATGCCGTTTCTGAGATAAGAAAGGTTCATCTTTATGACTATATTGTTGTTAATGATGACCTTTCTGCTGCTCGAGAAAACCTTGCGGCGATAGTTTTTGCTGAGCGTTCACGTTCTGCAAGAACTATCTTGAGCGGGCAGCATTTTTTTCCTTCTGTATGAGCTCAGGGCCGTATTTTTTGCCCCATTTTATTTTTAACCACTAACTTTATAATATAGGAGTATGTATGGCTAGAATTACTGTCGAAGATTGTCTTATGAAAGTTGAAAATCGCTTTGAATTAATTTCACTTTCTGCAAAGAGAGCAAAAGAAATAAT
>Ga0307991_1001502_pt1 | contig 16254 bp, 15 predicted proteins | sample EllFjometagen131_FD_203146 | JGI IMG/M metagenome (GOLD analysis project Ga0307991, IMG submission 203146) | Marine microbial communities from Ellis Fjord, Antarctic Ocean - #131 | ecosystem: Environmental > Aquatic > Marine > Unclassified | place: Southern Ocean | collected 2014-10-08
ATAATATCCTGTGCAAATAAGCTAGGTGATATTATCATTATTGAGGTTAATAGAATTAGAAGTGTTTTCATCTAATTAATATTTGGGGTTATTTGGACATAGTTCTAACGAAACTATTAGACAAAAAGTGTATCGTCTACAAAAAAAAGGCAACCAAATTTGGTTGCCTTTTTTATTTTTATTAGCTGCCGAAATCATCAAACATAATCATTTCTTCGGGAACCCCTAGCTCATCAAGCATTTTGAGTATTGCATCATTCATCATAGGAGGACCGCATAAGTAGTATTCAATATCTTCAGGTTCTACATGATTTTTTAGATAATTATCATAAATTACCTGATGAATAAATCCAGTATAGCCTTTCCAATTATCTTCCTCAAGAGGCTCCGAAAGAGCTACATTAAATTTGAAGTTGGGATTTTCATTTTCAATTTTTTCAAAATGATCTTCGTAGAAGAGTTCACGTTTTGAACGACCTCCATACCAGAAAGTAGCTTTACGACTAGTTTTCTTAGTCTCAAAAAGATCAAAGATATGCGAACGCATTGGAGCCATACCTGCACCGCCGCCAATAAACATCATCTCTCTCTCGGTATCTTTAATAAAAAATTCACCATAAGGTCCTGAAATTGTTACTTTATCACCAGGTTTACGCGAGAACACGTAGGAAGAACAAATTCCCGGATTCACATTCATAAATCCACCTTTTTTCCTATCCCAAGGTGGAGTAGCGATACGAATATCAAGCATAACTATATTACCTTCAGCAGGATGATTAGCCATTGAATATGCACGTACAATTGGTTCTGGGTTCTTCATCTTTAAATCCCACATGTTAAACTTATCCCATTCGTCGTGATATTCTTTCTCAATATCCATTCCCTTGAAGTCAACTTCAATTTTTGGAACATCAATCTGAATATAACCTCCTGATCTAAAATCAAGTGTTTCACCTTCAGGTAATTTAACAACAAATTCTTTGATAAATGAAGCAACGTTACCATTTGAAACCACAGTACATTCCCATTTCTTAATGCCAAATATTTCAGGAGCAACGCTAATTTCCATGTCTTCACGAACCTTAACCTGACAACCTAAACGCCAGTTAGCCATTTGTTCTTTACGAGTAAAAAAACCTTTTTCGGTAGGTAGAATTGAACCACCTCCAGAATTTACCTGAACATGACACATTCCACATGTTCCTCCACCGCCGCAGGCTGATGGAATAAATATTTTGTTTGAGGATAGTGTAGACAATAGGGTAGAACCAGGATCAATTTCCAGCACCTTCTCATCATTAATTGTAATTTTTACTTTTCCTTGTGGCATTAACTTTTTACGAGCAAAAAGCAAAAGCCAAACAAGCAAAAGTGTTATTAATAAAAATATGGCGATACTCATGCCAATAACTACACCAATTCCAACTTGCAGTAAAGTCATTTTATATATTGTTTAGTTTCTTTTACTATAATTTAATACCAAGGAAGCTCATAAAAGCAATTCCCATTAATCCGGTGATAATAAATGTAATTCCTAGTCCGCGTAAAGCAGGAGGAACATTTGAATATCTAATTTTTTCTCTAATTGCGGCAATACCCACAATAGCTAAAAACCAACCAACTCCTGATCCAAGACCAAATGATGTTGCTTGTCCTAAGCTTTGATAATCTCTTTCTTGCATAAATAGTGAGCCTCCCAAAATTGCACAGTTTACAGCGATAAGTGGTAAAAATATTCCCAAAGATGCATAAAGAGCTGGGGTAAATTTTTCAACAATCATTTCAACTAATTGAACCATAGATGCAATAATTGCAATAAAAAGAATAAAACTTAAAAAGCTAAGATCCACATCGGCAAAGCTTGCATCAAGCCATGCTAAAGCACCTGGAGCTAATACATACTCGTTTAGTAGATAATCAACAGGAACAGTTATGCCAAGTACAAATATAACTGCAAGACCCAGCCCTACAGATGTTTTAACCGTTTTACTTACAGCAAGGTACGAACACATGCCTAGGAAATAGGCAAATACCATGTTGTCGATAAAAATGGATTTTATAAATATGTTAAATATTTCTTGCATGGTCTCTTATTTTAATTTTTTTCTATTAAATCACGTGTGTAATAACGCTGTACCCATATAATTACTCCTACTGTAATAAGAGCCATTGGAGGCAGTATCATTAGTCCGTTATTTTTATAACCAAACTCATAGAACATCTCTGGAATAACAGCATAGCCAAGAACAGTACCAGAACCAAATAATTCACGGATAAAAGCAATAAGAATTAGTATAATTCCATATCCAAGAGCATTACCAATTCCATCTAAAAAGGCTGGCCATGGCTTGTTACTCATTGCGAAAGCTTCTAAACGACCCATAATTATACAGTTTGTAATAATAAGACCTACAAATACTGAAAGTTGCTTACTTACATCATACAAAAATGCTTTAAGTACCTGGTCAACCAAAATTACCATTGAAGCAATAATAACAAGTTGAACAATAATTCTAATTCGCGGTGGAATTCCATTTCTTAATAATGAAACAACAACATTTGAAGCTGCCATCACCACAAGTACTGATATTGACAGTACAATTGCAGGCATAAGCTTTGCCGTAACCGCAAGGGCTGAGCATATACCTAATACCTGAACGGTAATAGGGTTTGTTAAGTTTATAGGAGTTTTTAATAGTTTTATGTTCTTTGGTGAGAACAATGGCTCCTTTTCTTTTATTTCTGCGCTCATCTTCTATCTATTTTTTTCTAAATATGGTAAATAAGATTCCAATATATCTCTAATCATATCATTTACACCATTACATGTAATTGTACCACCTGATATTGCGTCAACGCCATGAATTCTTTGGTTTTGAGGTAGTGTTCCTACACCTCCTTTTACAACCATAATTGATGTGAACTGATTTTGATCATCAAATATCTTTTTACCAACAAATTGCTTTGTGAAATCCTCGGTAGTAATTTCGGCTCCTAAACCAGGTGTTTCCCCTTTATGATCAAATGTTACTCCAACAACAGTGTTTAAATCATCGTTTAAAGCCATGTTACCCCAAAGTGGACCCCAAAGACCTACTCCTCTAAAAGGAATAATAAATAACTTTGTTCCATCCTTTTCAATAACATATAGAGGAAGCTCATATGGTTGTCCTTGTGATTTTAGATATAATTGTTTTTTCATATCTATTTTAAAGGCCGTAGCATCTTCCATTTTTCCACCGGTGTATGAATCAACAACATCACCATCTTGATTTATAACAATTTCCTCTTTAACATATTCGTTAAAAAATGTCATTGCATTTGAAGAGTTTACATCTGGAATTTTAGCCGACACTAAGATGCCCCCCATTTTATCAATAGCTACGTTTCTTTCCTGAAAAGGTTTTAGTAGCATAGCAGCCGTGGAAAGCAATGCAGCAGCAATGATTACCATAATGGCAGCGTATCTGAATATATAACCGTTAGTATACATAGTTTTTAGTTATAATTTCTTAATTATTTAAAGCTAATTTCATACGTTTGAGCCTCTTTTTTATATTCGACTCTATTACGTAATAGTCAATTAATGGAGCAAAAACATTCATCAGAAGTATCGAAAGCATAACACCTTCAGGATATGCAGGGTTGAATACTCGAATTAATATTGCAATAATACCAATTAGGAATCCATATATATACATACCATTTTTAGTTTGTGAGGCTGTAACCGGGTCAGTTGCCATAAATACTGCGCCAAATGCAAAACCTCCTAATAATAAGTGGTTTAATGGATCCATTTGCATATATTCATTTAATCCCCACAGGTTAAAAATAAAACCCATTAAATAACCTCCGGCAAATACACTAAACATAATTCTCCAGTTTCCAATTCCGGTTGCTAGTAGAATAACTGCGCCTATCATTATCATTGGCACTGAAGTTTCTCCAATTGAGCCAGGAATTATACCTAAAAACATGTCATAAGCCGATGGCATTTGGTCAAAGTTACCAACAAGTGCGTTACCAAGTGGTGTTGCACCTGAAACAGCATCTCCCATTTCACTTATCCATACCTTTTCACCCGACATATCGCTAGGATATGCAAAGAATAAGAATGCTCGTGCAATTAGTGCTGGATTTACTATGTTCATACCAGTGCCACCAAAAACTTCTTTTCCGAAAATTACTGCAAAAGCAACTGCCACAGCAACTTGCCATAATGGTGTTTCGGAAGGAACAATCATAGGTATTAATAATCCTGATACAAAAAACCCTTCATTTACCTCGTGACCTCTAATTTGTGCAAATAGTATTTCCAACCCTAGCCCTACACCATAACTTACTATAATAATAGGAAGCATTTTTAGGAATCCGTAAAAAAACATTGTATAAATGGGAGCAGTTTCTCCAATTGACATAAAATGTTGGTATCCAATATTCCACATTCCAAATAACAAGGCAGGAATAAGGGCAATGAATACTACTATCATTGTTCTTTTCATGTCGATGGAATCTCTGATATGAGACCCCTTTGTTGTTACTTTATCTGGAACATAAAAAAGTGTTTCAACAGCGTCAAAAGCTGATTCCAACTTCTGAAACTTTCCACCTTTTTCAAAGTGCGGTTTTTGTTTATCTAAAAAATTTCTAAGCGCTTTCATGCAATAGTTCTGTTTTTCTTATTAACTCATTTCCTGACGCATCAAATCCAAACCCTTGCGGATTATAGACTGAATTTCAGTTTTTGATGTATCAATTACTTCACATAGGGCAAAATCTTCATCATCTATTTCATATATTCCCAAATTTTCCATCGCATCAATATCTTCAACCATAACAGCTTTTATTAGTTGCATAGGGTATATATCGAATGGAAAAACTTTTTCGTATTTACCAGTCATAACATAGGCTCTAACTCCACCATGAAGATTTGTGTTCAGTCTGTACTTTTTATTAGGAGTTAACCATGAGGGGAAACTTTTGGAAAAACTAAATTTACCAAAACCTGGTAGTAGCCATCCAAAAAATTCAAACTCTTTTCCTTCTGGAATTACAGTTACCAAAGAATCATAGAAACCAACAAATCCATCCTTTTCAATCTTTTCACCAGTAAGGACTGTGCCACTAATAAATCTATTATCGCCATCAGTTACATTATCTGCAACCATATTATCTATAGATGCTCCAATACATGTTCTAAAGTACTTTGGTTTTTTTACTTCAGATCCGGCAAGGGCAATAACACGAGATGAATCGAATTTACCATTCAAAAATAATTTACCTATTGTTATTACATCCTGTGGATACAAATACCAAATAATATCACCTTTATTAATGGGATCTACTTTGCTAACATGTACACTTACATTACCAGAAGGATGAGGCCCTGAAAACGTGTTAATTTGAACATTTTTTGAATTTAAAAAAACCTTGGAAGTAGTCTTTTTACTATCAACATTCAAATGTACTTTTCCTTCGGTTAGCTTAGTCAATACATCTAAACCTGCCTGAAATGCCTCGCCTTGACCGTGTATAATCAAATCGAAATCGGGAGCTAATGGTGAAGTGTCATAAGCAGCAACAAATATTGCTTTTGGCGAATCAACCGGATTTGCTATAACAGAATATGGTCGCTGTCGTAATACAGGCCAAACACCGCTTTGGAGCATTTTTTCGGTAATATCTTCTTTTTTAATATTGCTAATATCAGAAGCACCAAAATCAAGAGCTTCATTTTTTTCGTCAGATTCAATAATTATCTCAAGTAAACGTCTTTTTGCTCCACGTTTAACTGCTTCAATTTTTCCGCTAACAGGGGCAGTAAAAATAATGTTGTCCCTATATTTATCAAAAAATAATGGGGTACCTACTTTTACTAAATCGCCCACTTTTACCATCACCTTAGGAAAGCATCCTACGAAATTAGGTGGTTTTATTGCAAAAGTTTTAGCATTCAAATCTACTACAGTCTTCTCCGCGTCTCCTAGTAGCTTTATATCCAGACCTTTCTTAATTACAAAAGTTGTCGACATATGTTTAAAATTCATGTGTTTATCGGGGTGCAATTTAGACAATTATTTTTTTGTCTTGATATAAAATCATTTTTATTGTGAAATTTTTAACGGCTCTAAATAAGTATATCTATTTAGTTGTTAGCAAATCAGTTGTTAACGATATATCTGCATTTAAAAATATTTTGTGAAATATGGATAGAAGTCAGAAATACGAAGCTTTAATTCTTAATTTACTTTTACAACCTTACCGTTCAAAATTATAACATCAGCTTTATTGGCACCATAATAATATGGCATAAATTCATAAGTTGGAATAGGTGTAGTAATATAAAGGTTAGCTTTTTTTCCTATGCAAATACTTCCAACTTGATGGCTAATACCCATAGCATATGCAGTATTTATTGTAGTAGCATTTATTGCTTCTTGCGGAATCATTTTATACAATATACTAGCCATAGAAACTATTAACTGCATATTACCAGATGGCGAAGAACCCGGATTAAAATCACTTGCAAGAGCAACCGGCAATCCGGCTTCAATCATTTTACGAACAGGTGAATACTTCATTCCCAAAAAGAAGGCTGCACCTGGCAACACAGTTGGCATGGTTTCAGAATTAAGTAAAGCTTCAATTTCAGCATCACCAATAAATTCCAGATGATCAACCGATAAAGCATTATATTTTATCCCTGCCTGTACACCACCTGAATAATCGAGTTCGTTGGCATGTATTTTTCCACGAATATTATATTTTAAACCAGCCTCTAAAATACGCTCGGTATCATCCACAGTAAAAAATCCTTTGTCACAAAAAACATCAATATAATCGGCAAGACCTTCATCGGCAACTTGAGGAAGCATTTCATTAACAACAATATCAACATATTTTGACTGTTTATCCCTGTACTCTATTGGTATAGAATGAGCACCCAGAAAAGTTGACTTAATAACTAAAGGAGATATTTGTTTTAATCTTTTGATAACCCTCAACATCTTTAATTCAGATTCAACAGTTAATCCATAGCCACTTTTAATTTCAACCGCTCCAGTTCCATAGGTAATAATCTCTTTCAATCTTAGCAAGGCAGATTCAACAAGTTCTTCCTCAGATACTTTTTGCATTAAACGAGCCGAATTTAATATTCCCCCTCCCCTTTTAGCAATTTCTTCGTACGAAAGACCTCTTATTTTATCTATGTATTCAATCTCACGTGATGCAGGATAAACCAAATGAGTATGAGAATCAACAAACGATGGAAAAACCATCCTATCGCTTGCATCAATAACCTCAACATCCTTGGCAGCAGATAAATACTCACTTTTATTCAAATCTTCCATATTTCCATATGCAGAAATCAAACCATCTTCAATGAACAGAAAAGCATTTTTTATGGTTTGCATATTTGCCATATCTTTTCCTTTAACCACTAGTTTTGGATTTTCCTCAACCTGTATCAGCTCTTTAATGTTTTCTATTAAAATTGACATGATTTTGATATAATTTGAAAATATTAAGAATAAATTTGAATAAAAAATCAACTATGCAAATATAAATATACTATCCATACAACCTTTAATTTAAAATAAATGTCATCTGAATATAAAAGAAATTATAGTATTAAATTATATTTTTAGGTATATTTGCCGTCAAATTAATTGTAAACACAAATCATTAACAATGAAATCAAAAATTTTACTTAGTATTTTAGTGGTATTTGCTGTTACGGCAAGTATCTTCGCAAAAGACATTAGCTTTTCAAAAGCCGAGCAGGTTGCTGTTAACTTCTTGTTTCAGAAATCAAACCAATATGGTGAAACAGTTAAATATCATGATTTAAGTATTTATGAATCATATTTAGTAGATAATGCATACTATGTTATTAATTTTGATGAGGGCTGGGTTTTAGTATCTGCCAATGACGTAACAGTACCTGTACTTGGATATAATTTCACAAGTAGATTTCCTGCTACTGATACTCAGATAGAAAGTTTTAAAAGCTGGATGCAATCATATGTAGATCAAGTAGATTATGTTCGTGAAAACAACATTAAAGCTGATGCTGACGTGACTGTAAAATGGAACACATATTTAACTAAAAATCCATCTACTTTAGATATAGAACGTAGCCGTGATGTAGTTGATCCAATGTTAACTAGCAGGTGGAATCAAGATAGCCCATACAATGCAATGTGTCCTGAAGATGCTGCTGGCCCCGGCGGACATGTATATGTTGGTTGTGTTGCTACTGCAATGATAGAAATTATGCATTACTGGAGATTCCCTCTTCAAGGTGACGGATCGCATAGCTACTACATACCTCCTTATGGTACTCTTAGCGCTGATTTTGGAGCGTCTGATTATAATTGGAATGGAATGACAGATATTATTAACAACAAATATATCTGGGAAATTGCTGAGATAGGATTCCATGCAGGCGTTTCTGTTGACATGGGCTATGCACCAGACGGATCAGGTGCCTACAGTCAAGATGTTCCATACGCATTAAGAACATATTTTGATTATCAAAATGACGCTTCATATATTCAAAAAGCTTACTACTCACAAAGTGTTTGGGAAGAAATGATGCAGGCTGATCTTGATAACCTCAAACCCATTTATTATTCAGGTAGAGATGTAGACGATGGTGGTCACGCATTTGTTTGCGATGGATATCAAGGAAATGAATATCATTTTAACTTTGGCTGGGGTGGTTCGGCAAATGGGTTTTACTCTCTGAATGATGTTGGTGGCTTTTACATACAACAGGCAATGGTGAAAAACATTTATCCCGGAGATGATAATTACCCATACTTTGCATCAGGTCAAACTGATCTTGACCTTCCTATTGGATCATTTACAGATGGCAGTGGACCAGCAGAGGATTATATTCCAGGTATGGATGCTTCATGGTTAATTTCACCACAAAACGAAGAAGATTCAGTAGTTAATATTACACTTAGTTTTATTGAATTTAATACTGCCAGTAGCGACAACGTGCGTGTTTACGATGGCGGTGATGATAATGCTGAACTGATAGGTGAATTTTCGGGAGATACTTTGCCATCCAACATTACTTCAAATGGTAACGAATTATACATTACATTTAGTTCAACTAGTACAGGAAAAGGTTTTAAAATGGAATATGCTGTTCAAAACCCTACATGGTGTATTGCGCAGTCATTTAATGAGGATGCTGAAGGCACAATAACAGATGGTAGTGCAAATGGGTTCTTCTATAATAATTCAACAACATGTATGTTTTTCTTTTCTCATCCAGAAGCTAAAAAGTATTATTTAGATTTTACCTCTTTTGATACAGAGCCTGTTAATGATAAAATAAAAGTTTATGACCTTGTTACAAGCGACCTGCTTGATGAGTTTTCGGGAACTGAAATACCAGACCCAGTTAGTTATGAAACAACAGGACTTATGCTTGCGTGGACAACTAACGGATCCATCAAAGGACAAGGATGGGAATTTGATTATCATGTAGATGGAGTTGGCTTTGAAGAAACAATTGTTGAAAACCTTGCCATTTATCCTAATCCAACATCAGGTATGTTAAATATTAAATTTGATGCTGAAAAGCAAGGTGACATACAAGTAAAACTTATTAGTGTTAACGGACAAGTAATTTTCAATAAGGAAATAAGTGGTGTTCTGGGTCAATACAACTACAGCTTTGACATAAGTGATCAAGCAAAGGGTATTTATTTACTTAGTATAGTTAGTGATAATGAAAAAATTGACAGAAAGATAGTACTTAAATAAACTATCATTTTTATAAAAAAAGGGGGTCTATACAAAAATAGTCCCCCTTTTTTATTTTATAATAACCCATCATAGAATCTTGTAATACTATATGCATCTTTTGCACCTACTATTCTTCATAATTTAGTTCCAGAGCTACGGCTATGTAAAGAAATTATTCATCTATTAGGCACAAAATATGCTATCTACTAAATACAAAATTCTATCACGGGTTAGTATAATAAGTACTACAACAAACATTAAATATTGAGAGCATCAGTGTCTATTCGCTTCTGAATATCCATTAATATACTTTTCAAAAGCTTATCATCATTCTTACCGTTAAGACAATCAATTACTTTTTTTTGAAATCCATAACATGTCATATGACGCATATTTAACTGTCTGCTTATTTCATATGACGAAATGGCAGCAACATTACATACAAGATATGAAATTTCCATGGCTTGATTTATAGGAATCTTACATCTATGAAAAATAGTATGAGCCGTTACCGACTCCTCTTTTTTACATCTTGTACAGCGATGAGAGAATATACTCTTTCCTCTACAGTAGTTGGTACTACTGCATTTTAGGCAAACAAAACCATTTTTCCATTTAATATTAGATAGTAATTTCAAAGCAACTTCTTCATTGGGAATAACACGTCGAAACTTCCCTACAAATAAAGAAGCAAAATCTTTTTGCATTTCAGATTTGCTCATTAAAAAATCTTTTTTTAAAATTTAATTAAAAATGGAATAGTTATTGAATACAAAGATAACATAAGTGATACTAATGTGATATAAAAAACATTATATTTGCGATAATATTTATAAATACAAATGTAACACCTTAATTATGAAGAAATTAAGTATAATTTTTATTTTAGCACTCTCGTTTAGCATTATGAGCTGTGGAAGCACAACTGAAAAACCTGATGGAGGAGATACAACAAAGGTTGAAAATAATAAAGAGAAAAAAGTAAAAAACAGTGATACTTCAAAAGAAGTAAAGCCTGAATACCTAACATACGAAACATTTAAAGAAAAAGTATGGGACTTTGAGAAAAACCCAGAAGAATGGAAATATGAAGGTACTGTGCCATGCGTTATAGATTTTTATGCTGACTGGTGTAAACCATGTAAGATGGTAGCTCCAATTATGGACGATTTAGCTAAAAAATATGAAGGCGAAGTTAAAATATACAAGATAGATACTGATAAAGAAAAAAAATTAGCAGGAGTATTTGGAATAAGGAGCATACCATCGGTTTTATTTTCACCAATGGAAGGTAGACCTATGATGCAAACAGGAGCTTTGCAAAAAGATGCATATATTAAGATTATTGATGAAGAACTACTAAATAAAAAAACAATAACAAATAAATAAAAATAAAATGGAACATTTAACTAAAGAAACATTTCAAGCAAAAGTTTTTAATTACGAGAAAAATAAAGATTGGAAATTTGAAGGAGAACTTCCTTGTATAATTGACTTTTATGCTGATTGGTGTCAGCCATGTAAAATTGTAGCACCTATCCTTGAGGAGTTATCAAAAGAATACGAAGGAAAAATAAATATTTACAAAGTAAATACTGAAGAAGAAACTGAATTAGCAGCAGCTTTTGGTATTCGTAGTATTCCTTCAATACTATTTTGCCCAATGGATGTACAACCACAAATGGCTCAAGGAGCTTTACCAAAAGAAACCTTGATTCAAGCTATTAATGATGTACTCTTAAAAGAAAAGAAATAGTATAATTAGCTTTTAACAAAAATACAAAAACAGGTTTTTTTAACAAGACCTGTTTTTTTTATGCTATTTTTGAAGATATAAACTAAATCATGCATAAGGAATCTACAATTCTCCTGTCAACTGCCTATTTGCCTCCAATTGAATATATGGCTCTTTTTATAAAGTACGAGAATGTAATAATAGAGAAGAACGAAACTTACCCCAAACAAACATACAGAAATAGATGTAAAATAATGTCAGCTAACGGTATTCTAAAACTACCAATACCAGTAAATAAACCTCATGGGAATAATACTAAAATCAGCGAAATAACTATTAGTAATACTGACTTGTGGAGTATTAATCATTGGCGAGCTATAAACTCTGCATATAGTGGCTCACCTTTTTTTTTGTACTACAAAGATGATCTTATCAAATTCTACTCTGGAAAATATCATAATCTGTTAGAGTTTAATACAGAATTAATTAATGTGCTGCTTTCATTAATTGGAGTAGTATGTAATCTTAGCTACTCAAAATCTTTTCAGTTACCGAATACAATATCAAATGACTTTAGGTTTTCAATAAGTCCGAAGAAAGAAAACAATTCTTATTTCTTTAAAAAGTATGTTCAAGTATTCTCAAATAAATATGAATTTATTCCTAATCTAAGTATAATTGACTTACTTTTTAATCTAGGACCAGAAACAAAAGATTATTTAGAAAATATATCAAACCAACTGGTGACTAGTGACTGGTGACTAGTGACTTGTGACCAGTCACCAGTCACCAGTCACCAATAACCAGTAACCAATCACCAATCACCATATCTAATCAGGATATGCAATTCGAACATGATTGATATTTAACAATTTCTTTTTAAGCACCTTTTTAGCAGAATTTATTTCTTTCATTGTTATGTTAGAATTCAAAAACTGGCCATTATCCATAAGTGACTGAAAAATATTATCAACCAAATCGCTAATTTTTTGCTCATCAGGTTTTGATATGCTTCGTGATGCTGCTTCCACTGAATCAGCCATCATAACAACAGCAGTTTCCTTTGAAAATGGAGGAGGTCCATGATATGTAAATTCGCTTTGATCAACTTCCATCCCTGGATTCAACTTACGCTCGAGGCGATAAAAATACTCAACACGTCTGGTTCCGTGATGAGTACGTATAAAATCAATGATTTGTTCGGGTAATCCTGCTTTACGAGCCATTTCAATTCCACTAAGCACATGGCCAATAATTATTTTTGCACTTTCCTCATAACTAAGTTCATCATGTGGATTATATCCTGCCACCTGATTTTCAACAAAATACATTGGGTTTTTCATTTTTCCAATATCATGATAAAGAGCTCCTGTACGTGCCAATAATGCATCTCCTCCTATTTCGTACAACACCTCAGATGCCAAATTTGCAACCTGTAACGAATGCTGAAAAGTTCCAGGAGCCTTTATGCTTAAATCACGTAATAAAGTATTATTAGTATTTGAAAGTTCTAGCAATGTTAACTGAGTTATTATCCCAAATAATTTCTCGAAAAGAAAAATCATAGGAAAAGCCAACAATATAAGAATAGAACTGCCAGCATAATACCCAAGTAGTCGCCATGAAAAACTATCAACTGAACCTTCTTGAATAAGTAACATGCTAATATAAACAACTAAATATGTTATAAATACCATTAGAGTTGATCTAAATAAATCAGACCTTTTTGTGAACTGCTGAAGAGAAAGGACAGCAATTAAACCTGCAATTGACTGTGTGTAGAAAAATTCAAAGCTATTTGGCGCATAAAACCCAAGTAATAAAAGTGTTATCAAATAAACAAAAATTGCTATTCCAGAATCTAGAAAAGCTGATATTATGATTGGCAAAAGTGCAAATGGAATCAAATACGCCCAATTTGGAAACGTGATAAATACTAAATCGGCTACTATAATAAAAATTAGCTGTAAAAACAAAGTCAATACAATATATTTGAGTTGATCATAATACCTTTTACGATATAATTTCATAAACAAATATTGTACTAAAAACAATAATGCTATAAGCGAAATCATGCCTGCAATTATAAAATACTTAGAATCAGATGAATTTAAATCTTTCTCATAGTCATACTTTAACGAAATAAGAACCTGATACTTATCTGTTGTTACAAGTTCTCCTGTGGAAATTATTAGCTCACCCTTTTGAACCAAACCACGAGTAATAGAAACCCCTTTAAGTAATTCTTCCTTACTTACTTTATTCTTACCTTCATCATAAATAACATTCTGAACAAGCGACTGAGAAATAATATTCTGTAAAAAAATACTATCAGGAACATTAAGTTTTTTTATACTCTTACGAGCATAAGCAATTGCCGTTCTAATATCATAAAGTTGCCCTAAAGTAGTTTCAGCTACAACATTACCCTGAATTAATCTTAATTGAAAAAACTGATCTTTACCCTCAATTGCCTCATTATACCTTATTATACCACGACTTTCAAACCTTTTATACAGCTTAATCAAAAACTTTTGGAATTTAACCGAATCAGAAGCCAATGAATCAGATCTATGAAATTCCCATGCAGCTTCAAAATTCTCAATAAGTTTAACTTCACCATCCTCAGATATTTTATCATCATATATAAAATAAGGAGTAAAATTTGATAATAATTGCTCGCGCTCATCTTCAATCTGCATAGTAGTTTTAAGAACAGCAAAATCAAATGGTGCAATTAAGTCGCTATGACTCCATGGTTTACCTACCTGAAATTCATATTTAAAGATACTATCTTTCGGGCTCACTAATAATACTATAACTATTGCCATAATAAAAATGAGCACCTTTAGTATCTCATAATAATTATGTTGTATTTTTGAAAAAAGTGTATTCATTTGGATTACTTTAGCTGACAAAATTAATCAAAACACTATATATAACTGTAAAAACTTAATATTAATGACAAAATTTGGTATTTGCGAACAATCACTTGTTCCTGTTAGAAAGTATTCATCTGACCAAAGTGAAATGATTAACCAGCTGATATTTGGTGACTTATTAACTATTCTAGACACTAAAGGTAGTTGGTGCTTAATAGTAACTCAGCATGATATGTACGAGGGTTGGGTTGATGTTAAACAAATTGCAATATTAACCCCTTCACAATTTAACAAGTTAATTAGCGATACCTCCTATTTATTAGCAAGTACCTGTGTTTCTGCATCAACAAAAACCGGTAAAACCAAACACCTTATTCTTGGTAGCCGACTTCCAAACTTTAATAAAAATTCGTTTTTAATTTCAAGTGAAAAATATCTCTTTAATGGAGATATTCAAACTATGCCATCAAAAATAATTGGAAGTGATATTGTAAGTATTGCCATGAAATTTATTGGCACTCCATATTTATGGGGAGGTAGATCCCCCTTTGGTATTGACTGCTCTGGCTTTACCCAAATAGTTTTTAGCATGGTTGGAGCAAAGTTAAAACGTGATGCATCATTACAAGTGGAAATGGGTGAAGCAATAGATTTTATAAATGAATCCCAAGCTGGCGATCTTGCATTTTTTGATAATTCAGAAGAAAAAATTATCCATGTTGGCATTATCCTAAATAACAAGCAAATTATCCATGCATCAGGCGAAGTACGAATTGACAGCATTGACCACCAAGGTATTTATAACGAAGAACAAAAAAAATACACACACAAATTAAGAATAATAAAGAGAATTACGAACTAATAAAGCCTAATATTTGAAGGAATCATAGTATTATTACTGAATTTCCTCTTGTAAAATAAACTACCCCACAACAAGCGGATGGGTTAATCTGAATTATAAGTTCCTTAAACTCAAGCCTCGGGGAATTGAACCCACCTTAATAATTAAAATACTTTTCATGTTCCCAAAAGATTAGTTCAATTACCAAAAATAAAAAAAATGTCAGCATGACAAATTTACAACACAATTTTTATATTACAAACCAAGGCAAGTAAACTCTATCAATTTAAGCAATTAGCTGTTAACAAAATATTAGCCATAATATATCGCTTAAATATCACCATTTGGCACAATTTCTGATGTATGAAAACTCAATAATAAAGAATCAATTTAATAAAAAAATATTTTAAAATGGTATTACAAACAAATTTAGACCACGTAGTAACAGCTGCACAACTCACTGAAGTTATTAACAGTAATGAAAATGTAATGGTATGCTGTGGACGTATGGGTCCAATGTGTCTTCCGGTTTATGATATTATGGAAGAACTACAAGAAGAGTACTCCAACGTAAAATTTATGGATATGTTATTCGACAGTCCTGAAGCTGCTGTAATTAGAAATAACCCTGCATGTAGTAGTTTTATGGGACTTCCTTTTACTATGTACTATAAAAATGGTGAAGTAGCTGCAGCAACAACAAGTATCCAAAACAGAGATCAGATTACCGAAATCCTTGACAAAGAGTTTAAAAGCTAATCCAATAAAAATGGAAGAGAAACAATATGATGCAATAGTGCTTGGTGGTGGTCCAGCTGGACTCACCGCCGGCATATATCTTTCGCGAGCAAAAGCAAGTACACTTATACTCGACACAGGCACGATTGGTGGACAAACAGTACTTACATTTGAAGTTGCAAATTACCCAGGTCTTGAAACAACTAGTGGATATCAATTAAGCTCTACAATGCGAAAGCAAGCTAAAACATTTGGTTGTGATATTAAATCAAATATTAAAATTAGCGAAT
>Ga0307991_1001503_pt1 | contig 16253 bp, 15 predicted proteins | sample EllFjometagen131_FD_203146 | JGI IMG/M metagenome (GOLD analysis project Ga0307991, IMG submission 203146) | Marine microbial communities from Ellis Fjord, Antarctic Ocean - #131 | ecosystem: Environmental > Aquatic > Marine > Unclassified | place: Southern Ocean | collected 2014-10-08
GAAAGTTCGGGCTGTTTGCTATTATCTCAGATCGGTGGGCGGATGTGACCTATTCTTAACGCTCACGATATCTAATAATTTTGGCTAATTCTTCGGTTTGACGCTGATCCAGTTTTTTTGATTTCGACTGGGATAATATGCTTTTTATTTTTTCTTTGGTTCTCATAGCTAAATCTTTTTTACCTTTATTCTCCCAATTTTCGTATCTAGATCGATCAAACAAATCAGGATGCCAGCTTTCGGTACGGAAGTGTTTATAAGTATGTTCTTCTGTCAGGTACTGATTTCCAATCCCTACCTTATCAATGAGGTCAACTGCTAGGGATTCTTCATCAAGATTGATCCCTTGTTTAAATCTCCGAATCATTCCGAGTAGCTCATTTGTCATTACCATTAAATCTATGGACCCTGCCAATCCTGATTCAAGGTAGCCAATATCATGGATAACATTACACCCTGTTAAAGCCTGGGTTGTGCAATTAAAGCATGATTCCATTGCTGCCTGTTCATCAGCAACTTTCGCATCCGAACAGCCTGCCGTGCCAAAATGTGGTAATCCTAACCAGTGGTAGACTTCTGCAAGGGCACATGTCATCAATGTCGATTCGGGTGATCCGTATGAGGCTACACTCGCTTTCATGTCCATATTAGTGATAACACCCGGCATTATCATAGGCGCGCCCTCATTTTTTAATTGCGAAACTACCAAGGCGCTGAGTCCTTCTGCCAAATTTATTACTATGGTACCTGCCAATGTTACAGGCGTTGTCCCGCCAGCAACTTGGGTACAACTGTAAATAACCGGGATGTTATTTTCAGCGCTGAATAAAAGCTTCCCTAAAACATCATTTGTATGAACAAGAGGAGATACAGAAGCCATCAGGTTCATCCAGAATGGTTTTTTTTCAATTTCCTCGGCACTTTTTATCACCGAACCCATTTCAAATATGTCTTTTACGCCTTGTTCATCGTATGCACTAAACATGACCGGTTTATTTGTATAGTTGACCATAGCCTCAAATTGGTGGAGGTGACTTACATCCGGTTTGCAGTCTGATATCAACCCAAGGGGCGTAACAAAATCAAGGTTCTCCAATTTATCTTGAAGTACCACAGCATCTATCACTTCATCCTTTATCCATTGCCTTCGCTCTCCCGTAAAACTATCTATATTGAATATTGTATTCTCGCCTGTACCGAAGTAAAAATTGCCATTGGCTAAACGCATAGCGGGTTGACCGTCAACAGTATAGATAATAATATTTTTGGGTGCTGAATTTACGGCCTTTTCTACAAGCCATGAGGGGATGTAGGCAACCCCATCTTCCACTTTTGCCCCCGCTTCCAGAAGAAGTTGAATAGCCGCCTTGTTCTTGACTGACACTCCAGTTCTTTCTAATACTTCCAATGTACTCAGATATAATTTTTTTATACCAATTTCATCTAAAACTTTTAGTACAGGTATTTCATTCACAAAATTCATTTTTTGCCTCCATAACGTACTTAAGGGGTATAAGCTTTAGCAAAAGGTTAACCGGAAATAAAATTTGTTTGGTTATCTATAAGACTAAGGTTGCACTGCATTAAACATTTAAAAATACAGGTAATTTAATTGGAAAATGGCCCTTATATATTCAATCATTAGGACCTATTCATTTTAGTGAACTGGTTGGAAGAAAGGGCAAAATAGGGGGGGCAAAGCTCACCGTCCCCCCCTATGTAACTACGGGTTACATTTTGGACTTAAATTCAGCTTGTTTAACATCATCAGGGAAAATGATGCTTCCAGAACCATCCATGTATTGAATGACTGGGAGAAAATAGTATTCTGTACCAATGAGCATGTCGGGTAGGTTTCCGCTGTGTATTTGTATAATTTGTGGACAACCGCGCCATCTTCTCTGCCATAAGTCAGCTTGCCGGTTTCGACCTCTTCTACCGCGACCTTATGGAGTGATTCCCTGTCGAGTTTTCCATATTTTTCGAGCGTTCTTCTGGCGGCCTTGATGAAGAAATTGCAAAGATCGTATTTTTGCCCTCCAGCAGAGGCACTGGGGGTAATTCCGAATTTGTTTTTATATTCCTCAGCCCATAGCTTGGCTTCCGGAGTTGCCAGTTGAGGAATCATATCAAGGACATAATTACTGGTTGCGCCTGTCAGTTTGTACCAGTCTCCGATCTATCCTAAACCATCAGCAATGACAACAGCCTTAACGCCTACTTCAGGTACTTGTTTCACAAAAGCAGACAAGCGAGGGGGAGATGTACTTGATCCGGATAGGACGCTCGCACCTATCTTTTTGTATTTGCCTAAAATAGGATAAAAATCAGTCTGGGTGAGAGGCACATAATCTTCCGAGACAACTTCCCATCCAGATTCCACAAATTTTTTCTTTATCCCAACGCCAAAAATACGCCCCCAATCGGTATCTTCTCCATAGATGACCACCTTTCTATTGGCAGGTTTCCAAATTCTTTTTTTTTAAGGTAACCTGGTTATCCACTTCGCTAAAGTGATAGTGAATTAATTAACTAAATTTATACTGGTTTCGGCCCAAAGGGCTATTTTAATATATTACGTGTATATTCAAATGCTTAATGCAATACAACTTTAGCTTTATGGATAACCAGAGAAGTTAATTTTGTAGATGGCATTTTCCTTTTGTTAGTCATCCTCCTTTATTTGAAGTAATACCAGAACCTATCGCTCATTATTTGAATTTTTCAGCGAACTTCCTGAACACACGGCCCAATTCACGTGAGTGATCTTCGCATTCCGATAGTTTCATACTTGGGCAGTCCCAGCCGATCAAATCTTTCATAAGGGCAGCCGATTTTTCGGCATAGGTGACAGTACCGTCGGCATCAATTTTGTCTATACCGTCATACCGCTGGCCTTCCTCATTGATCCGTATGGCCTCTTCCATCGTCAAACCTTCGGGAAGAATAACCTCTCCTCCTTTTGCGGTGATACGCACAGGATATCCGCCAGGCAGTCCGTTAGGCGCAGGGGCATGCAGAATCGCCCCGCTGTCATCCGCCATCGCCAGCGTATTGGCGGCCGCCGAAGAAGCTGTCAGGATCTGGCCGTCGCGCCCTCCCGCTCGACGAAACCGTGTTGGAATCTCGGCAAGGGCCGAATTAATATCAACCTCTTTGGTCACATCCCGACCGTCGACCATTATACTGAGATGATAGGGGGCACCTCCCGAGTTACCGAAACGTGGTATATAATGGGTCACATAATGCTGCGCAAATAAAAACACATTGACGGCTTGCAACTTTTTCCCCAATTGGTGAGCTATGGCGGATCGGATGGCCGGCACAGGATTGGCTACGTTACCGATACCGATGGTGGGTGCTAATCCAACCTTATCAAGAACAGGGTGCACCGCATCAGGAAAGGCTGAATTGAGTACCTTTATATCCAAGCCCGTCTGCTTGACGGCCTGCATGAGTTTATAGACCAGGGTCAGGTGCATGGGAAGCCAGGGACCAAAGCGTACAATGTCTAACTCCTCAAACACATCCTTGGGGAGGGTGTTGATAACCCACCAGGATTGAAGCGATACTGCACTATAAATGATTTCAGGCTTGTATTTGGCTATAATCTCGGCGGTCTGATCAATATTATACAAGTCGATTTTTGTAAATTCCAACTCAGGGTAATGACCCAACTGTGAAGCTCCGAATGATGCGATATTCGTTTTGCGATAGCCCCAATCTTCATTAATATCGGCCGTTATGATACGACGGGATCCCGGTGCGCGAGCAAGCATTTCAAGGACATGCCCTCCCAAATCACCCATCCCAATCATCATGATTGTCGATCTTGCCATCTTTTCTTCCTCCTCTTCTTGGTATGCTAGTAATTCAAGGCCATTTAACTTTAGTTGACAGATCCAGAATTGAGATACACTGATTGTCCGCGTCTCTAAATTAATATGGCCAAGTAGCCGAATATTTATATTCGGTATATTCTGAAATGGTTATTTTGATAAGTTGTTGATTTTTAAAATGTATAGTGACGCCTTTACTTCTATTAAAAAATTAAAACGATTCAATAATTTTCTCGATATTCACCGGATTTGCGATCCTTTCGTATCTATCTATTTTTTCCTCGTGGGCTGCCAATAATTCTGGAGACGTTCGATTGTCCTTAAAGTCACAAAGCTTTATTGCTCCCCAGAGTATCCAATGTAAAGATATAAGGGGTTCTCTTATTCTGATCTTTTCTAAGAGAAGGTCCTTTTTTTTACCGCTTAATTTGGAATAGGTATCTAAGAAAACTTCGCGATCTGCTGAATTCAGAACCGTCTCAGAACACCAAAGTTGAGCAGGTTTAGAGAGAAAACAACTAATATCGTATGTGCCATCATCCACCCTAGGCTTTTCCCAGTCAATCATTCTCAGACCGTTAGACGTTTTGATAAAATTATCACACACTACATCAGTGTGATTTATGCTATCGGCTTTAAATAGGTGCCGCTTATCCTCCATATTCGTTTTGGCTCTTGCCAGTAATTCTTTTGCCAGGTGAATCACCTTCTTGTCATGCGTTTTTCTTTTTTCGTAATTGAGCATGTCATTCTTGGCAAAATCAAAGGTAGCGCCCAAAGGATCTTCCCACGTGATGCAGTTTGTCCCTAAAATAGGCAGAGAATGGAGCTTCGCCAATAATTGAGCAACTTCTATTATTTGATTTTTCTCATAGGACAAGTGTGGGCCGTTTAAATATTCTTCAATAAGAATGCCGAAATCAAAAAATTTCAATGAATTATCAAAGAAATATGCGTTCGGAGCTAAATCAAAGCCTTGCAGAAATTTTAGAATTCTGTATTCATATTCAATTTGGTCGCTGAGCCCACTCTGTTGTTCGATGTTGATGCGAAAGATGAATTCTTTCTGACTAACTTTGATATGAAAATTAAGATTGTAAGCACCAGAGGTCATATTAAGAATTTCGATCGAACCAATGTTGATAACGCCCAGAACACTATGTGGTATCTCCTTGAGATATCGCCTAATTTTTGCCTTGAAGTCGGGTATGTTTCCCATTTTGCCTTTTTTATCCAATGACTTTACTCCAAGATTTTATTTTTTACTTTGTTTACAAAATTTTGTGTATGTTGCTTCATGATATGCTCGCAGTTTTTCTCGTCTCTTTTTTCAAGGGCACCTACTAATTCTATGTGATCATCAAATTGATCAAGAAGTTCCTGACTGCTAAAAATCATATAATACCAGTACCTGGCAGAAATACCGTGAAGTTCATGAAGAATGTCTCTCAATTTTTTATTATGGGTGGACTCATATACTATATTGTGAAAATCGAATTCGCATTTTGTAATTGAATCCAAGTTTTCATCTACTTTTTTTTCAAGTTTTTTTACCATTGTTATATTTTGTCTAAGTGCATCAAGTTGTTTCTCGGTAATTTTTTTTGCTGCCAATTGGCCAGCAAATCCTTCAAGATTTAGTCTAACCTCAATGACCTCCTTAAAAGTATTAAAATCGATGGCGGTCACTAATGTTGCAGATCGTGGAAGTCGTTGTATGAGACCATCGTTTTGCAATTCAAGCATCGCCTCACGAAGAGGAGTTCTCCCAATTTTATAGCGAGTTATCAGTTCTTTTTCATTCAGTGGTTCCATCGGTGGTAGATCGTGTGTGATTATTCGGTACCTGAGGTTTTTGTAAACTTCTCTCTTTTTATTTTCCATAGAGATTTATCACCAATTTGGGTTTATCAATTAAGGCCGTCCCGAAGGACGGCCTTAATAAGAAAATACTCTTTTCTGGATTCCGTCGCGACATATGCGAGCGGCATTTCTACAGGTCTTTATTAATCGGAGAACTCGCCGGTTACCCAGTAGTGTACCAGCTTGGGATTATTCTTGATGAATTTCTTGGCGGCTGTATCTTCATCTTTTTCATAGAGATCGACAAGCTCGTTGACCTGGTCGATGGTGAAATAAAGCCTTGACAGGAAACTGCTGACTTCATTGGGGAAAACATCCATGAAATCCCGGCGGCCGATCATGTGGACCCGTTCCTCGGTTCCAAGTATTTTTCGCGGGTCTTCGATATAACGGATATCAAAGCGGCTGAAGGCAAAGTGAGGTTTCCACAGGGTTACCACAGTCCATTCCTTCCGCTGCATCGACCTCTTCAGGGAGGCTGCCATGGCATAGTCGCTGCCTTCGATTAGTTTCCAGTCCTTCAATTCGGGATATTTTTTCATCATGAGGGAGGAATGCTGCATCAGGCCGCCACCGGGATCGACGCCTATTATCTTTCCGCCGCATTTTTCCTTGACTTCGGCCTTGTTCATATCAGCGACCGAATTGAAGACCTCTCTCGGTATATAGTTAGGTACGGCCCACCCGAGACTGGCATCTTCATAAATGGGACCGAAGTCGCAGATTTTGCTGGCAATCTTGTCCCAGTAAGCCTCATGGGTCATAGGAAGCCAGGATTCAATAAAAAGATCCAGGTCACCGTTAGCGAGTGCCGTATAGGCTACCCCAATATCAGGGTTTACTATCTTAACAGGCCAACCGATTTCTTTTTCCATGATGTATTTGATCAGTTCCCCCTCGGCCAGCGCTTCAGACCACGCCACTACACCGAAGTTAAGTGTTTTCTTCTCCTGTGCCGCGGCCGTTCCGAATGTCAGTGTTACCGTCATTACCGCCGCGAGCAGCAGGCAGAGCATAAATTTTTTTCGTTGTATCATGATTTACTCCTCTTTTTAAATAGTTAAACTGTCACTGTATGCAGGGTGTTACCTTCAGTCCGGATGCCTTAAATAAATTTCCTGAAAACATTCACCCCCTTTCATGGGCCATTTGATTATTTCCAGTCCGATTTTATCAGACTCTATTCACATCAGCCAAGCTTGCGTTGCCCGATGCTGCGAGTCGCGCGGTCTAAGATGATGGCAACAATGACCACGGCGATTCCCGCTACAAAACCTTTGCCCACAAGCATCCTCTGGATACTCCGGACCACTTCTATCCCGAGACCCCCGGCGCCTATCAGGGCAGCGATGACAACCATCGAGAGAGAAAGCATAATTGTCTGGTTCACTCCGGTCATGATCGAGGGTCGCGCCATGGGGAGTTGTATTTTCCAGAGCAGTTGAAAGTATCCGCATCCAAAAGCCTCGCCCGCTTCTACCAGTTCCACGGGCACGCCGCGAATTCCCAGATTTGTCAGACGAACGGCTGGCGGAATGGCGAAGATAGTCGTGGCAAAAACCCCCGGAGCGGCGCCCAGTCCGAAAAGGATGACGGCGGGTATGAGATAGACAAATACCGGCAGGGTCTGCATAAAATCCAGAATTGGCCGGATGATATGTTCCACCAGATCAGACTTACCCGCCAAGATTCCCGTGGGAATGCCAAAAAACAGGGCTATAAACGCCGCCGTCAGGGTGAGTGAGAAGGTTTCCATGGTTTCGGGCCAAAGTCCCACATTTGCCGTAAACCAGAGACCTGCAAAGGCAAAGATACCCGTTCCTATGTCCGCCAGCCACCAGAGAATCGGGATAAGAATGATGGACAAAATTGGGAAGGCTATCAAAGATTCACCGTAGGATAGGGAAATAACGGGAAGAAAGTCGAGAATTGCGAGAATGCCGCTGTTAATGTTTGTAATTATATAAGTAATTGCATCGAAAAGTTCCATGAAATTCAGGGCGATCCAATCGATACCCACATCGATCCAACCGTCAAGGGGAATCAGGCTTTTCTTTCCTATTTCGTCGAAGAGACTGGCGCCGTATTCCTTTGATAGAGCCGGGACACGCAGAAGGTGGAGCAGTATCATGATGAGAAAGGAATATGTAAGGAAACGCGCGGAGCAATCCGTTTTCTTCACTCGATTCTTCATTATTTATCTCCTGTGCCGCCGTGTTTTGTTGAATTGTTATTGGAACGCCCTTTATCAAGGATTCCCTGCAGGACCTCTTTTTCTGTAATAACTCCCTGAAAGACACCGGCCTCGGATACGACTACGACGGGATTGACCGATATTTCGAGACGGATATACATCAGATCTTTTAAAAGCATCTTATCGTCGGCCATCAAAAAGATCCTGCGGGCTTCCTTTGCCGTCATGTTCCTGTGAACCGGCCTGAGGGGAAATGTACGTCCCCGTCGCACACATCCAAGGGGGCGTGAGTCTTCATCCAGGTAGTAAACAACATCCCTGTATTTAGCGAAGAAAGCGGGTTCTTTTCCCAGTATGGATGTATCTGCTGTTGTGACACCATCGGAATTGAGTGGAAGTTTTCGGGCAATGGTGCCCAGACTTATGACGCCTGTGGCATCGGCATTTTCCACGAATCTAGTGACATATTCGGTTTTAGGATTCACAATAATCTGTTCGGGGGTTCCCATCTGCACGATGCGACCCTGTTCCATGATGGCGATCTTGTCACCCAGCTTGAGTGCTTCGTCAAGATCATGGGTCACAAAGAGGATGGTGCGCTGGATCTGGTTTTGCAGATTGATCAGTTCGTCCTGCATGTTAACTTTGATAAGGGGATCCAGCGCGCTGAAGGGTTCGTCCATCAACAGGAGGTCTCCCTCGGAAGCAAGGGCCCGTGCCAGGCCGACACGTTGCTGCATACCACCTGACAGCTGAGGCGGACATACTGTGCCCCATTCTCCAAGGCCAACAAGGCCGAGTATTTCCTGGGCCTTTTGCTCACGTTTTTTTTTAGGAATTCCCTGAACTTCAAGGCCAAAGGCAGCGTTTGAAAGCACGGTTCTGTAAGGAAAAAGCGCGAAGTGCTGAAAAATCATTGCCATCTGTTTTTTACGCACCATCTTAAGTTCTTTTTTTGTCAGGCGGGCTATATCAATTCGGTTGCCCTCACTTTCAAGGTAGATCTCACCGCTCGTCGGATCCACCAAACGGTTGATGCAGCGAAGCAGGGTCGATTTGCCGCTTCCAGACAGACCCATGATGCAGAAAAAGCTTCCTGATTTAAGGTGAAAACTGACGTCATGCACACCTACTACCTGACCGGTTTTTTCAAAAACATCTTTCTTTGATATACCCTGTCTGAGAAGATCCATGGCTTCGTCAGGATTTTCACCAAAAATTTTATAGACATTTCGCACATCAAGTTCCGCCATATTTGAGTGTCCCTTATCCTAATCTTATATGAATCTTTGGGGTTGGTTCTAACTTCGCCCAGCAGAATTAACATATGAATTTTAGCAATAAACAAATATAATTAAAACAATATGTTGTATCAATTTTGTTTAAAACGACACCATATAGTAGGCGAAGTTAGAACCAAGCCTTTCAATAAAAATGCCGAAATCAAAAAATTTCAATGAATTATCAAAGAAATATGCGTTCGGAGCTAAATCAAAGCCTTGCAGAAATTTTAGAATTCTGTATTCATATTTAATTTGGTCGCTGAGCCCACTCTGTTGTTCGATGTTGATGCGAAAGATGAATTCCTTCTGACTAACTTTGATATGAAAATTAAGATTGTAAGCACCAGAGGTCATATTAAGAATTTCGATCGAACCAATGTTGATAACGCCCAGAACATTAGGCGGTATTTCCTTGAGATATCGCCTAATTTTTGCCTTGAAGTCGGTTATATTTCCCATTTTGTCTTTTTTATCCAATGACTTTACTCCAAGATTTTATCTTTTACTTTGTTTACAAAATTTTGTGTATGTTTCTTCATGATATGTGCGCAGTTTTTCTTGTCTCTTTTTTCAAGGGCATCTATTAATTCTATGTGATCATCAAATTGATTAAGAAGTTCCTGACTGCTAAAAACCATATAATGCCAGTATCTGGCAGAAATACCGTGAAGTTTATGAAGAATGTCTCTCAATTTTTTATTATGGGTGGACTCATATACTATATTGTGAAAATCGAATTCGCATTTTGTAATTGAATCCAAGTTTTCATCTACTTTTTTTTCAAGTTTTTTTACCATTGTTATATTTTGTCTAAGTGCATCAAGTTGTTTCTCGGTAATTTTTTCTGCTGCCAATTGACCAGCCAGTCCTTCAAGATTTAATCTAATCTCAATGACCTCCTTAAAAGTATTAAAATCAATGGCGGCCACTAATGTTGCAGATCGCGGAAGTCGTTGTATGAGACCATCGCTTTGCAATTCAAGCATTGCCTCTCGAAGAGGAGTTCTCCCAATTTCATAGTGAGCTATCAGTTCACTATCCCTAAGCGGTTCCATCGGTGGTAGATCGTGTGTGATTATTCGGTACCTGAGGTTTTCGTAAACTTCTATTTTTTTATTTTCCATAGAGATTTATCACCAATTTGGGTTTATTAATTTTTTCGAAGCGAAATTGTGTGCGATTATTCGATACTGAAAAAGTTATGTTTTTTTCAAATGTCACAATCAAAAAACTATTTTGAAGGAAGACTGAAAACTTCAGTTATTAATATTGGTATATTAAAATAAACAACACTATGTCAAGTGATATTTTAAAAAAAATTTTAAATGGATTATTAGTATGCAACTGATATATCGAGAATCCAAAGTTCTCAACAAATTATTAGGTTAGATTGGGCTACGTAATGAGCTACAGATACGTACACAAATATTAAATGTATAATTACATGCATTTCAGTCGAATTTGTTCCGGCTGTTCGAGACAAAAACCGTTGAAAGCCCTGCATCCTTTTGTCAAGATGTATACCGATGTGCTGGAATCCGGGCTCAGTATCGTTAACCCGGCCTTTCACGCCGGATTGTGCCTTTTCAGTATCAACGATATCGAGAATTGGCCCAAACGGTCTTTTTTTCTGTATGAACACGGGATGACCCCTGCCTCGGTCAAAATGAACATGGCCCTTGACAACGAAAGAAAGGCCATCGGCCGTGCCTTTGGCTATAATCTGCGGCCCATTGAAGATTTTTTAAACATTGATGAAGGGTATACGTGGCGGAACCTCTATAAAAGCATCCACGGTGATATTTCGTTGACCTCCATCTCCGGGCCCCATGATATCAACAGCCGGTATCTGACCGAAGATGCCCCCTATGGCCTGGTGCCCTGGAGCTATATCGGCAAACTGGCCGGGGTTACAACCACCTATATCGATGCCGTGGTGAATATCTACAATGTGATTCATGAAAAAAACTGGTGGGAAGAGGGCCGCAACATGACGGATCTGGGCCTTGTGGGCATGATCATCGAGCAGATTCAGGCTTATTTGAAAACCGGTCATAAATAGCGGCATCCTTTATGACAAATTAAAAATCAGGATACCGGTATGGAGAACATCTCCATTAAGTCTTGCCGTGAAAACGTTTTCAAAAGCCCCGGATCATCCTCCTGCATCACCGCGTTCATGATATTTTTCTTTTTCTCTATGATGGCCGTAATTTTTTCTTCCAGGGTGCCCTCGGTCACCAGTTTGAAAATGTGAACCCCTTTTTTTTGGCCGATTCGGTGCACTCGATCCGTGGCCTGATCTTCCCTGGCCTCATTCCAACAGCGGTCGCAATAAATCACCACCGAAGTGGCCACCAGGTCGATCACCGTACCGCCGGCCTTGAGGCTGCCCACAAAAACCCGGCAATCCGGATCATCGTTAAACCGGGCAATCCGGTCGACCGGGTTGCGGCCGGCATCCGAAAACGGGTGATGTACTGGAAAAACGGATTTTACCATATTGCCAATGGCGCACAGGTTCCCATCGCCCTCGGGTTTTTAGACTATCGCCGCAAGGTGGGGGGCATCGGCCCCCTGATCCGACCCACCGGGGATATTGAAGCGGACATGATGGTCATTCGGAATTTTTACAGTGGCATCACCGGAAAATACGCCCACCAGTCCATTGCTTCGACCGGGTGCGGGGAAAACGCCGCTGCCTGATCAACCGCCGTGATTAACGGTTCATCCAACCGGCTCTTCTGTTTGTCGTTTTTCATGGTATCCCCTTGGTTTAGGGTCGTATACACGGAAATGGATCATTCGGAGATGTTTTTTAATCCAGGATATCGGTTGTTTTTTTATTTGACTGGCATCTGCCGTCAATTTATGCCATAAGCTATTTTTTCGTTAAAAACGGCATAATCGGGGGTCTGTCCTCCGGATCATTTAAATTTAACCGGTTGTCAGAGTCGTATAGATGAAATTCACCGATGTTTTGCTGGCCCTTGTGGTGGCGCTCTGCTGGGGCTTTAATTTTGTTGTTATCAAAGTCGGTCTGGATTCGTTCCCGCCGATTTTATTTTCCGCCCTGCGGTTTACCTGTGCCGCCTTTCCGGCGATGTTCATCTGGGGCCGGGGCGGTATACAGTGGCGGTGGATTCTTTCGATGGGCCTGATTCTGGGCACCATCATGTTTACCCTTCTGTTTATTGGCATGCACCTGGGCATGCCGGCCGGTTTGTCGTCGATTGTGCTGCAGGTTCAGGTTGTTTTTACCCTGATCCTGTCCGGGCTTATTTTGCGGGACTGGCCGTCTCTCTGGCAAAAACTCGGCATTACGATTGCTTTTGCCGGCATCGGGCTGCTGGTCTTCGATAAATACGAAACGGCCAGTTTTGCGGGTATGCTGTTTGTTATCGGTTCGGGATTTGCCTGGGCCATTGCCAATATCCTGATGAAGCAGTGCGGCAGTATTGATATGTTCCGGCTGATGATCTGGATGAGTCTGGTTCCGCCGATTCCCCTGGTGCTGGTGTCGCTGATATTCGAGAAGGGGCAGATCCAGGCCCTGGGCCATATCTCCCTGTCCGGGTGGGGAGCGGTTTTTTATACCGGGCTGATTTCAACGGTTCTGGCCTATTCCCTGTGGGGCAAACTGTTCCAGCGCTATTCCGCGAATGTGGTGGCCCCCTTTGCCCTGCTGGTGCCGGTTTTCGGCATCCTGTCATCGGTGGTGGTCTTAAACGAAAGCCTTTCCGCCTTCGAACTGACCGCATCGTGTCTCGTGCTGGCAGGGCTCTTTTTTGTGGTTTACGGGGTTAAGCTGTCCGAATTTGTCGCGGCCCGGTTAAACCGGGGATACTGATTTAGGGTCAGGTACCGCCATCCCCCTTTTCGCCCCTGGAGAACAGGACCGGGCAGTGATTATGGATTGATTTTTTTTTCCCTTTTCAGGGCTCCACAGGAAAACTTTCCTCGAAAACCCGGATGCGTGTTTCGGTCAGGGGGTGGGTTGACAGATAACCGGTCCATTTTCGATTGCCGGATGTTTCCCGGGAGAAAGATTTTTCTTCCAGCCGGCGCATGAGCCGGGCAAAATGGATTGGTTCGACCCCATGTCCATGGAGCCAGTTCAATGCGTACTGGTCGGCCTCACGTTCAAACGCCCGGGAATACGCCAGTTCCGTCAGCACCACGGGCAGGCCCAGAAACAGCTCCGACGATCCGGTCACGTCCCCGGTGACGGCCAGGAGGGCAAAGCTTAAAATCGAGTCCTGAATCAATCTCCGCATGCCATGGCGGTGGACCACATGACCGGTTTCGTGGGCCAGAATCGCCAGCAATTCGTCGTCGTGACGGGCCAGTAGGACGATTTCATCGGTAAAGACCATGGTGCCGTCGGGCAGGGCAAAGGCATTGGGCCCGATCCGCCCACCGGCACGAAAGACAACGTTCAAAGCATAATCCGGATGATCGGTAAAAAGCGGTGTAAACACCTGGATCAGTCTGGATCGTACCGGTTCGGGCAACCGGGATGGCCCCAGCAGGGACCGGTCCAGCCATTTCAGGGTCTGGGCACTGACGACCCCATCCAGCGACGCCGGCAGGCCAAAGGCGATGGTTTTGGAAAGGGTGGGGATACCGTACCGGGCACCGCCCCAGAAAAATACCAGCAATATCAAAAGGGCCCCCAGCACAAAGCGCCATCGGCTTTCCAGCCGGTGCAAAAGGGTTGTTTTCGGCAGCATCCCCTTCCCGTTCAGGATCCGGTCCACCCGGTCATTATCGTCGGTTTCGAATTTTTCGCCGGTGGGGAAAAAAAGCCACCGCGATGTTTTGCCCAGCCGTGAAGACGCTTTAACCTCAACAAGGGGCAGGGCCGCCAGTACCCGGTGGTCTGCCAAGGCCGTCACGCGAAGGGCGCCGTTATCGGACACCCTGCATGTCGCCTTTATTTTTGCCGAGGTCCGCCCGTCGAACCAGATGCCGTGAATGGTGATCATAAGCTGAAATCAAAATCCATAAAATCGCTCAATTCGCCCCCCAAAGCGCTGATCTGTTCCTGCTCACCGGCGATAAATCCCTCCAAGTCGTCACCTGCCCGAAGGGCCAGCCGATGGAGCTTATACCGCAGAATCCGGATCCTGGCCCAGGGATAAAACAGCCCAAGGGTCAGGGCAATGCCCAGGCTATTGGTGGCCACGAGCCCGAAATAGCCCATGATCTTCAAATCGGCTTCGAATCGGTGCGCAGCCAGATGGCTGGACCGATAGAACAAATTAGTGGTGTATACCGAAAAAAATGCAAACAGGTAAAGATACAGTCCAAGTCCCATCACCATGGCCAGGGGCGGGACAACAAAGACGCACGCTGCCAGGATCGCGCCCCCCGCCACCATGGGGATCAGGGCGCTGAAAAACATGCGGTAATAGTCCCCGGATGTGGCAATAAAAGAAAACCGCGTGGTGCCGTAACGGCTGTTTTTCACGATAAACTGCTTCTGACGAAAGTAGACATGGGGCCCCAGTACCCCTACTGTCAAAACAGCCAGTATCGGCCACAGCAGATACACTTTGGCGGCGGCCTTGAGACGTCCGTCAAAGGCAAAATGGATATTTCTAAAGGCACTGTTGCGCGCGTTAAAGGCCAGAGACCGCACCACCAGCCAGGGAAGCATCAGCAGAAACAGCAGGCTCAAAACCGGCCCCATCACAGGGGACAGGTTGGCCACCACCGAGCACACGACCAGGATTCCTGCGGTAATGATCCGGCCTTTAAGAATTTTAACCGGATCGGCCAGGTATTCGAAGCTGTCCCCGTGCAGCCGGGTGTTGCCGTAGAAATAACGTTTGCGTCGCACCTTTGCCCAGGCCGAGTAGATTCCCAGGGTGAGAAGCGACAGGATGCTGTTGACCAGCCAGATTCGGAAGTATTCCGAGCCGCTGCCGTGAAAGTGAAAAGGAATTCGCTCGCCTGTACCGGTGACCGAAGGACCGGAAGCGGGCACCGGCGGAGGCACCGATGCGGGCGGAGCCGGGGGCACGGGGGCGGGCTGTGGGGGCTGCAAAACGTTATTTTTTGGTGTACTGCGCGTGATCGCCACATCCAGCCCGGCCTTTTGAAGGGCGGCCGTCAGTCGTCGGGCCGTTGCCTCACCCAGGTTTTTTTTCAGTACCATGCCACGACTGTTGAGGATCTTTTCCGCCGTTTTTTCACTGACGGCAAATTTTTCGATCAATTTCCGCCGGGCCGCCTCAACGGTAAACCCGGTCAGAATTTTGCCGCGGTAAACTACCGAGCAGCATGTTTCCGTCATGGTATTCCTTTCTATTGATATCTTTGATGCCGCAAGCATTTCGATAATCGGCTTATCATATTCCCTGTTCTGGGTCAATTTCCCGTTGTCAGTTCCCTTCTGTTCCCGTGAATGGTCCTTTTATATAGCCAAGCCCCTAATTTTTTTTTTGACGGGGGTGGCTATCCACTTTATTTGATTCAAAGGGGTTCACTCATATAATTCTGTGCCGGTGGTTTCGGTAACTTTTGTTTAAATAAAAGGGTGTTGGACCTGAGCACGATAATTCTATTCAGAACTTGACTTTGCAGTCATTACTTGGTATCCCCTTCATGCATGTTAACTTTAATATGAAGATCTGAAGTGCTCTTAACCTTTAAAAGGTCGGGATAATCAGACATCATGAATACAAAAAACCCCCATTACTCAATAACTACTGAGTGGTGAGGGTTTTGTTGTCTATTGGAAGGCCGGCCAATAGGTGTCAGCACGCAACGGATAGTATTTTTTGATATAAAGCTGTAGCGGTATTGAAATTGGAATTATGGTAAAATCCCACAATTTTAGCGGTCTGTTTTCCATGCGATACCCTTAATGCAACGCTTTTTAGGCATTTGTGTGCATTTTCAATTTTAATATATACCTCAATCGTGTTGTATTTAATTTAACTGAAGTTTCCTATAAAAGTATCACGCCGCGATGCGCAGTAACACGGCTACAAGAGAATTAACAACGGATTTGCGTGGTACAGGGCAAAGTATACTAAAATTACCATCCAATGCCGCTTTGACGAT
>Ga0307991_1001504_pt1 | contig 16248 bp, 14 predicted proteins | sample EllFjometagen131_FD_203146 | JGI IMG/M metagenome (GOLD analysis project Ga0307991, IMG submission 203146) | Marine microbial communities from Ellis Fjord, Antarctic Ocean - #131 | ecosystem: Environmental > Aquatic > Marine > Unclassified | place: Southern Ocean | collected 2014-10-08
GGCAACCATGTAGAAATAACTACTCTTCTTATTGAAAGCATTCATACAGAAAAGGATGTTCAAGCATTAGCTAAAAACTTAAAAGATTTTGGAGTACAAGTTTGGCATCTAAGTAGGTTTTTTCCAAACTATGAGATGAGTGCTATAGCGGAAACTAGTGAGAAATTTCTTTCTGAGATGATAAATATCGCTAAGGAATCTGGTATCCCTTATGTTTATGGAGGAAATACCTCAAGAGTAGAATCCACCATTTGTAGCAATTGCAAACAAGTATTAATTAATAATCATACTAATTCAACAGCAATCAAAAAAGATTGTAATCAAAACATTCCAAAAGGGAGATGTAAATATTGTGACTATCCTATTTATGGAGCTTTTTAGTAATTTTTAAAAAAAGTATTTTTATTTTACATACATTATATTTTTTAAACTAAATCATAATTGTGAAATTACAACTGATTTATTTCATTTTCTAGTTGCTGTATAAATGTAAGAATTTCATTAAACGAAGGATAAACTCCATAAATCATATTTTTCATATTTAAATAATCTGAATTCAAATCTTTTAAATTATACGAAGGGGGCATCAATTTTAGAGTTCCTGGCCTAGCCTCTTCATATTTTGCCCAAATGCGTGGATAAAATTTGTATTTAAACATTGCTACTTGTTCAAGTAATTCTATTTTTTCAAGAGCTAACTGCTTATATTTAGATTTTCCAATACAATACAAATCATAGTAGTGGCGAGAATAACGTATTTGAAATTTTGAAGTTTCAGGGCGATGAGCTTCATGATGTAATATTGTTGCTTTTTCCCAAAAGGATCTTTCAGCATAAGTAGTAAGAATATAAGTTACCGGTTGATTAAATATTTGTTCATATTCTTCTGCAACATAAGATTTTATAGGATTTAAAATAACTGGTGACCAAACACCCAACGAGCCTATTTCTAATCTTATAGTTCGAAGAATAGTCGATTCAGTAAATAGACAAGGATAATCAAAATTTACAGTCTGCGGATCATCTTCATTAATATAAATTGATACTTCGGTTTCAATCAGTTCTTCAATATCTTTCTTAAACAATTGAACAAATTTATTCTTTAAAAAATCAGAAGCTTTTTGATTTACTTCTTTATTAAAAACTAATTGTTTAGACTTACTTCTATTTTCCCAAGGATAATTCTTATCATATCCTAAAACTCTCCAATCTAAAATCAAATCAATATCTTCACTAAATCTTTCAATTAAACCATATGTTTTTGAAAGGCTAGTACCACCTTTAAAAGCATAATGATTTTTCCACTTATTTTTGTGAAAAAGATAATCCAAAGTAAGGCATACCCAAAAATCTTTTTCTATAATTGCTTCATTCATACCCTTTTTTGCAGCTGTATTAAGAAAAATTATTGTTCTTTCTTCATTCGATAATTTAGCAATATTATACATCGTTTTTACCTTGACAAATCCTTTTTAGATATGGATACATCCAAATAGGAGCTTGTTTACCTTCTTCTAAGAGTTTAAACTTATCATCTTCAGATAATCGATTTCTAATATTCCTAATTATTGAAGCATTAATTGAATCTTTTCCAAGAGCTTTTAATGCTTGAATAACTAATGCTGACATATAAGATTTTCCGGCTATTACTTTCATTGATTTATGTTTAAACTCTATAGTAATATTTCCCATATTATAACTTTTATATGGGCCACTACTATTATATATAAATTTTGTAGGAACTTGCGTTGAAATTCCTAATAAATTAAGAGAAACTTCTCCAGAAGGGATAATATTCCAATTAAAATTTCGTGCCAAAGCTAAAGCTACTTTAGAAGGCGATGGAGCTGAATATTCTTGAATAATTTCACTATATGTTGGCTTATCGTAAACTCCTCGCAATACACGTCTAAGGATTCTTTTTTTCTCCAATCTTATTAATGATTTTTTAATTGTTTCATAATTTCCTAAATCTATAAAATCTGAAACAATAAATGCCTCACTTGATGGTTGACTATCTATATATTTATAAACACTATCAATTACATTCATCCTTTTACTCCAATTGTCCCTAAAAGTGTATATTATTAGGGACATTATAGCAAGTATTATTCATCTTCTTTTATTTTGATTATATATTTTTTAGTTTAAATTGGTTTTCAATCTTGATATCCAGGTTTAAATTGTAACAAAAGATTAAGTTATCAATCTTTTGCATAATTAAATAAAAGGTTATGCACAAAAACAAATTAAAATATCACAAGAATAATGAATAGTATAGAAGTCTAAGAATACATCCGCATCACCTTACCTACATTTTTATCATACCATTTACAATAGTACAAAAGGTAAAGCTTTAATCATCTCCTGACTAAGCACTTTTAACTTTATTTTGTTTCTTTTCAGGTACTTTTTTTCCAAAGACAAAAATTTTATAAACACCAAATTCTGTTATTAAATTTACAAACATAGTACAGAATAATATTAAATAAGCATTTGTACCTAATTGGGCAAAATAATCACCAGCATAAGTTGAAATTGGAGTAAATATCAGATAATAAAGTCCAATTTGCATCATAGCTAAAGGGACATTAGGAGCTTTTTTAAAATTAAAGTTTCTATTTATTGTAAAATTCCAAATAACAGAAAGTATAAGAGCCATAAGATAGCTTGGCCAATAAATTAAATGAAAAACTTCCTTAAAAAAAGTAAAAGACACTGCCTGAATTATTCCAGCACTAATTGAAAAAAGTAAAAACCTTATAGCTTCAAGTACATTTTTTTTTGTTTTTTCATCCATGTCATTACTCCTATATATCAAGTACAACTTTATTCAATTTTGGGAAATTTATTCTTTAATAATAGTTAATTGTTACCTATTTATAATTAATACTTTTTCATTACAGTATTTTAATAAAAAAAAGAATATTGTAAGAGATAAATAAAGGCTTGAATGTTTCAACTTTTTCAAGCATCCAAAATTTTATCTATCTCTTATTCTAATTCTTTCGGGCTAATTATGATTTTATTTCTTCATCTTCATAACACAAACTGATTTAGGGCAGACATCAACACATCGACCACAGAGAATACATTCATTCTGTATATTTTGTCGTTTACCATTTTCAAGGGTTATGATTGAATCAGCTGGACAAACTTTCTGACATTTCCCACATGAAATACATCCATCTTCATCTATCTCCATTCTGTAATGAGCAGGACGTGAAGTGATGCTTAAGATTGTTCCAAACGGACAAAGATGTCTATGCCAAAGATTTTCTTCGAAGAACAGTGCTAAAAAGACCGCAAAAGCAGTCATATAAAGTATCATATTAATTTCCAAGCCCATTTTTTTTATTAGTATCATAGAAACAATGAACAATACTAGAATTATTATTCTAAGTCCTTTCCACTTTAAAAAACGGGGAGTTTTAATTTTTTTTATTTTAAGCTTTGAATAAAGCCAATTTATCGGTCTAAACAAAGTATTCATTGGGCATATATAGTTGCAGTAGAATCTTCCTAAGAATAATGATAGAAGAGCTGCTGCTCCAAAAATCAAAATCCACAACTGTAGCTTATTATTAAGAAAAAGAAAAACAAAAATTGCAAGAGATAAAACCTCAGCAATTATACGTAAAATTGATGTTAGTGATTTTTTTTTCATGCGTACCTCGACTAATAAAATCTATCACGGAACTGACCATAAGTCTATGCTAACTTTCCGAGAAATAATATGTATAACCTAATAAATGACCATAATAATTACAAAAAATAATAAATCACTTAAAAAATATGGCATTTCAATTCCTATATATCCCTTCTGTCAAAAAACAAAAAAATCAATAAATGAATAAATGATTCAATCAATTCTTTGTGGTACATGTTATTATAAATTAGAATCATATTAATTTATAAATAAACTACACTCCAAAGATTTTTTATTTGTATAAATTTAAAAAACTCAAAATACGAAAGTAGTAATTTAAAACTAAGAAGAGACTATCCCATGGGTTTCAGTAATGAGGGTGTTTACTTTGAAGAAAGGAATAATCGAAGTTGGGGAAGGTTCTCTTCTAGTAATTTGGTATAATCAAGATTTACCACTACCTAATATTCTGTTTTTTTAACATTTTGGTTAAATATATGTAATTCTAACAAATTAGTTATATAACACAAATTAAAATCATCTAATCTATGTTTATCAATAACATTTTTCTTGATAGTCTTTAATTTTTCTAATTATATTTCTTTTAATTTTAATTTTAATTTGAGAAACTAAACCATTTTTATTACAACACACATTTTCACCTTTCAATGAGGTGTAATAACAACAATTATCAAAAATATATGGACAATATGTTAAAATATGTTAAAGTTATAACAGAATATAACATTTGGCTACAATATGGTTATGTATGTAAAAATTAATTAGTTGGTTGCTTATTATGGTATACATTAGTGGTTTTATAGTAGCTAATGATATTTTCTGAGTAGAGGAATCTCAAAAACTAGAAGCAAAGTTTGAAATTATATAAAAAGAAGGGTCAAAAAATGGAAGATAATGAAATAATGGATTCTTTAATTCCCGCAAGAAGACGAAAAATAATTTGTAATAAAATTCAAAATAATGGAGCTGTTAGGATTAAAGATCTAAGTAGTTCTTTAAAAGTTGCTTCTATGACTATTCGACGAGACTTAGAAATATTAGAAAAACAAGGAATTGTTGAAAGAACCTATGGTGGTGCAATTATTTCTAATCGGATGAAGTTTGAAACTTTATTTAAACAAAAAAAAGAAAAAAATATTATCCAAAAAGAAGAAATAGGTAAAATAGCCAGCACTCTTATTGAAAATAGTGATACTATTTTTGTTAATTCAGGAACAACAACATTAAGTTTTGTACGAAATATTATAGCGCATGATGTTAAAATTATTACTAATAATGCACTTGTAGCTATGGAAGATATTACTGATTCAACAGAAATATTTCTAACTGGAGGTATTCTTAGAAAAGAATCATATTCTTTAGTTGGGGAAACGGCGATGCGGGATGTTCGCGAGGTTTATGCTGCAAAAGCTATTATAGGAACAGATGGAATAAGTCTGAAATATGGTTTGACACTTTCTGTAAGATCAGAAGGTGAATTAAATGCTTTAATGATTAATCAGACTCAAGGAGCTGTAATTGTTCTTGCCGATTCTTCAAAATTTGGTAATGTTTCAAGTTTTTCTTTTTCCTCAATAAAAAAAATTACTGATATTGTTACTGATGATGGTCTTAATTCTATGGTTATTGAAGAATTTAAAAAAATAGGAATAAGAGTTCATATAGCTAAAATAAAGCAATATTGTGAAATTTAATAAATAGTATTAAATAAGGAGTTATAATGTGGATTATATGAAAAATATTAAAGACTTGCAAACAAAGGTCTTTATTAATTCTAAAGGAAGTATTGAAAATGTAGGAATTGAATTTAAAAAAAGATATCCTAATTTTAAAGCTTTTGTAGTCTTTGATATAAATACCAAGAAAGTTGCTGGTGATAAAGTTATTGATTTATTAAAAAAAAGTGATATTGAAGTTTTGTCATTTTTGCTTATTGGGGATTCAGAAGAAAATATTTGTCCCTATTTCACTAAAGTAAAAGACCTCAAAAAAAATAGTCCAAACGGTAATTTTATTCCTGTTTCAGTGGGAAGTGGGACTATAAATGATTTGGTAAAACGATTTTCTTATGAAATTCATGTTCCTTACTTGTGTATTCCTACTGCTCCCTCAGTTGACGGTTATTCTTCTTTTGGAGCCGCTCTTATTGTAGATGATTTTAAAGTTACTGTCCCCTGTTCTGCTCCAGAAATGATTATTGCTGATTCGAATATAATGAAAACCGCCCCAATAGAAATGATTTCCGCTGGTTATGGGGATTTGTATGCAAAAAATACTGCAGGTACTGACTGGATTATTGCTGATAAAATGAGAATTGAATCAATAAATAAAAAAGTATGGGACATATTTCATTCCAATTTAAAGGTCTGGTTGAAAAATCCTCAGAAGATTAACACTGCCAATAATGAAGTTTTATCTGGAATTTTTGCAGGGCTTTGTGCAAGTGGGTTTGCAATGCAAATTTATGGTAGCTCACGTCCTGCTTCAGGGCTGGAACATAACTTAAGCCATGTTTGGGAAATGGAATATGAAAAAGATGGATTAAGAATTTCTCATGGCTTCAAAGTATCAGTGGGAATTTTAATTAGTACAGCCATAACAGAAAGTTTTCTAAAATACCCTATAGAAAAGTTAAATATTAAAAAAATAATAGCCAATAGAGAAAGTTGGGAAACCAGAAAAAATAAAATAAATAGGGTTTTTTCTACTAATATGATATCAAAAAAAGCGCAAGAAACGTCAGCTGCTAAATGGATAGATGATAAGGAATTAGAGAAAAGATTAAATTTACTCAAAGAAAAATGGCCGGAAATAAGGTCTATTGTTCAAAATAATACTATTCCTTTTGAGAAAGTAAAATCTGATCTTAAAGAAGCGGGATGTCCTACTAGTATGAAAGAAATTGGTCTTTCTAATGATATTATAAGAGAATCTGTAATTAAAGCTCAAATGATTCGAAATAGATATATTCTTATAGAGGCTGTTTATGATTGTGGATTAATGTCAGATATTCTTGATATAGTAGAAACTTATTTTTAAAGGGAGTTTAACTTTAATGAAATAATATGAAAATAAAATTAATAGTATTTAGGATATTCCTTTATAAGTTTTATAAAAATTTAGAGTATTTCTTTACAGATATTGATGATACTATTACAAATAATTGCCTACTTTCTGCCTCTAGTTTTAATAAGATTTGGGACTTAACTAATGCTGGCATTAAAGTTGTACTTATAACAGGTAGACCTGCAGGATGGTGCGATTTCTTTCACGTATGTGGCCCATTGATGGTTTTTCGAATATTCTTTAGAAAATAGAAAATAATAATTGGAGGTATTTTTTTAATCATATGGAAATGATAGTTCTTAAACAATAATTAAACCAAATTCATACTACCATAAGCTGTCAATTTATGACAAAAACAAGATGTAAATATCTACAGAGGAGGGGCTGGGAACCCTTTTTTTCTATCATTTTTAACTTTCCTTTAAGTTGTAAATCATTTGAAGTATATGTCAGTTTTCATTTATTAGTTTTTTTAATTTTATTTTGCCCCTACTATTATTATTAATAAATAATGTTGTAAAAATTAAACCCAACAAACAAATTATAAAAAAATAAACGATAACATTAAACCAATTGCTTTTATTAGCAAGATATCCAATAAAGATTCCTGAAATTGAAGCTGAAAAATATGCAATAGCATTAAAAAGTCCAGTAATTGTAGAAGTTTTATTAAAAATTAGATAATTCATAGGTATAACTGTTAAAATAAAATTGTTAATTGCCAGAATAGCCGACATAGAAATGGCTATAAAAATTATCGCTAAAGATATAAAAATAATTTTATAATCTTGATTATAAAAATATGCTATTAACATAAAAATAAAAAAGGAAATGGTAGCAATTAAATATAAGATTGCACAAGTTTTCATTTCATTTTCAAAATATTTTTTTACCTGAAATCTTAATAAGAAAATTCCGCCGATACTAATGATAGGAAGCATAGAACTCAAAAGAGAAGTTGTTGATGCACTAACCTGAAAATATTCACTTAAAAGTGTCTGCAACCATAAATCTAAACCGTCTTTAATTGAACCATTAAAAAAAATGCCCATTATAGCTCCTACTAAACCTGTTTGTAGTAGAGTTAAAAATTTTATATTATAATTTATTGTATTACTTTTTGTTTTATTATCTTTGATTGGTTTATTCTGTTTTTGGGGAAATTTATATTTTAAGAAAAAGATATCAAAAATTCCCAAAATGAAAATTAATATACCACTAACAAAAAAAGCGTTTCTCCAACTATATTTAGTAAGAATTAATCCATTAATAAAATAAGATAGTAGCATACCTATAGGTAATGTAAAAACCATTTGAAAAGCTTTCAAAGATGCTATTTCTTTCGTTTCTTGGGTTAATCCTATAAATCTAATAGTAGGAGCCCAACACATTGAACAGAAAATACCATTCAAACCCCATAAAATTGTAAAACTAATTGGTTTTAAAGCAAAAGTCATTAATATATTCATAATACCAGAACCAAGAATACCAATTTTTATTAAATTCTGTGGTGGAACATGGTCTCCAATAATTCCATTTATAATTTGACCTAAAGCATAACAAATTAAAAAAACAGTTCCAACAATGCCTGCTTGAAAAGTTGTCAATAAATTATCATTAATAATTAAAGACATACATATTGAATAATTCTTTCTTCCTAAATATAAGAATGAATAACTTAACAAACATAATAATAACAATTTATCCGATTTTTTCATATTATCCTTTAACAATAGAACCCCAGAGATTAAGTCATATTTAACTATTCTTGTAGTCTTTTTTAAGGTTTCATTGGAATTTAAAAGCCCTGTAGAGTACAGGAAATCTTTAGGAATTAATGCATAAAAGTCCAAATTTATGTCCGAACCCCTATCAACAACCTGGTCCACGTTATTTCTCTATTCTGTACAGTCTCATATCCTGGGCTTAAATAAAGTTAATAATTTATTTTGTTACTTCAAACATTGCTTCAACAGGATAGTGATCTGATAATCCTGTATTAGTTACTATTCTAGGACTAGTAGCCATTATTGGTCGAAGAATTTTATTTGCAACAATTTTATCAATGCTTTCTGTTAGGCCATAATCATCACTAATCTGAGTACAAGAAAAAGTAACTGGTGCTGCTAGATGAAGAGTGTTAAACACTTCATTAAAACCAGTCTTATCATGAATAATTTTTAATGGTAGAAAAGGATCATTAAAATCACCACAAATAAGGGCTCCCTCATTTTCTTTTGTAAGTTTTATAATTGCATCAGAAAGTCTCACTGCTTCATCATGACGATAACTTTTTCCAGTTGATACCTCATAAGCATTGCCCTGGTGAGTTAAATGAACGGTACTAATGAAAAGAGTATCATTATTAACTTTACATCTAACACTTAAATAAAACAAACCCCTATTAATTTCAGGCATAAATAAATCAATTCTTCCGTGTTCAATTTCCTCAAACAGTTCAAGATTGTAATAGATGTTTGATTCTTCATTCCAACCACAAAAATTATCATGAACTCTAGCATACCCTGGCAATAAAGAGTCAAGTAAAACCTCAGTTTCTGGCCTTATCTCTTGTATACAAAGAAAGTCGGGTTTGTTAATTTCAAAAAACTTGCAAATTGTGTTTTTTCTTATGGATAATTTTTCAGTGTTCCATAAATTTAATGTCATTACAGAAAATCTAAATTTCATTTTATTACCTCCGGGAAATCTTTATCAATTTTATTAAAATAACCTAATACTAATACATGAACCCAAGCTATATTTATGGAAAAGTACCCTGCTGCTTTGTCTTCATTGCCAAAATAATCCCAATTAGTATGATTTATTTGCTCAGGAATCCATCCATAAAAGTCTTCCCCTTTTCCAAGTTTATCCTCTGGCTTTGAAATTAATGATTGACAAGATTTTATCATTTCAAGTGCCAAAACTTTATAAAACTTTTCGTCTGAATATCTGCTAAGACGAAGAAAATCATAACCAATCATCATGCCATAACAATCTAAATGTTGATTGGCTATTGACACACTAGTAAGGCCTTTAGTCTTAAATTTTCTAATACCTAATGGAGTAAAACTGTCAAAATGAATATTATCAAGTTGAATCCAAGTAACAATGAAATTAGCACAATCCTTACAAAGTTTAAGATAATATGGAGTTTGGAAAGCTTCAATTTCATATAAACTTAGAAAACCACGCAAAAGAGCGTGTCCGGCTTCTTTATCACAGGATTCAGCATCAAGAGTATCCCCAAAAAATTTACCACCTTCTACCAATTGAGCATAGTAACCAGCAGCTTTTGTGATTGAGGCTAAAATTTTATCATTCTTTTCTCTTTTATAAAGCTCTGCCATTAAAATAAGGATATAAGCTCCATTGGTACCTTTTTCACTAACTGATTGTCCCTTTTCTGTCCACCAACGACCATAGTTGCCATTCTCTAATTGATGAACAAGATAAAAATTTACTACATTGTGTATTAATTTTAAATAACCTTGTTTGTGTTCCTCATCTAAATAATCACAGAGTTGAAGATAAGCAAGCATTGCTTCACCATTTGTTCTGGCATTAACATTGTATCTAAACTCATCATTTTCACCTATTCCTAAATACCCCCCCCAGATATTTTCATCAAGGCTATAACAGTCCCGAAACACACCTTTTTTAGCCTCTGCATGGAGAAAATAATCAGCTATACTAATTGACATCTCTTTATAAGTTTTTTCATTAAGAGATTTTTGCTCCTGCTTTTCTAATATACTTATTATTTTAGGTGAAGTTTCTAATTTGAGTTTTTCTGTATCCATAGAATAAAAAATGAGAGCAGCCTCAATGCTTTTTACTAAAAAAGAAGCACTAGTATAATTGTATATATTTTGATAGATTCCATTTCCTTTTCCCATTTTAAGATAGTAGCCTTTTTCGCTACTTTCTAATAAGAACAAGAGCTGACGAAGTAACAATGCTTTATAATCAGCTTTTTTTAAACTTAAAGTAAGTTCATGGTTGTTTTTGATAAACTGTTTAGAGTATTCCAAATATTTATAAAAAATTGAATTTGAATTTTCACTCAAGTTATCAAAATATATTAAATATTCTTGATCGATTATTTGACCTTTCTCAAGTTCTATAAACTCATTTTGATCTTTCTTTGCTAATTTATTTTTTCCTAGATAAACAAAAGGACCTTCTATTGATGGCAAATTAAAGCTGATACAATCATTATTCCAACTTGTGCTGATGTGTTCTTTGTTGGCTCTATGGCCAGCTATCAAAACTTTTCTTCCTTTATAAAGTTCTATGCAACCAGGTATAGACATTCTACTTTCGTCAAATGACCAATATTTAATTTTATCAATTATTGGAAAGCTTCCTTTCCCATCGCCATTTTTCTTGTACATAACACAAGGAATGAATACCTCAGGTTCGATCAACTTAAATTGAACTTCAAAAGAAATTTTATATGAAGCCATTTCTTTTATTTCGATTTTTCTTTTTATTGAAAGAAATTTATCACTGATTGAAAAAACATCAGTAACTAATATTTTATCAAAATTCAAAAATAATTTTCCCTTATTGTTTGAAGAAGACTTTAATTTAATTTTCCCAAATTTTGTGCTTATTTTTGTAGAAAAACTAATAATCTCGTTATTAAGGTTTACTGTAAAATCCATAATTACCCCTTAATACCTGTCATTGCTACCCCGGCAATAATTTGTTTTCTGAAAATTATGTATAAAATAAACTGAGGTATAGAAGCTAATACAGCTCCGGATAGAATTAGAGCATACTGTGTTCCATGAGTACCTTGAAAATTAGCAATACCAACTGTAACTGTATATTTTGCCGTATCGTTCATTGCAATTAATGGCCATAAAAAATCATTCCAACAAGTAATAAAAGAAAGAATTGTTACTGTAGCCAAAGCTGAAGATCCAAGTGGCAGTATGATAGAATGAAATATTTTAAATCTTGTTGCACCATCAATGAAAGCTGACTCTTCTAGGGCATTAGGTATTCCTTCAAAAAACTGTTTTAATATAAATACGCCTATTGGTAGTGATATTCTTGGTAATACGACAGAAATTAAATTATTTATTAGTCCAAATTTATTTAATTGCAAATATAATGGAATTATTAATACTTGAAAAGGCACCATCATGCCTGCCATTACAAACCAAAATAATATAGTTTTCCCTTTAAACTTTATTTTAGCGAAAGCATAAGCTATTGGAGCATCAACTACTAAGGTTATTATCATTGTAAATGATGATACCAAAAATGAGTTTAATAGCCATCTCATTATGTAGGTAGAGAAAATAGCTTTTCGATAATTTTCTAAGGTTGGATTAGTTGGAAAAAAATGAAAACTTTTTGAAATCAATTCATTTTCTAAATGGAGTGAAGTTATTAACATCCATATTAAAGGGAATACCCAAATTCCCAATATAAAAATTTCTAATACTCTAAGTAAATAATATTTTACATTTTTATTGGTCATTCTTTTCTCCGCTAATCTTACTTAATAAAATTGAAGAAATCATAATAATAAAGAACAAAATATAACTCATTGAAGCTGAATAACCCATTTTGAAGTATTTGAAACCATTTTCGTAAATATACTGAATAAGAACTCTTGTACTTCCGTAAGGACCTCCACCCGTCATTACATACACTTGTCCGAACACGTTAAACGATGCTATTACTTGTAATACTAAACAAAGTGAAATTGTTCGTCTAAGTAGTGGAATTGTAATTCTTTTGACTTGTTGAAAATAAGAGGCTCCGTCTATTTCTGCTGACTCGTAGACTTCTTTTGATATCTGTCTAATTCCGGCAGACATTAAAATCATATTAAAACCAGCTGTCCACCATAATGTAGTTGTACAAACTGACCACATTGACCATTGTGCATCAGTAAGCCAACCTACTGCTTGACCTCCCAAACCAGTAATTAAATGGTTGAACAATCCATATTGTTTTTGCATTAACCAAGCCCATAAGGTTGCAACAACAGTCATTGAAAAAACATAAGGAAAAAAGAATACATTTTCTCCAACTCCTTTTAGTGGTGATTTTGAATTAATAAACAAAGCCATCAAAAATCCAATTATTAAAAGTATTGGAGTTGTAATTATTACAAATTGGAGTGTATGTAAAAGAGAAGAATAAAACATTTTATCCTGGAAAAGATTTTTGTAGTTTGCTAGTCCAATAAACTTTTTAGTTGAAAGAATATTCCAATTAAAAAAACTTATATAAAATCCATTAAATAATGGATAAATCATAAATAGTATAAAAACTATTAAAAAAGGAGAAGCAAATATTAGACCATCTCTATTATCTTTATTTCCAGGTATCATAAATTTCCTACTTAAATTGGAGTGAAAGGATATTTTCCTTCCACTCCGTGATTTTTTTAACTATTAATAAGTTTCAATAATCTTGTTAACAGTTTTTTCAATATCGTCTAAAGCTTGTTTAGGATCTAAATTTTTTGCAACCGCCCATTCAAGTTTATCAGATAGAGTGCCGTAAATTTCAGACCAAGCTGGTGTGCTAGGCGGTGCTACTGTAGATTCAGCTGATGCCGCATAACCTGATAAATAAGGTAATGCTTTGAATGCATCACTTGCTTGTACTGATTTCCTAGTTGGAATTTGTCCGGCTTTAGCCCACATTTCACCATGTTCTGTAATCCATAAAATGCATTTTAGAATGCTTTTTAATTGTTCTGGATCTTTTGCTTCTACTGCTGGTATAGCTAAAGTATGACTTCCACCCCATGCTGCAGGTTTTCCAAGTAACCCAGGAAGTGGAACTGCATCAAAATTAAGACCCTCAGCTCCATTAAAAGTTCCTGTTGCCCATACACCATTGAAATGGAAAGCAGCTTCACCAAGTTTGAAGGAATTTACTGATGTATCATAATCAAGTCCAGCTGGTGTAACTTTATTTTTATTAACCATATCTACTAATGCCTGCAGAGCTTTAACACCTTTTTCATTATTAAAAGCTGCTGCTGAGTAGTCATCAGTTAACATTTGGCCGCCTTGTTGATACATCATTGAAAAGAATAACCTTGATAGGGTATAAGCTTTGTAAACAGCTGTTGTGTTATCACAAGCAATTCCCATAGCACCTGTTTTTTCCTGTACTGCTTTAGCATCAGCAATCAATTCATCCATTGTAGTAGGAAGCTCTGCAATTCCAGCTTCTGCTAATAAGTCTTTATTTGCAAACATAATGATTGGGTGAACATCGAGTGGAAGGGCATAAATCTTTCCTTCGTACATACATGCATTAAGAGGAGCGTCAATGAAATCATCCATTGGAGCATTAATTTCTTCTAGATATTTATCTAAAGGAAGTAATTGTCCACCTAGGATATAATTTCTTAATCTGGCTTGGTGACAAACAATCATATCTGGTGCATTATCTGCTACCAAAGCTGCTGTTAGCTTTGTATAATAACTTTCATGTTTAACAGTGTCTGTTTTCATTTGAATGTCAGTGTGTGTAGCATTAAACTCATCAACCATCGCGTCAAAAAATTCTCCATCTCCACCAGTAAACAAAGACCAGAAAGTTACTGTTGTTACCTCCGTTTTAGCAGAAGGTGTAGCCATTTCTTCTGTACCAGTTGCGAATAACGAACCTACTCCAGCTATTATTACAATTAAAATAGCTAACGTAATTTTTTTAATTTTCATGATTCCTCCTTATAAATAATTCATGAAATATTGCGACTCCCCAAAGGAGCTGATTCTCTGAAAATCAATCTCGTTTGGAGATGTCTTGTAATGTATGGCAAATTTAAATCTTCAATGTGCCTCATTAATTCATGAGTAGCTTCACAACCTAGAGCAAATTTTGGTACATCAACTGTACTGAGACTTGGTTGTACAAATTGAGAGATCATTAGGTTATCAAATCCAAATACTTCTATGTTTTTTGGTACTAAAAAATGGTTTTCTTTTAGGGACTTTAAAACGCCCATAGCTACTAGGTCATTGAAACAACAAATAGCCGAAAATTTATAACTTTTATTAATAGCTTGATTAACTGCCGCATATCCTTCTTCAATGTGCCCTTTGGTGGGAATAATGAAATTTTCATTTACTTCTAATCCATGTTTAATCAAGGTATCTTTATAAGCATCAAGTCTTTGTTTAGTGTTACTAACATTTTCTGGCCCGCTTATATATAAGATATTGCTATGCCCTTTTTTAATTAAAAACTCAACCACTTTGCTTTGAGCCACATAATCTTCATGAAGTAATGAATGATTTTCAACACCTTCCGCAATTCTTCCTAAAAAAAGGAAGGGAATATCAATTCTTGAGTATAGTTGTTTTAGTAATACATCTTTGAAAACAGGTACTATTAGAAGTCCATCTACATGTCTACTACAGAATAATTTTATATAGTTTTTTTCAACTTTTGCATTTTCCGAAGTGTTAACCAACAAAATATTATAGTTATAACTTTTAACTGTTTCTTCTATTCCTCTTATTACTTCAGCAAAGAAAGGATTAGAAGAATCAGCTGTTATAACCCCAATAATTTTCGAATGTTTTAATCTCATGCTTGCAGCTAGGGAATTATTTATGTAACCAAGTTCATCGGCCTTTTTATTAATTTGTGTTCTAGTTTTTTCACTTATTTTTTTATCATTTCTAAGTGCTCTAGATACAGTATTAATAGAAAAACCAGTAGCTTCTGAAATATCTTTCATCAATGTAGGTTTCATAAATTAATAGTACTACTAGTTAATCCAAATTGCAAGAAATAAATTTTATTTGTATTTACTGCATAAGGAGTTAGGTAGATTAACGTTAATCCTAATTAGTTTTATTCCGGTTGGAATTTATATATTTTGGGATTTGTAAAACCGAGAATATGGCTTTCTTCTAATAGTTTTAATAGTAATTGTTAATAGATACAAACGTTTGGTTTTAACGTCGATTATGTAACTAATTAATCCAAGAATCCCATAATTATAGAGCCTTTGGTGCATTATTCTAAGGTAACCATTTAATATTTCTTAATATTCTAAATAAAGGCCTAGGAAGAAGTCTAAGGCAGAATTTAATTCTATTTTTCATCTTCTTTCTAATCTTTCTATTACAGGTATAAACAAAGTGTAACTGTCAATGTGCATTCTATGCTCGAATCTGGACAGCGCTCCACTTTAAAATGGACAACGTTATTCTGCATTTGGACAACGTTATTTTGCATTTGGACAACGTTATTTTGCATTTGGACAACGTTATTTTGCATTTGGACAACGTTATTTTGCATTTGGACAACGTTATTTTGCATTTGGACAACGTTATTTTGCATTTGGATAACGTTATTTTGAATTTGGACAGTAAAATGTTGAATTTGGACAGTATTTAAATTTCTCAAACTAAGGTTTATTCTTGAAGTAAATAAATTTACGTCAAGGAGGGCCTAAATGAGGAGTATTAGTATTATGCTAATTAAAGAAATTGTTAGATTGAAGTATC
>Ga0307991_1001506_pt1 | contig 16239 bp, 12 predicted proteins | sample EllFjometagen131_FD_203146 | JGI IMG/M metagenome (GOLD analysis project Ga0307991, IMG submission 203146) | Marine microbial communities from Ellis Fjord, Antarctic Ocean - #131 | ecosystem: Environmental > Aquatic > Marine > Unclassified | place: Southern Ocean | collected 2014-10-08
TCGAAATGGTCCTCCACACAGCGGTAATAATCCGAATCTTGCGGGTTTCGTGGGCGATAAATAGCGGCAGGTAGCGACACGATCTCTCTCCTTCGAGAATATCATGCCGCCATAATGTAGAACGTTCATGAAAGTCGTCCACATTTTCATAAATATCCTTCCAACATACTTTATGATCTATTAATCAAGTGGATAAGCTGCTAGAATATCACAATAAAGGATTTTTATGATAACCTGGCAATTGTGTGAATAATGAAGGTCTGACCCTTATGCTCTTTGTAATGTAAAATTTCCTCGAAAGGAGGCAAAAAATGACAGATGAAACTACAATCAGGGTGGCTAAGACGATCTGCAATCTGTGTCCTGCCAGCTGTGGCCTGGACATACATGTAGATAAAGAAAGGCTTGTCAAAGTAAAGGGGATGCCGGAGCACCCCTTCGGGCATCCATGCATCAAATCTCAGGCCATAATCGATTGGATTTATCATAAAGATCGTGTTACAGAGCCCATGAAGAAAGTGAACGGAGAGTTTCGGCAGGTCTCCTGGGACGAGGCCCTAGGATTCATTACCGACAAACTAAAAGATATAAAGGAGAAGGATGGGGCAAGGTCCATGGTTGTGCACCTTGGCTTCCCGTTCATAGGTACGGCAATTGAGCGGCTATCCCGACGATTCTGTCAGGTTTATGAATCGCCTAATTTCACAACAGGTGCCTCACTATGCTTTTGCGCCCGGATGTTAGCCCAGAGCATTACCTTTAATCACAATACTACGGTGCTATCTCCCTCCTACGATGGCAGTCGGTGCCATGTGCTGTGGGGGTTGAATCCCACTGAGTCGGGGCACTTACAGGCGGCGGCTGTCAGTCGCGCCCGCAAGGAAGGAGCAAAGCTGATCGTTGTGGACCCCCGTGTTATCCCGCTGGCCAAGCAGGCAGATATCCACGCACAGATCAGACCAGGCACGGATACGGCCCTGGCCCTGGGCCTGTTGAATGTCATCATAGGTGAGGGGCTTTACGACAAGGAGTTCGTCGAAGAGTGGACACATGGCTTCAAGGAGTTGGCAGAGCATGTGAAGAATTACCCTCCAGATAAGGTAGCGGAGATCACCTGGGTTCCAGCGGAAACCATCAAAAACATGGCCCGCATGTATGCCACCAGGAAGCCAGCCTGCATCTCACAAGGGGTCGCCTTGGATCACAGCAGCAACGGGATTCAAAATAGCCGTGCTCTAGCCTGCCTGACTGCCATCTGCGGCAACTACGATGTTCCGGGGGGCAACACATACAGCAAGACTTTGAGGCAGCAGAGCTTACAAGTGAGTAAGGGTATTACCGGGGAGATAGGGGCAGAGTACCCACTGTTTAGCCGATTCATACATGAGTCATCCTCAGCTCCTGTTACCAATGCCATTCTCCAAGGAAAGCCCTACCCGATCAAGGCCCTCATCATAAATGGCTCAAATCCTGTTCTTACCTGGCCCGAAACGGAACAGGTTAGGAGGGCATATGGGCAACTGGATCTCCTGGTCGTCATGGATATGTTTATGAACGAGACAGCGGAGATGGCCGATATCTTCCTTCCGGCCGCAAGCTTTGTGGAGTCAACGACGCTAAAGGATTATGCGCCCGTGAGTTTGCCTATGGCGGTATTGACCGGAGAGGTTATCAAACCGCTGGGCAACTCATGGCCGGACTGGAAGTTCTGGGTAGAGCTGGGCAGGAGGATGGGATATGAGGATTACTTCCCGTGGAACACCGATGATGAGCTCTACGCCACAATTCTTGAGCCAAGTGGCGTCACCGCGGAGCAGTTGAAGGAAAAGCCTGGAGGCTTATTCCATCACGGCAGTGAAAAACAAAGATATCTAGCGGATGGCTTTAACACCCCTTCGGGGAAGGTTGAACTGTATTCCGAGATCATGGAAGAACACGGTTATGACCCTCTGCCTACTTACCATGAGCCCTCAGAGAGCCCCATATCCACTCCCGATTTGGCCAAAGAATATCCCTTGATCCTTATCAGCGGTCCCAGGGTACGGGTGTACACCCACTCCCAGCTCCGCAATGTAGAGGTAATGAGAAAAAAGCATCCGGAACCCTTGGCCCAGATCAATCCTGATGCCGCCAAAGGGCTGGGCATTGTTGAGGGCGATGAGGTCATCGTTGAGACGAAGCGGGGCAGTGCCGAGATGAAGGCCCAGCTAACGCCCGATATCCTGCCCGGTGTGGTGAACATACCACATGGCTGGGGGCACAATGCAAACGCCAATCTCCTGACGAGTAGTAAGGATATGGACCCTATTTCCGGTTTCCCGGCCTTTAAATCGATGATGTGCAGGATAGCCAAGAAATGAATCATTCATGTGCGTGATGACAATGCCCCAGTGTTTGGTCTGTTTGCTGTCAAATATCAGACAGCGCTGAGATTCATCTGCGCCGCAATATCATCGCAAACAAGTTGAGCCGACTTGGCGGCACCCATTGAACCGGCATAACCATTCGGGCAGGCGGCATCGCCAACGTTGTACAAGCCGGCTATTGGTGTATTGTGGCCCGTATTTTTCCAGGAAGCGGTTCGAAAGCCGGGCCATTTGCCGCGATAGCACATGCGATTCAGTATGGTACAGCGCTGATCAAAGTTAGGAACTATCATCTCCAAGTCTTTCATAACTTCATCGAACTCAGCTTTTACGTTATCGACTTGAAAGGCATTGAGAGGCGCTGCCCCCACCGTGTACAGGTGGTGCCCCTCCGGTGCCAGGCCCGATGCTTCCATTGATGGGCAGTCAATCATATTGATACGCCTGGTGCCGCCGAATGAGATTGCCGAATAGTCGAAAAGTTGTTCGTCACTGGCGAAATGTATCCACAACAAAGCGGTGGGAGTCATGTCACGGTCTATTTTGCTGACATACGCATCGCTGAAACAGTCCCTCCCGGTTTTTTCAATCGTGGCGCTGGGGCCAAGGTTGCTGATTACAATAGGCGCGGAGAAATGATGCTCCTGGCCTTTCTGCCGGTAGTCCACACCTGTTACCCGTCCGTTTTCTGTATGGATTTTTTCCACCGACGCAGATGTAAATACTTCTCCATCCCCAGCTTCAATTAGGTTTCTCATCTTCTCCCATAACGCAAGCGAGCCACCCTCGATATAGCCGAATGTCAATGGGCCGATGACCTTGATGATATCGAAGTACGCACCTGCTGGCAATTCGTTGATGTTGACCGTTAACAGTGATGAAATGGTCGCCTGAAACATGCCGTGAATGCGCGGACTGTTCGTATATTGATTCAGCCAGTCTCGGAATGTGATCTCGTTTGACGGTGCCTGTTCAAACATCGCCTGGTTGAGGGCGTCAATGGTTTTTTCCGCTTCGTCTGCAGGTGCACACTCGCGAATAATCCGGCGAGTACCGCCCTCTTTCATATCGTAATAGGTGCCGTCAAGCCAGACAGCGACATTGGTCGAGGGTTTCACACCGGAAGGGATGCCTATCTCCTGGCAAACCTGCTCCATGTTACGGCCAATCGGGACCGCAAGTCCACCGACTGCGCACTGGTAGCCATTGCGATCAATTGTCGAAAACCTGCCACCAAGAGAGGGGCGCCTTTCTATTACAGCGACTTTTAATCCTTTGTTTACCAGCAGGCCGGCAGCACACATGCCGCCGATGCCAGCGCCAAGAATAATTGCATCAAAATATTTCATTTTTGTTTAAACCTCGTTTTTAAAGTTCGTCCAAAATAACCGACTGTTTGTCTCCCTCCAGCTACAACTCAACCCCGCTCGATCGCTATCACAGCCCGCCGGATTTTTCGCGCTGCAAGTAAGATTTCAAAACCCCGGATTGAACCGATAAACAACCTGAATTCAGGATGAGATCCGTCAGTTTTCGGCAAAACTTTCGATTAATCTCAGCTGTTGTAACCGGCTGGAAAAAAGGTAATATGAGCTGCAAAATAAAACTGTATTCATGCTATATTTCAGCGATCCATAGTATTCAACCCTACTGCTGTACAGAATCGCAGTGAGATCTGTGATAAATCCGGTTGGATCGAAACATAAACATTCTACTCTCAATCCAGGCTAAGCCGGATCAGGTCCGATTCGAACCACTCGCCGGCCTTTGGCCTCTCCACTTAAAAGGCCGATGTATGCTTCCGGCGCCGCTTCTAAGCCCTCGATCACCTCGGACCGATAGTGAAAGTCACCGGCCATTATCCAGTCCGCCATGCGGGTCTGGGCCTCAGACCATTGTTTCAGGTCGTCGAAAACCACCATCCCTTCCATACGCAAGCGCTTTTCAATGAAATAGGCGATGTTGTGGACGCCCGGAACCTGGTCAAGGGGAAGATTATAGTCCGCTGTTTGTCCGCAAATCACGATGCGTCCCCGCATCTTCATCAGGGGGATCATTTGATCGATAAAAGCGTTGCCGACATTTTCGAAGAGAACGTCCACCCCGTCGGGACAAACCTCGCGCACCGCTTCGAACAGATCGGCCGCCTTTGTGTAATCAATGATGTCTTCGATTCCGGCCACCTCTCTCAACCAGCCGCACTTCTCTGGTCCTACGTCGATGCCGATCACCCGGCACCCTTCGTTCTTCGCGATCTGGACCGCCGCCGATCCCACCGCGCCGGCGGCGGCGGTCACCAAAACCACCTCTTCCGCTTTGATGCCGCCCACCCGATGCAGCCCGAAATAGGCGGCCATCCCCGAGATCCCCAGGACACCTAGCCAGGCGTCCCAGGGAAGACGCCGGTCTGTGATTCGCATGATGAAACCCCGGTCGCTGCAGATCACGTACTCGGACCAGCCGACCGCCAGGCCGATCACCTCTCCTCGGGCGTATTTCGGGTGGCGGGATTCGACCACCTCGCCGATGCTGAAACTCTCCACCACATTACCCAGTTTGATGGGTGGCAGGTAGCCGATACCCTCCGACAGCCGTGAGCGGGTGCCGGTGTCTAAGGATATCAGGAAGTTTCGAACCAAGAATTGACCTTCTTCAAGATCCGGCAACTCGACCGTTTCCATCCGAAAATCTTCCGGGCGCGGTAAGCCTTCTGCATAACGGGCCAACACGATTTGTCTGCTTTGTACTGCCATTATATTTCTCCTTTGGTGGTCATGTATTGATAAGGCATTGCTTTTCGACGATAGAAGTATAGAGCAAGAGGAGGCTTTACGATGGAGATTTTTTCCCGGCCAGCTATGCATGACAGGCCTTTTATCATGATAACATCCCGCAAGCAGAATTTCGGCTTGCGGGTCAAAATCCGAAACTAAATTCATCAGATACTGAGGCAAAACCAGCAACAGGCAATGACTCCAACAGGACATATAAAACTACTCATGACACGGCCAATGCACAGTTTATTATGTACCTGGATCATCGTATTGCACGCCCTGTAAAATAATGTTACGGAGCATATGGATCCAGAACCTATTTGGCGATTCAGCTGTTACCGGAAAGGGCCCGGGCTTTTTATGCCCGGGCCCTGTTCTCGGCCTCATTACTTCTAACAATAACACTGTCTAGAGACCACACAACATCTTCATTTCTGAACTATTTCTGTGGTGTCTTTGGCTCGCGGATCGGATCAATGATTTCAAACCGTTTCTTCTGACCATTGGCCCTGAGAATAAGACTTGAAAAACTACTGACATGCCGCTCCGGCCCGAATGTGATATTCGGACACAATCCACCCATGTCGAAATCATTAATACTTTCAAGGGCTTTTACAAAGCTATCGGGTGTCAGATCCCTTCCGGCAAGTCTCAAGCCCTGAACGCAGGCCTCGATATACGCCCATCCTGCCAGATACAGATAATCAGGGTATGCCGGATTTCCCAAGGTTTTCTCATAGTTGCCATATTTCTTGGTAATCTTCTTGATACGATTGATCCCGGGAAGATCCATCCACCCGGGGGCAAACGGGGTAACGAGCATATAGCCATCGGCACTCTCACCGATAATGGCAAACAGTGGCGGCACCCCGGTAGTATTGTTGGAAATCAATTCGACGTCCCAGCCCATAGTCACTTTCTGCTTAATAATAGACGCAGATTGTGGCAAATAGGTCCACAGAAGGATGAAATCGACTTTTGCCTCTCTCATAGCATTCATATGCGGCGAAAAGTCAATGGTTCCCGTCTTATAGGGAGCTGCTTTGACAAGGCTTGAACCCATAAACTTGGCAGCCGCACGAGCACCTTCAAGCCCTTCTTTGCCAAAGCCGTCGTCCTGATAAATTATACCCATACGGGCCTTGGAATTTTTTTCCAGGATATACTCTACGGCCCGACTTGCCATACTGTATTGTACCGTATGTGGTACAAACACCCACTTGTTACCCGGGTCATAGAATTTTTTGTTTGCCCCATGCGGCATCAAAACAACCTGGTTCTCCTCACACAGCGGCAGGATGGAACTGGAACCCGCGCTACCCAGATTCATTGCAATTGCAAAAATCTCATCCTTGAAGATGACTTTTTTGGCGGCGATCATGGTTGTGCTGGGTAAGATACCGTTGTCCTCAACAATGAGATTTATCTTGCGCCCGTTTATTCCACCTGTATCGTTTACCCAGGCCACATAATCTCGACCTGCATCAGCTATCGGAGGTCCCCCGTATTTACCCGGCCCTGACAGATCCACCAGGCAGGCGATTTTTATCTCAGTATCGGTGACACCCCGCACATCCTTTGCCCAAGACCCATTGGGCATAAAACATAATAACCCGATAACCAGAACCAAAAGACTTACATCTCTCATCCTCATAACGCACCTCCTTTTATTTTGTAAAAGCTTATTGATTACTCTCTATCATATATATACGTAATATAATAGTTCCATTGATTCCCCTCAATCAATATCAGTATTTAAACGGCCATGTCTTCCAGTAGACTTTGATACGCTGATATATTCCTACTAAACCGCGTGGTTCAAACAAGAGTGTCAGCACAATAATCAAACCAAAGATTCCTAATTTAAAGTCGACAATCAGACCGCTGATTGCCGGGCAACTTTCTTTAAACACATCCGTGAAATATACAATCCCATGGGGAATTCCGGTAATTAGAATGGCCCCCAGAATTGATCCCAAGATTGTGCCCAACCCTCCCATAATAATCATGGCGATATAGGCGATGGAAAGGGAAAGATCAAAACTTCCCGGCACAATCCATTTCTGATAATAGGCCATGATACAGCCGGCAATACCAGCGTAAAATGCACTTATAGCAAAAGCCATCACCTTATATTTGGCCAACGGAATTCCCATTGCTTCAGCAGCAATATCTCTATCTCTGATGGCTACAAAACACCGTCCGATCTTGGTTCGGGCGATATTTTTGGCAAATATCACAGCAATAGTGGCAGCGGTCATAATCAAGAAGTAAAACTGGCGCTCAGTTCGAACCGTAAAGGTGCCGAAGCTGATCTTCGGCACCGCCATTCCCATATCTCCCTGAATCAGATCCCAGTGAAACAATATATATTCTACAATGAAACCAAAGGCCAGAGTACCTAAAGCAAGATAAAGCCCTTTGAGCCTCAGAGAAGGAATTCCTACGACCATTCCTAACAGAGCGGCCATGAGTCCGGAAAGGGGCAGTGAAATCAGAAAAGGTACTCCCAGTTTGGATGCCAAGAGCGCAGCAGTGTATGCTCCTATTCCTACAAATGCCCCATGACAGAGAGATATCTGTCCGGTATAACCGGTCAATAGATTCAAACCCAGAGCTCCGATTACGACAATCCCAATCTCATTCAAGATGCTTAATTGATAACGAGAGACAAAAAACGGCGCCAGGATCATGCTCACGATAAAAATTGCCAGCCAAGATTTTACCCATAGGTTCTGGAATAGTGCCCTGTCGGCCTTATAGCTTACTTTGAAGTTGCCACTCAATTGCTGCACCTATACTCTTTCTACTTTTTCCTTGCCGAAAATACCATGCGGCCTTATCATCAGCACGATAATCATAATGGCAAAGGCGGCCACATCCTTGATATCCCCAAAATAAAAATTGCCGAGTTCCATCCCGCTCAAATAGTTTGCCGCAAATCCCTCAACAATACCGATAATTGCACCCCCGATTATTGCACCTCCGATGCTTTCCATCCCACCGAGAATCGCGGCAGCCATAGCCTTTATCCCTATGTGGCTCATGGCGAGGCGGACGAAACTCTGTTCCGCCAGAAACATGCCGGCTACCGCTGCCACTACCGTACCCAGGGCCCATGCGATCATATGAATCTTTTTGACATTTATGCCCATGAGACCTGCAGTATCCGGGTCCTCGGCTGCACCCCGCATAGATATACCCAGCAGAGAACGATTAAAAAAGATCAGGAAGAGGATGAAAAGGATAATTGATGCTGCAATTGTGTACATGGAGCCCTGAGACAAAACCAGCTCCCCGACCGAAAGGGTCTTCTGGGTAAAAGGCGAAACTATTGAATAAACATCATGCCCCCATATCATGCCTGCCGTGCTGGTAAGGATACTGGCCAACCCCACCGATATCATTATAGTCGTGAATAAAGGCTCCCCTAACATTTTCCTGAAGAAAAGCGTATCGATAACCCCTCCTAGAATGGCCCCCAGAACAAGCGCAATCAAAAAGGCGATCACATACGGAACGTTAAAAAGCATGGCAAAAGTATAACATATGAACGCCCCGAACATGGCAAGTTCACCATGGGCAAAATTGAGTACACCTGTTGACTTAAAGATCAGAACAAAGCCAAGCGCCAGCAACGCATAGATGGCCCCCATCGATAAGCCGTTAAATAGTATTTCAATAATCTTTTCCATCCTGCCTCCGAGTGGTACATTTCATGCTACAGAACATATCCTTATTTTAACCCATACAATTCATCAATTTCTTTTTTGAAACGTTCGGCTATCACTTTTCGTTTTACCTTCTGAGTTGCTGTCAACTCTTCATCATCCTGATCCAGTTGTTTTTCCATAATTCTGAACTTTTTAATAGCTTCCACCCTTGCGAATGCATCATTGGCCACATCAATTTCATTTTTAATTAATTCAAACACAGCCTTATTTTCGGCCAGACTCTTGTAATTGGTATAGGCGATCTTGTTTTTCTGGGCCCAGTTGCCCACATTATCATATTCCAACTCAATCAGGGCTGACAGATACTTTTTCCCATCTCCGATCACGATCGCTTCTTTTATATAGGGGCTGCACTTGATTTTATTTTCAATCTCTGAAGGAGAAATATTTTTGCCTCCAGAGGTGATAATAATATCTTTTTTACGATCAACAATATACAGATGTCCATCCTCATCCATTTGACCAACATCACCGGTATGCAGCCAGCCGTCCCGGAGAATTTCAGCAGTCGCTTCAGGATCACGGTGATATCCGTTAAATACGGCATCACCCTTTACAAGAATTTCTCCATCATCGGCGAGCCTGCATTCCATAGCCTCACAGGGCTCACCGACGGAACCGATTTTTATTTTATGGTGCGGCCCTGAAATAACACCACATTCAGTCATGGCATACATCTCAACTGTAAAAACCCCCATGCCCCGATAGAAGCTCAATACTTCCGGAGCAATCGGAGCTCCCCCGCTCATCAGACAGCGGGTGCTCAGCATGCCGAGCTTGTCGCGCGCAGACCTGAAGCACCACAGATACCCCAATGCATATGCTAAGAGCCATGGAATAGGAACACGCTGTCGATTAAGCCTGTAGCGGGAAACCTTCTGTCCTACGGGTTGCCAGAAATGATACATAAACCTCTTGAATCGGGTAGAGTCCTGAAGCTTAATCTGTACGTTTGAATGCATCTTTTCAAGAATCCTTGGAACAGCGGCAAAAAAGGTGGGCGAAATCTCCTGAATGTTTTGCTGAATCGTATCAATGGACTCAGCAAAATTAATCGTGTATCCGAAAACCAACGGCATAGCCACGGAAAGAGCCCTCTCCAGGATATGACAAAGCGGCAGATAGGATAACAGCGAGTCTTTTTCAGTAAAATGCAGAATTGGTTGCATTCCGTATAGAATACCATGGATAAAACCGCAGTGATTTATCATGGCTCCCTTTGGATGACCGGTAGTGCCGGATGTATATACAATCAAAGCGACGTCTTCTGGTTGTGTAAGATCAATGAGCTTTTCATACAGCTCGGGGTCTTGTTCATTTACCTGAGAGCCGATTGTTTCGACTTCCTCGTAACTGATGAGTATAGGATCATTGTAGTGCCGGAGCCCTTTCGTATCGATTACAATAATAGATTTCAGCTCGGGCAGACTATCCTTGACCGCGAGAACCTTGTCGGCCTGTTCCTGATCCTTAACCACCACGAAACGTGACTGCGAATGTTCAAGTATATAGAGCACCTGTTCTGCGGAATTGGTGGGATAAATGCCGACCGATATGCCCCTGAGACTCTGAAAGGCGAGATCAGCAAAGATCCATTCGGGGCAGTTCTCCCCCAAAATTGATCCATGGTCACCCTGGACCATGCCCAGGTTCTTCAGGCCGAGGGCAAAGATTCTCACACGCTCCAGATACTGGTTCCAAGTTATCTCCTGCCAGATACCCTTGTATTTCTCACGCATTGCGACCCGATCCCGATAGAGAGCGGCCTTCTCCACAAGCAGTCTGGGTAACGTTTTCGCGGCATCATTCATTTTTCAGACTCCCCAAACGATATCAGAATAGACTTTAAAGACTTCAGCCCTTGGTTTCTCCCAGGTAAGCCTGAATTACCTCGGGATTATTTGCCACGTCACCCGGCAATCCCTCCGCGATCTTGGTCCCGAAATTCAAAACAGACAACCGGTCTGAAAGATCCATCACCAGGCCCATATCATGCTCGATAAGCACCACGGTAATGCTCATCTCTTCGTTGATATCAAGGATATAGCGCGCCATATCTTCTCGCTCTTCAAGATTCATACCGCTTACCGGTTCGTCAACCAGGAGAATCTCAGGCTTCATTGCCAAGGCACGCCCCAATTCTACACGCTTTTGAAGCCCATATGAGAGACTCATTACAGGTGATTTTCGTACGTTTTGCAGATCAAGAAATTCAATAATCTCCTCCACAATATCGCGACTATTGACCTCTTGTTTAAGACATCCCCCTACATATATCATCGCCCTAAACAAACCATAATGCATGTGAAACGAACGGGCCGACATCAGGTTGTCGAGCACGGTCATACCTTTGAACAATTCAATGTTCTGGAAAGCCCGGGCAATACCTAACTGCGCAATTGTATGGGGTTTCATTCCCATTAGTTCACGGCCCTCAAAGGTGATACGGCCCTTCTGGCCGCGATATATCCCGCTGATACAATTGAATAGAGTAGTTTTCCCGGCTCCGTTCGGTCCTATTATAGAGTAGATCTCTCCGTGACGGACTCCCAATGATACATCCTGGATTGCCCGGATGCCGCCGAAACTCATGGAAAGGTTTTTTACCTCTAGTTGCAGGTTCGCTGTTTTACTCATGACAACCATCTTTTTCTGCGTTTGTAGTGCTTTACGTCACGGAAACTTTTTTTGGTCCCCACAGCTGTAAGTCCAAGGTAAAATTCACGAATATCTTGATTTTCAAGTAATGCTTCACTTGTACCCTCCAACACGATCCGTCCATTTTCAATAACATAACCATAATGGGCAATCGAAAGCGCCATATGGGCATTCTGTTCAATAAGCAGAATAGACACCCCTTCTTCCCGGTTAATTCTCGCTATAATTTCGAAAATTTCTTTTACAATCAGGGGGGCAATGCCCAGCGAGGGCTCATCCATCATTATCAGTTTTGGTTGGGCCACCAGCGCCCGGGCTATGGCTAGCATCTGCTGTTCGCCACCGCTCAAGTACCCTGCAAGCTGGGCTTTACGTTCTTTTAAAATCGGAAAGTAGCTATAGACCATCTCCTGATTTCGTATAAAATGCCTGCGGTCTGTCAAACTATATGAGCCGATCATGATATTTTCTTCAACGCTCAATTCTGCGAATATGCGCCGTCCTTCGGGTACCTGCAAAAGACCACGATTAACGATCTGGTAGGGTTCTGCGTCATTGATCATTTCACCATCGAATTCAATCTGCCCGTCTTCAATTTCAAGATTTAATGTCTTCCTGATTCCGGATACTGTATTGATGGTGGTAGTTTTGCCGGCACCGTTCGCACCTAGGAGGGCTACTATTCTTGCCTCGGGAACCTCAAGGGAAATTCCTTTCAGGGCCAGGATAATATCATTATATGTTGTTTCAAGGTTTGTTATCTTCAGCATAATGATTTACGTTTGCCTGTCTTTTTTGTTTTCCACGGCACACCTCCAAATTCTTTTTTCTTTATCACTAACTTTTCGGTGTGTCAATCATCTTGGGGAAATTTCAGCTTTGTATGTAAATATTTCAGATATTAATTTAATATCTTTATGAATATTTCTGAGGAATTCTTTTTCACTCTTCCCGGGTGTTTTTCTGTATGTTAACAAAATCCCATTTAAAGCAGCAATAAACGTGATAGCAAGGGTTTTAGTATCGGGAAAACTGGCAAACCGTTGTATATGCTTATCTATTTTATCCAGAAATTTCTTGTTGTTATCTGTAATTTGTAGTAATAGTTCACCTTTCATAGAACCAACAATCATGAAATAAGCCCGCATCTTTAAATTCTGCTCTTCATTTATAAAATGATCGATCGTTGTTATGGCGATTTCTTCAAAAATCAAATCTGTTGAGCCTTCTAAAACATCAACCAACTTTTCAAAAAGCCGGTTGTTACTTCTGATATGGGCCTCGACATACAAGGCCTGCTTGTCCGAAAAATACCGGTAAATAGAGGTGGGAGTGATGCCAGCTTCATTTGCAATATCTTTCATTCTCACCTGATGAAAGAGTTTTTCTGCAAAAACCCTCTCGGCGGCATTGATAATCAGGGTTTTTCGATTTTCTCGCTCCCATTCCTTCAAGGTAGTAAAATCAGTTGGCACATTTACAGGGTTACCTTTCTCTCCTACGTCCATAATTTTTTCCTTTCGAATACCCCCACCCCTAAATTAATCGTACTACTAATATTTGTTTCTTTCGACATGCTGTTCACTCAATATATTTATTTTATCACTGTTTACAAAAAATCAGTAATTTCTGGTTAGAAAATTGCGTATAGATTTAAGAAAATAATTATAAAAAACTGTTAAATGAACTGAGATCTGCTCCTTCAAGCACAGAAACTGCTTATAATTTCAAAGAACCAAATGACCAAAACTTATATGCAAAAACTTAACCGGAAATTACTGACAAAAAATATATCAAATTTATTTATTCTCCATTCTTTCACTCACAATACCACGATTAATGATACTTATTAGAATCATACCAAGTTTAATAAACCGGCCAGCGAATCTTTAAGCTCTTCTTCGGTTGTATCTCCCTCAAATAATACCAGCGAATCCCTGAGGTAGCGCTGGGCATCGTATTCGTTTGCATAGCCATACCCGCCAAGTATCTGAACACAATCCATTGATGCGCTCCGGGCTGCCTGGCTGGCGCAAATTCTGGCCATGATCGCCTCAGCTAAAAAACTCCCTTCTGTATCAGCAAGCCAGCAAGCCTGGTATAAAAGATTTTTGGCTGCATTAATCTTGATTGCCATATCGACAAGCATACACTTTACTGAACCGAAATGAGCAATCGGCCTGCCGAACTGCTCGCGTTCCTTGGCATATTTTACCGCATAATCATAGGCACCCTGAGCCAACCCTGCAGCAATACTTGCAACCTCAAGATGTCGGGCTGCCATGATCTGTCCCATTTGGTCAAATCCTTTATTTACCTTATCAGGGCCACCAAGCACGGATTCGGCAGACACTCTCACTTCATCGAAAACCACCTCACACACTGAAGCACCATTAAAACCAACGGCGTGCTGTGGGGTTATACATACCTTAGGGTCGCTTGTATCGATCACAAACCAGGTTGCTGTTGATTTCAGGTCACCTTCAGGATCAGTGGAAGCGAGCGTGATGATGTAATCAGCATGATCAGCAAGACTCACAAAGCTCTTCGTCCCTTGAATGACAAACTCATCCCCTTTCTGCTTCGCACAGGTCTTCACCGGACCGACCCCGTATGAAAAATCGGGTTCTTCTATTCCATAGGTAAAGATGGTCGACCCCTGAACCAGATCAGGCAGGAATTTTTCTTTTTGCGAATCGCTTCCGAGTTGACTGATCGTTGTCCCACCACGAAACGCAACGGCGGTAAATACCCCTGCCAGGACCGGATAAATCATAGCAAGCTCTTGCGCTACCATTGAAGCGCCAAGAGCATCTGGACCTCCTCCGCCATAGGATTCCGGAATGGTTAACGCGCAAAATCCCATCTGGGCGACTGTCTGAAACAAATCCTGGGGAAAGTCGCCCGCTTCATCCATTTTCTGTATCTTTGCCCTGTCACATTCCTTGGCAATAAACTTCCGAATAGTATCTCGGATAAACCCCTGTTCTTCACTTAATGCAAAATCCATCTTCGGCTCCTCGTCGTATAATTATAGACCGACAGAGAACAACTTGTAATCTCTGCCTATTCCTCTCATCCCACCCTACGATCTTTATTTTCCCAGTAAGGTGCGCGAATCTTTTTCTTGTCTACCTTTCCAAGATTTGTCAAGGGTATTTCATCCCAGAACTCGACAGTCTTGGGTACAACCATACTGCCTTTACGCGCCTTGACAAATTGGATCAGCTCTTTTTCATCCGCCTGTTTCCCTTCATACAAAACAACAATAGCCTTGACTTCCTCGCCCCATTTTTCATGCGGCACACCAATTACCGCCACACTTTTTACGGCCGGATGTTCATGTAGCACATCTTCGATTTCGCGCGGATAAATATTGAAACCGCCGCTGATAACCATGTCTTTGCACCTGTCAACAATGTATATATACCCTTCGGCGTCTATCTTGGCCAGATCTCCGGTACGCAGCCATCCATCCACAATAGTCTCCGCAGTCGTCTCAGGATCTTTCAAATACCCATCCATCATGTTGATATGTCGTACGAGGATCTCGCCTGATTCACCACGGGGAACTTCCTTTCCCTCATCATCCACCAATTTAATCTGCGCCGGGAAACAGGGCCTCCCGCAGGAACTGAAAATTTCTTTCTCCCTCACGGGATCATCAATGATATGAGCCTCCTTGGGCAGTACACACATGGCCATAGGAGCTTCGGTCTGTCCGTAAAGCTGTGTAAAAACAGGCCCAAACTTGGTAACAGCCTGCTTCAACCTTTCAGGTGCAATAGCTGCCGCCCCATAAATAATATCACGCCAGCTACTGGTATCGTACTTATCCAATTCAGGATAATCGAGAAGTACATAGAGCATGGTAGGCACCACAAATGCAGCTGTTATCTTTTCTTTCTCTGTCAGCTCAAGGAAGAGTTTCGGATCGAAATGATCCATTATGAGACACGTTCCTCCCCGCATAAGTATCGGAATCATCAGGCATCCGCCTGCGTGAGTCAATGGAGTAGCAAACGCGAAAACCTCGTTATATTCCAAACGGAATTCAAGCAACTCAGTCAAAAACGTACCGACCCAAGAACGGTTTGACAACATCACCCCTTTCGGCAAGCCAGTCGTACCTCCTGTATAATATATACCGCAGAGATCCTCAGGCTTCACTTCAACTTCAGGAACTTCTGCGGGATGGCTTTCTATCAGGCTCGTCAGACTATAATGACCCTCCATCTCGGAGCCGGGGTTTTCACCGAAACAGATATATGTTTCAACCGTTTCAAACTGTGGTATCATCTCCTGTACCCGGGCAAGCATTTTTTCATGATAAATCAATGCCTTACACTCGGCCCTGTTCACCATATAAGTATGATCGGTTGAAGTCAGCAATACAGCAAGAGGCACCCTTACCAAACCGAGCTTGGCCAAGGCATACTCACAGAAGATATATTCCGAACAGTTGGACATTAGGAACGCAACCTTATCTCCCTTTTTGAGCCCCATCTTGGATAAAGCGTTTGCCAGGCTATATGCCTTGCGCTGCATCTCTGTGTAGGTATATGACGTGTCCCCATACTTGATCGCCACGTTATTAGGATAAAATTCCACACATCTGTCATATAAATCTCCAACATTATGTCCTATCATCTTAGCACCACTCTTAATGCGTTATTATATTATTCCTTTATGCCTGCCTTATTTGCC
>Ga0307991_1001509_pt1 | contig 16219 bp, 18 predicted proteins | sample EllFjometagen131_FD_203146 | JGI IMG/M metagenome (GOLD analysis project Ga0307991, IMG submission 203146) | Marine microbial communities from Ellis Fjord, Antarctic Ocean - #131 | ecosystem: Environmental > Aquatic > Marine > Unclassified | place: Southern Ocean | collected 2014-10-08
ATAGAACTTCTGCCAATTCATTTTGTTTCATATTCTTTTGTTTTCTAAGCAATGCTATTTTATTGCCTATCTTCTCTAAGTTAAGCATCATAACCTCCTTACGCCTTAATTATATTTGAATGTGTTTAAAAGTTCAAGCAACCAATAGTTGAATAAACTTTACCCGATTCGATAAAATTATTTTATCGTCTTCATTATACACTACTTTCTTATAAACCCATGTAAAAGTGCGCAAAGAAAAAACACATCCTAAATAACGGATGTGTTTTAAAATATTATTTTTCAGGTTTTTGTTTAATAGCTTCTACTTGTGTTGGATCTAATTCAGTTTCTAAACCAAGAGCATCTTCATCTTCTTCAGGTTCAAGTGGTTTAACTTCAACAACATTTAATACTAGATTATCTAAACTTTCTAATACTTTAAGTCCCTTAGGTACAGTTAATTCTCTTACTTTTATAGAATCGCCAGTATCAAGTCCACTGATATCTAAATCGATATGTGAAACTCCCTTACCTACTTCATATTCTACTTCAATACTGTCGGTGATGATATGTACAGATACATTAGCTCGTTCAACTTTATCTCTACCGATAATGTTTAATGGAATACGAGTTGTGATAGTATCTCCCTTACCAACTTTTTGTAATTTTACATTTAGGAAGTGATGATGATGTATAGCATCTCTTTGTAATTCCTTAATGTAAACCGTGTGAGTAGCTTTATCTACCTTTATTTTAAATGTTTGTGATAACCCAAATTCATTTACTGTTGCTTGAAGTTCTTTTTCATCAACTTGAACTGATATAGGATCAAAAGCTTTTCCGAATACGACACCAGGTACTTTATCCATAGCTCTTACAGTTTTTAAAGGCTCTTTTCTTAGTTCTACTTTCATGTATTAATCCTCCTCTATAAATAGTTATAATTTATATCTGTATCTATTATACCATATGGGGTTATTCTTAACATAAAAAGTTGTTATTAATTCATTTTTACTTTCGTGAAAATTTTTTTATCGTATATTTTAATATTATGATATAATTAATATTAATAAGATAAAGAGGTGATTTTTTGAAAACAAGCTTAAGTGCTTTTTTAAGCAAAAAACGAAATGCAATTAAATCAATTATTAATGATTTAAGTAAAGAGTTTGATTACATTAGCATTCTGGGTTCAGATGCGTCCGGTACTAACTACAGTGTATCAAGGTCCGGAAGTGGTGTTAATGACACAATGTGGGTTCAAAGAGGATTTGTTGCGAGAGTATACAATGGCGTAAATTACAGTGAATATTCTTTTAATCAAATCGACGACACAGAGATAACTAAAGCTAAAATAAGAAAAGTAGCATTAGATGATATATCTGTATATAAAGCTAATGGATTAGAATTAATGCCTTTTCCATTAATTCAAGAAGAAAAGATAGAAAAGGAATTCTATTCAGAGTTTGAAATAGATCCTTTTTCTATTTCCGCAGAAGAAAAGTTAAGCAAATTAACTGATATTATGAATAAAGGACTTTCAAAAAGCGATAAGTTTATCGATTTTAGAACATCTTTTGAAGAAGTTATGTATTCTAAAATTTTTATTTCTACTAACAAAAATTTAGCTCAAGCTGTTTTATATACAAATATGTATTTAGTTCCTATTGGCAAGAATGAATCTGGTATTAAATATGATTTTCAAGGGTTTAGTGGTATTAAAGGTTTTGAAATATTTGATGATGCATATTCTAAAATTGATAGTATAAGCAATGGCGTTTTAGAATTACTTAATGCTGAGAAAGTAATACCTGGTGAATACGAAATTATTTGTGACCCAGCTGTTTCTGGTTTAATTGCTCATGAAGCGTTTGGACATGGCGTTGAAATGGATATGTTTGTTAAAAACCGCGCTAAGGGGCAAGAATTTATCAATAAATATGTAGCTAGTGATTTAGTTAATATGAGAGATGGTGCTCAAAGTGGTAATGAAGTTGGTACATACTTGTTTGATGATGAGGGTACATTTGGTTCAGATACTTTAGTCATCAAAGATGGTGTTTTGAAATCTGGAATTAGCGATTTATTAAGCGCTCTACAATTAGGAACTACTCCTACTGGTAATGGTAGAAGAGAAAGTTTCGAAAGAAAAGCTTATGCTAGAATGACTAATACGTTCTTTGAATCTGGTAAAGAATCACTTGATGACATGATCAAATCAATTAAAAAAGGGTACATTCTAGAAGGATTCTTAAGTGGTATGGAAGACCCTAAAAACTGGGGAATTCAATGTGTAATCGCAAAAGGTAGAGAGGTAATTAATGGTAAAATCACAGGTAAAATTATTAGCCCTGTGACTCTAACTGGATACGTACCTGATTTATTAAAATCAATTTCGATGATAGCTAGTAACCCTGTTATTTTAAGTGGTACTGGATATTGTGGTAAAGGTCATAAAGAGTTAGTCAAAACATCTACTGGTGGTACATATATTCTAGCTAAAGGAAGGTTAAGTTAATGAAAAATCTAATAGGGATATTGAATAATCATCCAAAAGTAGACGAATGGCAAATTATAAGTACTTATACTTCTTCAAACGAATTATTTTTTATAAAAGATAAGCTACAAATGAATCGTGCCAAGGATGTTTCAAAAGATATAATTACAGTTTTCAAGAATTTCGAAATTGACGGTAAAAAATTTAAGGGTTCAAGTAGTACAAACTTAAGTTCAATTTACACTAGTGAAGAAATCATCAAGAAGATTAATCAAGCTGCTTTAGCTGCTTCTTTTGTTAAGAATGAGTATTATGACATTCCTAATCCAACAGATAATAAACCATTAAAAATTGAAAGTTTGTTTGAAACAAGAAATTTCTTGGAAGCTATCGGTAATTTGGTAAAAGATTTATATGAAGAAGATAACCAATTTAATGCCTTTGTAAATTCATCAGAGTTCTTCATCAATAAAAATAATGTCTCAATTAAGAACTCAAAAGGATTAGATGTTTCATTCGTAAATTATAACGGTGAAATTGAATTAATTACAGAAGCCAAAGGAAAAGTGGAATCAATTGAATTATTTGATACAATTTACTTTAGTGATTATGATCAAGAAGCTATCAAAGAAGCAATTAAAGATCAACTTTATAATACATCACTAAGAGCATTAGCGGTACCACTTCCAAATGTAGGAGAAATTCCAGTTATATTGACTGGTAAGTCATCTATGGAATTATGGAACTACTACAAAACTCAAGCTGGTGCAAGCTCAAAATATCAACACATTCACAACAATAATATAGGAGACAATATTCAAGGTGAAGATGTTTTAGGGGATAAAGTAACTATAACTTTAAAACCAGTTATACCAAATTCAACACGTAACAGTTATTATGATTCAGATGGATTGTTTCTAAAAGAAAAACTTATTATTGAAGATGGTGTCTTAAAAAACTTCTATGCGACTAAAAGATATGCTGATTACTTAAATGTTGAACCAACTGGAAAGATAGGCAATGTTGTTGTAAAACAAGGTTCATTAAGTGAAAAAGAATTAAAACAAGGAAAATATTTAGAAGTTTTAAGTTTTAGTGCTTTTCAATCTGATCCAATGACAGGAGATTTTGGTGGAGAATTTAGATTAGGTATCTATTTTGATGGTGAAAAGGAAATACCTGTAACTTTAGGAACAGTTAGCGCAAATATAAAAGATGCACAAAAAGAAATGTTCTTATCAAAAGAATTAGTTAGAGTAAACAATTTTATTGCACCAAAAATAATTAAATTTAATAAAATGACTATAGCAGGAAATTAATGATAGTAGTATAATAAATATTAAGGAGAGTGAAACTATGAAAATAATTAGCACAAAAAATGCTCCAGCAGCTGTTGGACCATACAGTCAAGGCATTATGGCCGGAAATACTCTTTATGTATCAGGACAAATACCTTACGTTCCAGAAACAATGAAACCAGCTGGAGACGATATCAAATCACAGACGAAACAAAGTTTAATGAATGTTCTCGCTATTGTTAAAGAAGCAGGACTAAAAAAAGAAAATATCATTAAATGTGGTGTATTCATGAAAGATTTAAGTATGTTTAAAGACATGAATGGCGTTTATGCTGAATTCTTTGGAGATCATAAACCTGCAAGATTTGCTGTAGAAGTTAGAAGATTGCCACTAGATGTTTTAGTTGAAATTGATGCTATAGTAGTTAAATAATAATTTTAAAGGCACTCAATTTTGAGTGCCCTTTTATTATAATAACTTTTCTATGTGCTCTTTAATTTCATTTGGTGCTATTTTTGATTCATATCGGTCAATTACTTCTCCACTTCGATTTATTAAAAATTTTTCAAAATTCCATTTAATACTCTTACCTGTTCTGGTAGGTGCATTTTTAACTAAATAATCATATAAATCATGTCGATTTTTCCCTTTAACATATATTTTCTCAAACATAGGAAAACTAACACCATAATTTAATTGACAGAATTCTAATATATCTTCATTCGATTTTGGATCTTGTCTTAAAAACTGATTGCAAGGAAAGCCTAGAATAACAAAATCTTTATCTTTGAATTCTTCGTATAGTTTTTCTAATCCTGCAAATTGAGGTGTGAATCCACATTTACTTGCTGTATTTACAATAAGTAATACTTTCCCACTATATTCCCTAAGAGAAACTTCATCACCCGACATCTTTTTAACTAAAATATCATATAAGTTCATACATATCCCTCCTTTTGTTTCATTATATCATGTAGATATATAATAACCTACCAATCTACTTTCTAAATGAGTTCAATACACACAAATATCCTTAAAGTAGAAATCTCTACAATCACTTAACAATATTTTTTCACATTAATCACCTCATTAATATCGTGCTATATAACGACGTTTAATGTCGTTATATTTAATTTTTTCTGAAACAGATTTTAATAAACAATAAATCTAGTATAATAAAATTAATCAAGAATTTTAACCGCTATAGAGAATTGAGGTTAATATATGGATAAAATTAGATTATTAGTAGTAGATGGTAACAAGGACTTTTTTAACGACATTAAAGTTATATTTGTCGAAAACAACTATATAATCCGTTCTGCTGATTCTGGTAAAGATTGCATAAACAAACTTTTAACCGAAATCGTCGATGTTGTATTAATGCATACAGATATGAAGGACTTAGATATATATGATACTGCTAAATTAATTCGTTCAAATAACAAAATTAGTCACATACCTTTAATCTTTATTACTGATCAAGAAGAAAACAAGGATTTTTTACTTAAATCTTATAAATCAGGAGCTACAGATTTTATTTATAAGCCATTTGTTAATGACATTCTAATACATAAAATTTCAATATATCACGAAATGATAAGTAACCTTAGAGAGCTAGAAAATCAAGTAGATATATTAACTAAACTTAATGATCAAAACTTTGCAATGCGTAAACAAATTGAAGAAATTGCATCTATTGATTATTTGACTGAAATAGCAAATAGAAGAGTTATAGATCGTGAATTATCAAATGAATATATTATTGCATTACAAGACAAAAAACCTCTTGGGCTTTTGATGATGGATTTAGATAATTTTAAAATGTATAATGATTATTTTGGACATCAAAAAGGTGATAAAGCTTTAAGACAAATAGCCAAAGCTTCTAAGAAAGTTGTTCGGAAAACTAATGACTTTGTAGGTCGATATGGTGGAGAAGAATTTTTGTTTATTTTAACAGATTGTAATGAAGAACAAACTTGCGTAATTTCTAATAAAATTGTTGAAGAAATTAACAACTTAAATATCAAACATAGTCCAATATGTGAACGTGGAAATCTAACCGTCAGTATCGGTGCTGTATCGTGTATACCTACAAGCAAAATATCAGCCGGGAAACTAATTTCCTTTGCTGATGAAGCCTTATATGATGCAAAGCGTCAAGGGAAGAACAGGGTTTTGCTTAAAAAAATATAAAGGGTAGTAAATCCATCCTTTAAAAAAAAATGCACCCAAATGGGTGCATTAACATTATGTAAAGAATTTGTTTAATTATTTGTTAGTTTTTTTTGATTTTCTTTTTCTGTTGAATAAACTAAACATTTCTTTATATACAGTATATGTGTTGATATATTGAGTATTATTATTAGTGTTTTTGTTATTATTCATCATATTAGAAACCTCTTTCCTTATTAAAATTTTGTAAGATATCTTCTTGTGCGTCTATATTTTATTCTTATTTTCAGTTAAGTCAATCAATTTGGTTCTGAAAACGTTTTACAAAAAACGCTTTCATTTTATGTAACCTTTTACACATGATTTTTAGATGGCTTTACACCTCAAAATCTTATCCTATTCGTTTTCTCAATTCTTATATTTTGTAGATTAAATAGATGAAAACAACATTATAATATTTTATGTATTGCCTCTTAAGCTTAATACTAATATTTGCGAGTCAAATTTTTACCTAGTTAATAATAAAAAGTGTTATAATATATATATAAGAAAGGTGATTATATGAACTCAGGAACACGTTTAATTCAAACAAACGAAGAATTTAAAATATTTGCAGACCCATATCGAATGAAAATTATTGATGTATACATAGAAAAAGACATTCCTATGACTGTTAAAATGGTTGCGGATTATCTCCACGAAGTACCAGCAAAAGTACATTACCATGTTCAAAAATTGCTGAAAATTGAGATATTAATCTTAGATCACATCAAAATAATCAATGGTATTAACGCTAAGTACTATGTATTAAAAGATAATTCTTTTAAAATAGACATTAAGAATGATGTTTCTCCTAAAATGAAAGAGTTTCAAATTGATGCTACTTTAGGTGTTATACTTAAAAATATTGATAATTTCAGGAACGACGTAATAGTTAGAGGAGAAGCTGCTAAAAAGGCTTATACTCCTGATTCTGTAGACGGTTTCATTTCACATAGAAAAATATTTCTTTCAGACGAAGAATTAACTGAATTAAGAAAAATAGTTTTTGATTATATAAATAGCCATTCTAAAGTTGATGATAAAAAAACAAAGTATTCTATTTTAGCGGGTGTATTCAAAAAAGAAGAATAAATCACCGAAATTTGGTGATTTTTTTATTTTGTATTATAATATATATTGGTGATAACATGAAAAGAAAAATGGCTTTAATTATTGCAATAATGGGAACATTAGGTATATTGTTAACTCTAATATTCCGTGTATTAGATAACCCTACTACACCAATAGCTTCTGGCCTCGGTATTTTTAGGTATTTCACAATTCTAAGCAATCTGATTGTAGTGATATACTTTTGGTTATTGTTTTCTTTAAAATTAGATAAATCAGAGGCATTTAATAAATTTTTTGGTGGTGTTACCGTATATATAACAGTTACAGGCATGGTATTCGTCATTATATTACAAGATGGCTTTCAACAAATAGGATTTGATAATACAGGAAGTATTATTTGTCATTATATTGTGCCATTACTTACAATTGGTTTTTTAATCTATTACCGAAATGAATATAGTTTTTGTTATAAGGACATATTTTTTTGGTTTATTTTTCCAGTTTTATACCTTATTTTCTTATTAACTAGAGGTTTTATTACCAATGATTACATTTATCCATTCTTTGAACTTGACTCTTTGGGTATAGGTTTATTCTCACTATATCTTTTCGTAATTATAGCTTTTTTTGGAATCCTATCAACGGGATTAATATATTTAACAGCTCAAAAAAAATAAGCGTGTAAAATTACACGCTTTTATTTATGACCTTCTTCAGGGACAATACAGATAAACTTAAATATCTTTTCAGATGTATTCCTAAATTGATGTATCGTGTTGGATGGTATGTAAGCAAAGCCTCCAGGTTTAACTTGGTTTACTTTTTCACCAATAAGGAGTTCTCCTTCACCTTCAATAATATAATTGATGTGTGGCCAAGGGTGACTATGCTTAGGTGTATATCCATACGCACCCACTTCTAATTCTCTCATTACATAGCCTTCCCACCCTTCTTTAGGTGAGATTAAAACTTTCATAACTGCATCTTTAGCAGCTGGCGTGTTAACTTTAACTCCTTCAACATCATAAATATTTCCTACAATCATAATTAGCTCCTTTACTTATATTATAACAAATTAATTATACACTAGAATAGAAAAAAGTAGGCTATTAACCTACTTTATATTTATTTTATTTAGTTCCAAATAATCTGTCTCCACAATCTCCAAGGCCTGGTACTATATAACCAACTTCATTTAGTTTTTCATCTAAAGCAGCTAAATAAATATCTACATCTGGATGTATTCTTTGTATTTTTTCTATGCCTTCAGGTGCAGCTACTAAACCAACTAATCTAATGTCTTTAGCCCCACGTGATTTCAATATATCGACAGCAGAAATAACACTACCACCCGTAGCTATCATTGGATCAACTAACAATACAGCGCTTTGTGGCATTTCTTTAGGAAATTTTGCATAATACTCATGAGCTTCTAATGTTTTTTCATCACGATACATTCCGATGTGACCTATTTTAGCTGTAGGAATTAGATTATGAATACCATCTACCATACCGATACCAGCTCTTAAGATAGGAACAATAACCACTTCTTTAGCTAAAACAAATGCTTTAGTTTCACAAATTGGCGTTTTGACCGTAACTTCTTTAACCGGTAAATCTCTCGTAATTTCATAAGCCATTAAGCCACCAATTTCATTAACTAGTGCTCTAAAGTCTTTCATTCCAGTATTTTCATCACGTGCTAAAGTCAATTTGTGGGTTATTAGTGGGTGTTCAAAAATTGTTAGTTTACTCATTTTTCACTCTCCTATTTTTTAATTTACCATACGTAATATACATTACCAATAGTTATTTGTCAACTATATATCTATAATTTAAAAAGAAAACCACATTAGATAAATGTGGTTATTTTTTAAAGTATTCAGCTACTTTTTCTAGTTCATCAATTATTTGAATATTTTGAGGACATTTTACTAAACATTCTCCACATTTTTGGCACATATCAGCCATTTGTTCAGGTTTCATTTGTTCATAAAATGCAGTTTTAAAATGATCTTTATCATTAAATACATGTGCATTATTATAGAATGCAAAATTACCTGGAATGTTTATCCCAAACGGACAAGGCATACAGTATTTACAATTTGTACAATCAACTTGAATTTTAGCTTTATAAAATTTTTCTACTTTTTTAATTGCGGTTTTTTCTTCAGCTTTCAATGTATTTGGTAAAGCTTTATTTGCTTCTGATAGATTATCTTTGACGTGATTTAAGTCATTCATTCCACTTAAAACTGTTTTAACTTCAGGATAATTCCAAATATATCTAAATGCCCACCCAGCAGGTGAATGTTTTTTACCAGTTGCATTATATATATCCTTTACTTCATCAGGAACATTATTAGCGAGACGTCCACCCCTAAGTGGTTCCATTACAACAACATCAATATTCTTACTAGCAGCTAATTTTAATCCCTTTAAACCCGCTTGATATTCTTCATCATAAAAATTGAACTGTATTTGACAGAAATCCCAATCATAAGCATTAATGATTTCTTCAAACACTTCATATTTATCATGGAAAGAGAAACCGATATTCTTGATTTTACCTGAAGCCAATGCTTTTTCAATAAAATCAAAAAGATTAAGTTTCGTTAAGTTATCGAAAAAGCCTCTATTTAAGGCATGTATCAAATAAAAATCAATATACTCAACATCTAATCTCTTTAATTGTTCGTCTAGAAATTTATCCATATCTTCTCTAGATTTTACTAACCAAGAAGGAAGTTTATCAGCTATATATACTTTTTCTCGGTACCCATTGTTTAAAGTTCTTCCAACAAATGCTTCGCTATTACCTTCATGATATGGCCACGCAGTATCAATATAATTTAATCCGTTATCAATAGCATACCTTATTTGTTTTTTAGCTTCTTCTTCTAAAATTTCACTGTATTTACCTGGTTCATGGGGTAATCTCATACAACCAAATCCAAGAATAGATACTTCAGCTGGATTTCTTTTTCCTAATGTTCTTTTATTCATAGTATGTCCTCCTTGCTTTATTAATATTTTATCATTATTTATAAGTTATTGAAACACTAAAATTCATTGCCGGGTAGATTACAGTGTTTTTAAGTGATATAATTGAAAAAGAGGTGATAATTTTGAAGAAATTATGGGTTATTTTTTTATTAATGACAGCTACATTATCTTTAAGTGCATATTCTAATTCTTTAATTGATGGTAAAAAATTAAGTACATTTACAGATAACACCTACTATCTTGACTTATATCTTGACGAAGTTGACAATACACTTTCTGTTAATGGAAGTATTGTTTATATAAATGATCAAATGGATTTAGATGAAATTTATTTGACTATTTTTCCTAACGCTGACAACACAACTGATGAAGGTTATAATGTAACTTTTAATAAGTTGACTATAGATAATACAGATTATACAGTTGAATTCTCAGGTAGCGATAATACATCAATCTATCTTGAGCTTGAAAAGACTATCAAACAAGGAAAAAATTTCTTAATTGAATTCGAATATGAATTTAATTATTGGGATCACGGAAGAATATTCGGTGATGGGGATTATTTTAATACTATGTTCTTCTATCCATTTGTATCAATGTATGATGAGTATGGTTGGAACATTGAACCCTATACTTTTATGGGAGAATCCTATTACAATGATATTGGTGATTATTACGTTAGTTTAAATGTTCGTGATGATTTTTTAGTTGCTTGTAGTGGTGGTTTGGTTAGTGAAGAAGTTATTGAAGGCAGAAAACATCTTGAGTATTCTTTAGAGAATGCTAGAGATTTCAGCTTTTCTGCTTCTACATATTATACTGATTATAGCTATGATATACAGACAGATAAATTAGACATTAGAATTGATATTTATGCTATATATGAACTTAGTGATGAAGAATTTTCAAATGTTAAAGATTATGTATCAAAATCCTTTGAAACATATACAGATTATATTGGTCCCTATGATTACAACCACTTCACACTTGAACTTGGATTCTTGAGTGGAATGGAAAGCACAGGAATTGTCTATTGTAGTAGAGAGATAAGAGAAGAAACTGTAGTTCATGAAATAATCCACCAATGGATCTACTCGATGATTGGTAATGACCAATCTGACTTCTCTTTTATCGATGAGGCGTTAACTACATTTGTAACAGGAATATATTACTACGAAACATATGGAGAAAATGCAGCGAATTCATACTATCTACGTAGGAGCTCAAATCTAATTCGTTTCTATCCGCATTGGCAAGCCGAAGAGAATACGTCAATGTTAAGAAAAGTTAATGAATATGGAGAATATTATGGATTCATAATCTACTATCATGGTCCTACTCTTTATAAGTATTTTCTAGATAATTCTTTGGATGGCGATTACGAAGAATTAAAACTATTCTTACAAGCTCTATATCGTGAATACAAAGATAAAGTCGTAACACTCAGCGAATTACTTAACATACTTGAAGATACAACTGGTGTTGATGGTACAGTTGTTTGGTTTATGGATAATATAAATTCAATGACAAAAATAGTTAATTAAAAAAAAGCAGATTATTTAAATAATCTGCTTTATTTCTATTAATCAATTGAATCTACATACTCCATAAAGAGTATGTTTTTTTGAGTATATTCTATAGTCCATGATTGAAAGAATCCATACTCGGTAACATAAACGACATTTTCACCACTTGGATTATCAATTATTTCAACTTCAGAAGACCCAAAAATCAAAATTAATCCGTTAAATCCCATAATGCCTACTGTCAAAATAGTTGTTGCTATAGCTATGAAACCACGGTTATTAATCATTACCTTAAGTGTCATTATCCTAATCATTACCCAAAGAATAGATGGATAAATAATAAATGGCATAAGTAATGGTGAATAGCCATAATATATAAACTCATACCCTGTAATACCAGTATATATCTTGATTGCAGTGAATATTGCTATAGCAAGTAAACAATAGATTCCTAAAACTATTCTGATATTTCTTAAAGATGATTTTTTAAAATGCTTAAAAGTGAATAGAAATACGCCCGCTTCTATAAATAATAGTATTATTGGCGTTATAAACAAGAACCTGGTTATCCGATCAACCACAAAAATATCTAATACAAAGAACAGAGCGCATAAAGATAATAAAATAATGTTATACAAAATCATTTTTTTCATATTATCTTCTCCTTCTCAAAAATTTTGTAATGTCTTTCTTTGGCTATCGTCAATAAAGCTTCATCCGGATTAACAACAATAGGAATACCAACAATCTCTAATATTGGTAAATCATAGTCTGAATCAGCGTAAGCTTTTGAGTTTTTATAATCAGCTTCAGGAAATTTTTCTTTAATTTTTATTGCCTTAATATCGTGAATTATAATCTCAACTTCACTAGGAGAAACTAGCGCTCCATGTACAAGGACTTCACTTCCAATAACTTCATCAAATCCTTCATTTAAAAATGGGGCTAATATAATATCAAAATTACCACTTAGAAGAATTGTATAAAATCCTTCTTCTTTATCTTTTTGAAGTTGTTTCTTCATATCTTGATTCACATACTCTTGAAGATGAATATATAAATCATTTAAAAATTTATCTAAAACGTCTCTATCCACTGATTTAAATAACTCAACAGTAAGAGCCATAGCATTAGCTCTGAACGTTCGTTTGTTCCAACCAAATAAGTTATATTTATGAAGGAAGTAACGCCACATAATAGTTCTCCATACCTTCTTATATTTTTTCATATTTAATCCTTGGTCTTTCCAAAACTTAAATATCAGTCGAAGAACTTGGGATTTCATATAAGTACCATCAAAATCATATATTGCTAATCTCATAAATTTCACCTTTTGTAATTATAACATATCAAAATAGAAAAAATACTTACGTATTACATAGTTAACTTAAAAGAATGCTTTTTACATGTTTTTTTAAGCAACATTAAAAAAAAATTATTGATTATATGATAGTATTAGTCTATAATTTTAAACAGAGAGGACTGATAATATGATTAATAATGATATACTAGTAAAATATGCAAAATTAGCCGTTGTTATTGGGGCAAATGTACAAAAAGGACAAATGGTATTTGTTAACTCATCAACTGAAAATAATGTGTTAGCTAGAGAGGTTGTTAAACAAGCTTATCTTGTTGGCGCTTCTAAAGTTATCGTTAACTGGACTGATGAATACGTATCAAAATATGGATACATTAATAGAGATATAGAATCTCTATCTAATGTGCCAAGATACATTATTGATAAATACAAAGATTTCATCAATAGTAATGGGTGTGCTATTTCTATTTCATCACCTATTCCTGATTTAAATGTAGATGTAGATCCTAAGAAATTACAAGCAGGGGGAATCGCTACTAGAAGGGCTTTATCTTTTTATTACGACCACATGATGGCTTCGAGATCACAATGGAGTATTATTGCTGCGCCAAATAAAGTTTGGGCTAAGAAAGTTTTCCCTAACTTAGATGAAACAAAAGCAATGGATGCATTATGGAAAGCTATCTTAGATGCTTCTAGAGTTACCGCTGATAACGACCCAATTGAAGAATGGAATAAACATAATGAAGCAATGTTAAAACATAATAAAATATTAAATGATTATAGATTTGAAACATTATATTTTAAAAACAGTTTAGGTACTGATATCTCAGTTAAACTTGTTGATAATCATATTTGGGCTGGTGGTGGAGAACTAGATCCTAGAAATGTTTTATTTAATCCAAATATACCTACTGAAGAAAACTTTACAATGCCTCATAAATACGGAGTAAATGGTAAAGTAGTAGCTACTAAACCTTTAAACTACCAAGGTAAACTTATTGAAAATTTCTGGATTGAGTTTAAAGATGGTAAAGTAGTAAATTATGAAGCTAAAAAAAATAAAGATGTACTAACAAATTTAGTAACATTTGATGAAGGAAGTTCATATTTAGGTGAAATTGCTTTAATTAGTTATGATTCACCAATATCTAACTCTGGAATCTTATTCTACAATACCTTATTTGATGAAAATGCATCTTGTCATATGGCTTTAGGTAGAGCTTATGTTACCAATGTAGTAAATGGACCTGAAACATCTTCAGAAGAATTAGCTAAAATAGGATACAATAATTCAATGGCACATTCTGATTTCATGTTTGGTAGCCCTGATTTATCTGTAATGGGTGTTACAAAAGATGGCAAAGAAGTTGTAATATTTAAAGATGGTAATTTTGTAATATAGTTTATGTTGAACATATTTATAAAAGCATGGAAAATTTCCATGCTTTTTTTTAGTTATTATTTAATTGGATAGTTCTAGAACCGTTTTAAACATTGATATTTCATCTTTTTTACCTTCTACATATACTGTGTTTTCTTCTTTTTTATAAAATATCTCTATTTGATCATCTAGTTTACACTCTTTTAAGTAGTCAATGTGGAAACTTAGAATAGTATGTTTTTTTAATACTTCTATTGGTATAGCATTATATACAATATCAGAATATCGTACATTATTTACGTGCATGTTCCAATCAATATCTCTTGGCATAACTATTTTTTTATATGAGTAATCCATATTTTCCGGTGTTCTAATTTTATTTAATTTAAAGAAATCCTCTTCACCAATAGGCATTTTTTCCATTATTTCAGTAAAATTGTTAGCTATAATCGGTTTTTTTCTTAAGATATCCATCATTAGCCAGTAATGATAACCTGAACCAATAACTTCTCCGTTTATAGACACGCTAAACCTTCTTAATGCTTTTAATCCCTTTAATCCAGCTGGCCATGTATAAATATCTACAACTTCATTGAGTTCTGGTAGTCTAGTTAGTTCAAATTTAGAACTTCTAAGAATCCAATAATAGCCATTATTCTTTGAATCTTGATAACCTAAGCCTATATTTTTAGCGTGATTAGTAGCTACTTCTTCTAAAAAACCAAGAATACTTATTGGAGATGCTTTTCTATTAAAACTAGCATCATAGGTTCTTATTTTAAAACTTTCTTTGTATTTGAGTATTTTCATATTTCCCTCTTCTTGTTTTGTTGTGTGTATTGATAAAGGTATTTTTTTAAATCAATCTTACCATTAACAACTTCTACACTATCATCAGATAACATAGACATTTGGATAAGATATTCTTCACCTTTTAAACTAATCTCTCCTTTTGAGTTAATTACTCTATGCCATGGCAAATCATATTTTTTTGACATTGAACTTAGAATTCTTGATATTTGTCTAGCGCCCCAAGGATTACCAGCACAAGCTGCTATTTGACCGTATGTCATTACTTTCCCTTTAGGAATACTTTTAATAATCTCAATTACATCTTCAGTGAACTCTGTCATAAAATAACCTCTTGTTAATATTCTATCATATTAGCCCAAATAAAAAAGCACTTTTCAGTGCTTATTATGTTCCTTTATTTACCAGATAAAGGAGAGGATAATGAAAAATATATTTGCTTTAACACCTATTATTATAAAATATAAAAGTGTCGCTATCATGAAGTGATTTTGTAAGTTTTGTGATGTTTTTTAATTTTAAGCTTTAATTTTTAATATGTATCAATTTCAATCGTAATCTTATATTCAAAAAAAAGCGCTTATATTAAGCACTTTTTATGTTTTTTTAAGAAAATAACATGTAAAACACACCTGCAGCTACTGCAGATCCGATTACTCCAGCAACATTAGGACCCATAGCATGCATCAATAAGAAGTTAGTCTTATCTTCATCTAATCCCATTTTATGAACCACTCTCGCAGCCATTGGTACTGCAGATACTCCAGCAGCCCCAATCATTGGATTCACAGGTGTTTTACTAAATTTATTCATCAATTTACCAAACAATACACCAAATGCGGTACCAAATACAAAAGCAATTAATCCTAACCCAATAATAGTTAAGGATTGAACAGTTAAGAATGTTTGTCCATTTGTAGTGGCTCCAACTGTGATACCGATTAAAATAGTAATGATATACATTAATGAGTTATTTGCATTCTCAACTAATTTAGGAACTACTTGAGATTCTTTTAACAAGTTACCGAACATGAACATTCCAATTAATGGAATACTACTTGGCACTATCAAAGCTACCACGATACAAACAACTAAAGGAAACATAA
>Ga0307991_1001510_pt1 | contig 16208 bp, 16 predicted proteins | sample EllFjometagen131_FD_203146 | JGI IMG/M metagenome (GOLD analysis project Ga0307991, IMG submission 203146) | Marine microbial communities from Ellis Fjord, Antarctic Ocean - #131 | ecosystem: Environmental > Aquatic > Marine > Unclassified | place: Southern Ocean | collected 2014-10-08
TTGCTGATTAAGTTTTCAAGGTACAATAAGTAAAATAATTTAGGTATGTTAATTAGTATTATTGGATGTAATTTGTATTATTTTTGAAATAATGGGTACTTTTTGGGTAGTAACCATAACATTACATGTACCTTATTTAAAAGAAACCTATCATCTAATTGCGGAGAAAGAATTTAAAAATATGAAGAAGAGCGCTTATTTAATCAATGCATCGCGGGGACCTGTTGTAGAACAGCAAGCTCTAATTAAGGCATTAAAAAATAAAATGATTGCCGGAGCAGCATTAGATGTTTTTGAAACAGAACCACGAGTACCTGCAGAGCTATGTAATCTTAAAAATGTTGTCTTAACTCCACATATTGGAGCATCTACATTAGAAACAAGGATAAAAATGGCAACTCTAGCTTCAGAAAAAGTGATACAGATAATGAAGGGTAAAACTCCGGAAAATATCATAAATGAAAAGGAATTGAAAAAGAGAGAGAAATAAAAGCTATTGATACTATATTACTTAAAAGAATTATTAATGGTAAAAATTCATTAGTTTATTTAAAATAATTAAATTTTTAATTTTAAAAAACGAAAGGGAGATTTTTAGAAATGGATATAAAAGAAAAAACTATTAATGATATAAAAGTAGGAGATATTGCTGATTTTACTAAAACTATTACCGAAACAGATGTTTATTTGTTTGCCGGTATAACCTGTGACTATGCCCCTCATCATATTAATAAAGAATTTGCAAAAACTACTATGTTTGGTGAAAGGATTGTCCACGGTTTCCTGACCGCGTCATTAACATCGGCCTGTACATCAAAACTCGTAGCTCCAGGAGGGTTATCACTTGGTAATTCTTTTAAGTTTTTGAAACCAGTTAAAATTGGCGACACAATTACAGCTAAAGCTGAAGTTAGAGAAATTATTCCTGAAAAAAAAATTGTCAAAATAAGAACTACCTGTACCAATCAAAAGGGTGAATTAGTACTAGATGGAGAAACCGTTCAACTTATGAGAGTGAGATAAATATGAGATTGAAAGATAAAATCGCACTTATTACCGGTTCTAGTCGGGGAATAGGAAAATCTATTGCCTTACAATACGCTGCAGAAGGAGCCAAGGTTATTGTTAGTGCAACTACATTAGAATCTGCAGAAAAAGTTGCAAATGAAATTAAGCGAAGTGGAGGAGAGGCTTTTGCCACAGCAGTTGATATTGCTAATAGGGATAATGTTTTAGCAATGTATGAGAGAATATTTAATAAATATGATCATCTAGATATTGTTGTTAATAATGCCGGAATATCTATGACAAAATCTACTATTGAGCTTACAGAAAATGACTGGGATAGGACACTGGATATTAATTTAAAAGGTACTTTTTTTTCCTGTCAAATTGTGGCTAAGAAAATGTTTGCTCAAAGGGAAGGTTGTATAATAAATATCTCTTCTATTTGGGGTTCAGCAGCTGCTCCAGAGCGGGCAGCATATTGTGCCAGTAAATGGGGTGTTGAGGGATTAAGTAAAGTATTAGCTATTGAATGGGCAAGCAAGGGTATTAGAGTTAATTGTATTGCTCCAGGGTATACTTATACTGATCAAATAAAAGAACTTATAGAGAGAGGGATAGTTAAAGAAGGAGTGTTTAAAAAAAGAATTCCACTACAAAGATTTGCTTCAGTTAAAGATATTGGAAATGCGGCTATTTTTTTAGCAAGTGATGAAGCAAGTTATATAAATGGAGAAGTGATAAGAGTTGATGGTGGATTTAACGCTTTTGGTTATCTTATAGAATAAAGATAATAAATTAGTTTTGTGGAGGAATAAAATTGAGTAAGATCGTATCTGCAGAAGAAGCTATTAGAAAAATAAAAGGTAATAATACTGTCGCTATTGGTAGTTCTGGAGGTGGGCTTCTTGAACCTACTTTATTATTAAAAACTTTAGGTGAAATCTATAAGGAAACATCCAAACCTAAAAACTTAACTTTGCTACATTCAACCGGTATAGGTGATAATAAGGATGGAGGTTTATGTCACTTAGCCTTAAAAGGGCTTGTTAAAAGGGACATTGGTGGCCATTGGGGTATGGCTCCAAAGATGGTTGGATTAGCCCTAAATAATGATATTGAAGCATATAATCTCCCTCAAGGTGTAATATCCCAGTTATTTAGAGAAATTGCTGCAGGTAGGCCGGGTTTAATTACCAAGGTTGGGTTGAGAACCTTTATTGACCCAAGAATTGAGGGGGGCAAATTAAATTCAGTTACAACAGAGGATATTGTTAACCTAATTAAATTAAACGGTGAAGAGTTTTTGTTTTATCCTGCAATAAAAATTGATATTGCACTCATAAGAGGGACTACCGCTGACTTAGAAGGTAATATTACTTTAGAAAAAGAAGGTGCTTTTTTAGAAAATCTATCCATTGCTCAGGCTGCCCATAACAGTGGGGGAATAGTAATAGCTCAAGTTGAAAGAGTTGCCCAAAAAGGAACATTAAATCCGCAAAATGTCAAAATTCCTGGTATTTTAGTTAATTATATGGTTACTGATAAAAAACAACAACAAACTTGTATTACCAAATATAATCCAGGTTATAGTGGAGAAATAAAAGTTCCAATAAAAAGTTTAAAACCTATGTTTTTAAGCCATAGAAAAGTAGTTGCTAGAAGAGCTGCATTGGAATTAAAAAAGGATTGTGTAATTAACCTCGGAGTAGGGATAGCGGATGGAGTAGCTTTAGTCGCTGCAGAAGAAGGGATAGAAAATCAGTTTACTTTTGTAGTTGAACAGGGTTTAATTGGTGGTGTACCAGCTCCAGGAGTGGAGTTTGGTGCTTCTTTAAATCCAATTGCCATTATAGATGCTCCCTATCAATTTGATTTTTTTGATGGAGGAGGGGTTGATGTGGCATTTTTAGGCGCCGCTGAGATAGATAGGCATGGTAATGTAAACGTTAGTAAATTTGGTTCACATATTGCTGGATGTGGAGGATTTATTAATATATCACAAAATACTAAAAAAGTCGTTTTTTGTTGTACATTTACTGCTGGAGGATTAAAGACAAAGATTGAAGATGGAAAATTAAATATAGTCCAAGAAGGTAAAATTAAAAAATTTGTTAGAGATGTTGAGCAGATTACCTTTAGTGGAGAGTATGCAAAACATAACAAGCAGGAAGTTTTATATGTTACTGAAAGAGCTGTTTTTAAATTGGATTCAAAATGTTTAAAACTTATTGAAATTGCTCCAGGTATTGATACAGAAAACGATATATTGAATTTAATGGATTTTGAGGTAGAAATAGCTGATAATATTAATAAAATGGATTCAAAAATATTTAATGTAAATTTAATGAATTTAGAAATTACTTAATAGCACTAACTTTAGATATTTTTAAGATTTAATTCAAAAAATACTAAATTATATTGTTTCTCTTGCAAATAATTAATAATAAAAAAATATTTCAAATCATTGTTATTTGATAGTAAGGAGATCTTTATGAATGAAACAGTAAAAATTAATTATCAGGGTTCAACTGCTATAATTACAATTAATCGCCCAGAAAAGAGAAACGCAATCAATAGTGATGTTATAGAAGGTATTTCTGAAGTAGTAAAAATAGTTAATAAATCAGATGATGTTAAGGTTATAATTTTAACTGGAGCAGGAGGGAAAGCTTTTTCTGCAGGTGCAGACATTAAAGAACTTTCAAATGAGAATGGATTAAAACGACAGGAAAAGATAGAAGCATCACATATTATTTATGAAATTAATAAACCTGTAATTGCAATGATTAGAGGTTATGCTGTGGGTGGAGGATGCGAATTAGCTTTAGCTTGTGATTTTAGAATTGCTTCTGAGAATGCTAGATTTGGATTTCCTGAAATCACAATGGGATGGATACCTGGTGGAGGGGGGACTCAATTATTACCAAAAATAATTTCTCAGGGGAATGCTATGGAGTTACTTCTAACTGGGAGGATTATTAAAGCTGAAAAAGCAAAAGAAATTGGATTGGTTAACAGGATATACCCTGATAATAAACTTGAAGAAGAAACTTATAAAATAGCCAGTCTCATAGGATCATATAGTATGGTGGCTTTAAAATTTATTAAAGATACAGTAAGAATATCTTATAATCTTGATATTAATTCTGGTTTTGCTTATGAAAAAAAACTTATTGGTCTTTGTTTTAATACTAAGGAAAAAAATGAGGGAGTGAAACGATTTTTAAAAAAATAAATTATATTTTTTATCGTTTTTGAAATAATTTTAATAACATAGAAAAATTTTATATTAATCTGTCGAAGCATTATTTCTTAAATGAACTAAAAGGGGATGTACTTTTATGAAAATTAAAAAAATAGAGTTGTTTAAAGTTCCACCACGTTGGTTATTTTTAAAAATTATTACTGATGAGGGAATTGAAGGGTGGGGTGAGCCAATAGTAGAAGGTAAAGCAGACACAGTAAAAGCTGCAGTTTTAGAACTAAGTGAATATTTAATTGGGGAAAATGCACTTAATATAGAAGACCATTGGCAGAAAATATACAGAGGAGGTTTTTATAGGGGAGGGCCCATATTAATGAGTGCTCTTGCAGGAATAGATCAGGCACTATGGGATATAAAAGGGAAATATTACAACACTCCTATTTATGAATTACTTGGAGGTCGGGTTAGAAAAAAAGTAAAAATATATTCCTGGATAGGTGGGGATAGACCTCATGATGTTGGTCACGAAGCAAAGAAAAAGCAAGATATGGGTTTTAAAGCAATAAAAATGAATGCTTCTGAAGAGATGCATTATATCGATAGTAATTCTAAAATTCAAAAAGTAGTGGAACGGGTAGCTACTGTAAGAGAAACAGTTGGAGGAGATATGGGGATTGCTCTTGATTTTCATGGTCGAATACATAGGGCAATGACCAAAGTTCTATTTAAAGAATTAAGTTCGTTTAATTTAATGTTTATAGAAGAACCAGTTCTATCTGAAAATTATGAAGCATTAGCTAATATTAATGATTATGGTATTCCTATTGCCTTAGGAGAAAGATTATTTTCTCGTTGGGATTTTAAAAACATATTATCAAGTGGTTATGTTGATGTTATCCAGCCTGATTTATCACATGCAGGGGGAATATCAGAGACGAAAAAAATAGTTACAATGGCTGAGGCTTATGATATTGCGGTTGCTCCTCATTGCCCTTTGGGACCAATTAGTTTAGCAGCTGCTTTGCAGATAGATGCCTGTACCCCAAATGTGTTTATACAAGAACAAAGTTTAGGGATTCATTATAATCAAACAAATGATTTGTTTGATTATTTAAAAAATCCAGATGTTTTTAAATATGAGGATGGATATGTAAAGATATTGAATAAACCGGGTTTAGGTATCGAAATAAATGAAGACAAAGTAAGAGAAATGGCTAAAATAGGTCATAATTGGAAAAATCCTATCTGGAGAAATGAAGATGGTACAATAGCTGAATGGTAGTTTTTAGGTATATCATAGAAAAATTATTATTGGCAAAGAATAAAAATAGAATGATAATTAGTTTTAAAAATTGTATAGTATGTCCTGGACAACGCACAATAATCCTTTGACATTTTGAAAATATAATTATATAATTTGATTGAATGTTTAATGAACAAACAATAATTGTTTTACGAATAAAAGCAAAGTAATTTTAATTAACTTAGTACAACTAAAATATAATAAATTAACTTATAAATAAATGTAAACTCACAACAAAGAGAGTCGAGCTAATTTGGAAGTTGGAAAAATACCGCATAAGTAATTGTGGGATTTTTACATACTTTCAATTAGCACTTCATAAGCAAAGTTAAAGGGAGGTGTTAATTCGAAACTAATAAGTTTTTTATGTAATGATTTATTAAATTTTAGGAGGATTAAAAAAATGAAAATATCTAAAAAAGTGTCTGTAATGGTATTAATTTTGTTGCTTGTTGTCTCTTTTAGTATGACAATTTCTTTGACTGCCTTTGCTCAGAAACCTGTAAACCTTGTTCTTGCCACTATGTTACCAAAGGAACATGTGTATTTTAGGACTTTAGAATTTTTTGCAGATAAAGTAAAGGAATATTATGATGGAGAGGTTGAATTCGAGCTCCATCATTCTGGTGATATTGGTTCTGAAAAAGATGCGTTTGAGTACATGATGCAGGGTGTTTCCATAGATGTTAGTATTATTTCTCCTGCTTGGATGGCTACCTGGGATAAAAGAGCGTCTTTTATGGATGCACCTTTCTTATTTAAAAACCAAGCTGCCTGGGAAGAAGCAATGGATACCGAAGTATTTAAACCTATTGCTGACGTAGTTACAAAAAAGGGAGTTAGGATCATCGGTTATGGTGGTGGTGCAACAAGAAATCTAATTTTAAACAAACCAGTTTGGAAAACTGCAGACTTACCTAGTGTGGAAATGAGAGTCCAAGGCTCACCATTAGCAAAAAAAGTATTTGATGCTGTTGGAGTTAAGGCTACACCCATGGATTACATGCAGGTTTACAATGCAATAAAAACTGGAGTATTAGATGGGTTAGAAAATGAACCTGCAGGGATGTCTCAGATGAAATTTTACGAAGTTGCTCCTTATTATGTATTAACCGATCATCAGATGACTGTTCGTGTTCTTTGTGTAAGCGAAAAGAGGTTCCAGAGTTTTCCTGAAGCTTTACAAGAGGCAATATTAAAAGCTGGGCCAGAAGCATCTAAATTCCATCACCAAACTGAAGTTGGTGAAGGCACAAAAATATTGGAAGATTTAGTTGAAGCTGGAAAGCTAAAGGTAATAAGGTTCTATAATTCTGAAATTAGAAAAAGAGCTGTACCTGTTGTAGAAGAATTTGCTAAAGAAGTTGGAGCATACGATATCTTTTTAAAATGTCAGGAGATTAATAACAAACATTAGCAGAAGAATAAAGATATAGGCAGGCAGGAAATATTTTTGTCTGCCTATATTTACCAGGAATATTATAAAAATATTGAAGAGGGAATAAAATGATTTTTCGGATGATTGATATTTACGCGGAAATTATAACTAAACTTATTACTATATGTGTGTATACACTTTTATTTTCAATTGGTTTACAAATTTCAGGAAGATACATCCCCTTTATACCTAGATACTTATGGCCATTAGAGGTTAGTAATTTTTCTCTAATTTGGTTAGTATTTCTTGGGTCAATAATTGGGGTGAGAGGAAGAAAACATTTTTTTGTGGATATGTTTGGAGAAAATATAAATCCTAAATTAAATAAAATAATTGATCTTATATATTTTTTTGTCTTGTATTCTGTAACATTTATTTTTATTTTTTTTGGCTATAAGTATTTTGTAGGGTGGGGTTTAATTCAAAATTCAGATATTACTGGAATAAATATGGGACTTCTTTATTTTTCTGTACCTTTTTCCGGTGTTTCTTGGCTCATTTTTTTAACAGAAGATTTATATAAATCTTATTTTCAAAAACCACACATAAGATGTAGAAAGGAGAAAAATAAATGAGCCCCCTAATTGTAGTTATAGTAATGTTTTCATTGTTACTTATATTGATATTTTTGCGTGTACCTGTTAGTTTTGCCTTAGCTTTTTCTGTTCTTCCTATTTTATTATTTACCCCTAGAGTAACTCCAATAATGTTATTGCATAGAATGATGGTACAGTATGGTTCTTTTATTTTGGTTGCTATTCCTTTTTTCCTTTTAGCGGCTAATATAATGAACGATTCGGGAATTACTAAAAAATTAATGCGTTTTTCCCAATCAATTGTAGGATCTCTTCCTGGGGGAACAGGGCATGTTAATGTTTTGGTGAGTATGTTATTTGCTGGTATTTCTGGTTCTTCAAATGCTGATGCAGCAGGGATTGGTGGAGTCCTTATTCCTGCAATGATTAAAGAGGGTTATGATAAGAATTTTACTGTCGCAGTAACTGCCTGTTCGGCAGTTATGGGAAATATTATTCCTCCAAGTATTATTATGATAGTCTGGGGAGGAATAACGAGTACTTCAGTCTCCGGTCTTTTTTTAGCTGGATTTATTCCTGGGGTTATGATAGCTTGTTTCCAGATGATTTTAGTTTTAATCTATGCCCACAAGAGACATTATAAAACTATTTCAAAATTTAGCTTTAAAGAAGTATTAATGAGTTTTAAAGATTCTATTTTAGCATTATTTAGTCCTGTAATAATTATTGGTGGTATTGTTTTTGGTATTGTAACTCCTACCGAAGCTTCTTTTATTGCTGTTGTATATTCTTTAATTTTAGGAGTGATAATTTATCACACTATTCCTATTAAAAAGGTTTCTCCAATACTTTTAAAAACAGCTAAATTAGCATCTTTAGTTTTATTTGCAGTAGGTACAGCTTCTATATATGCATGGGTATTAGCATATTTTAATATACCTCAATTTTTGATTAATGTTTTAGGATCATTAACAACTTCTCCAACTATTATGCTATTTATTATTACAATAATTTTTCTTATTGTAGGTACATTTATGGATGCAGTACCTGCTATTGTTGTTCTAGGACCATTATTGAAACCTTTAGCAGAACATGTAGGAATTGATCCTCTCCATTTCGGAATTGTAGGAGTAATGGCTTTAGCTTTTGGTTTGGTTACACCTCCATATGGTCTTTGTTTGTTGATTACCAGTGAAATAGCTGGAATAAATTGTATGAAAGCATTAAAAGAGGTTGGTGCTTTTCTTTCTGTGATGTTACTGGTTTTAGTTATTATAATTTTATTTCCCGGTATTACTTTATGGGTACCAAAATTATTTATGCCCAGTCTTTTTATGTAGTGAAAAATAACTTATTTTCCTAAACTATTAAGAGAATAAAATTAATTTAAAAACTTTTTTATTATTTTGAGTTTAAATAGTTTGTTTTTTCTGTGAGGATATAAAACATTAAGACATAATTTCGCATATCCTTATTTTAATAATTTATAATTATAAGATTTTATTTATTAACCTAAACAGTAGAATAAGACAGGGTTACCTGTAACTATACTATAAATAAGAGAAAGTTAAATTTTACTTATTAGAAAAATTAACTCTTATATTAAAAAATAATAAAAGGGGTTGAAGTAAAACCTATATTAAAGAAGAAATTACTTTAAATAAAGAAGAAAAAATTATACGTGATTATAAATTAGGTATTTCTATGATGATTATTGCTTCAATTTTTTTATCACTTTCTGCTGCATTAGTGAAGTATATACGGTACCTTCCTTTAATGGAAATTACTTTCTTTTTAAACTTACCAGCAATGATAATTGCGCCTGTATTATTAAAGTATAAAAATATCCCATTTTATGGCAACAATAAAATAATTTTATTATTACGATGTTTTTTAGGTTTTATTTCTATGGTTGGCTATTACTTCACTTGTACAAAAATGTACTTGAGTGATGCTATCACTATACAACAGTTGGCCCCATTTTTTATAATTATATTAGCTATAATTATATTAAAAGAAAAAATTATCTTTCAACAAATTCCTATGTTAATTTTAGCATTTTCAGGGGCTTTATTTGTCGTTAGACCAGGCTTTCGCTTTGATATGATCCCTGTTATTATTGGTGTATTAGCTGCTCTATTTGGAGCTGGAGCACAAATTACATTACGAGTTTTAAGGTTAACAGATGAACCTTTAGTAATTGTTATTTATCGTGTATATTCGGCGGGCTTAGTGGCATTAGTCATTTTATTTTTTCAAAATAGTTTTGTTGTCCCAGATCTATATGTATGGCCTATATTGTTATTAATGGGGTTGGTTTTTTTAATAGGACAGATTACTTTAACAAACGCTTATCGATTAACGCCTGCTAGTTTAGTTTCTCTATATTTATATTCTCAGATTATTTTTGGGACTATCTATGGTTTTTTATTTTTTCGAGAATTACCGGGCATATATAGTATTTTAGGGTCGAGTTTAATAATTATTAGTGGATTTTTTAATTACAGAATAAAAACAAAAAAGTAATTGAATATTAATTAATGAGACATTTATTAAAAAGCTGAAAGGAAAAATCATATAGGGTGAACTGTGTATAAGTCTAACAATAAAAATAAATTAAATATTATTCTTAGATTAAATGGAAAAGTTATGACCAAGTAAAGATAAAAAAATAATTGTTTAAAAAATTTTAATTTAGGAAGTAAGTGGATATGGAAAAGATAGAAGAATGAATATTTAGAGCAACGGCTAAATAACTTTAAAAAAGAGGATTTTTTGTAATAAGCCTATGCATTTGGACTTGAATGAACAAGCAAGAACAGGCTGTTCTCAATGTGTTGTATGTGCTATGGGAAAAATATTAGGACTTAATTCTCCTAATTTATAAGGGCTTCTTCCCCCTTTATGTGGAGGAGTAATTAATACTACACAAGGAATTTGTGGAGGATTGATCAAAGGAACCTTGGTAATGGTTATTTGTATGGAAGGAATAGTAAAGAATTTGAAAAAACAATGTTTAATAGAAAGTCATTATATTTAGCAAAAAACTTTTCAATAAGTTCATTCAAGAATATAATAGTTAGATGTAAAGATATTCAGACTAAAATTATGGGAAGAAGTTTTAATTTATAGGATGAAGGAAAAAAAGTCTTTTGAGGATGCAGAAGGGTATAAAGATAGATGTCCAGCAGTTGTAGACAAAGCTTGTGCTTGGAAAGCTGAGATAATTTGGGATGAAATATTGGTAATTAAGTGATAAATTGTAAAAAAAGTTTTATTTGTAATTCATTTTATGAGATTATAATTATTAAAATAGAGAATTAGTTCCATTTTTAGACACTGAAAGGAGAGTTGAAATGTCCGTTGATTATTCTGTTTATAAAAGTAGGTGTAACAGTCCGCTTGAGTTACCTCCAAATCGGGTATATCGTTCCTATAAAGGAGGGATACTTTTAGAAAAATTTCGCAATTATCCAAATCCCAAAGACGGTTCATACCCCGAAGACTGGATAGGTTCAGTGATGGTGTCACGAACCCAAAAAACCCCTAATGAGGGGCTGAGTTTAATAAAGCTGGAAGATAATGTAGTGGTTTTACGCGATTTAATTAGACAATACCCTGATATAATGCTAGGTGGTGACCATGTAAAACGTTTTGGTGCCGACGCGTTTTTGTTAGTTAAATTGCTTGACCCAAGTGTCAGACTACGAGTACAGGTTCATCCTGATCGGCAAAAGGCAAAAGAACTGCTAAATTCCGATCATGGCAAAACAGAGGCCTGGATTATCCTGGAGACCAAGTCTGTAGGGTCTGAAATGCCTTATATATTGCTAGGATTTAAGGAAGGTGTTACGGAAACGATATTTAGGGAGGCTGTGCTTGAACAGGATTGGGAAAAACTTGAGAAAATGTTTCATAAAGTGGCAGTAAAACCCGGTGATTTGTTTTATGTTGAGGCTGGGACCCCTCATTGTATAGGACCGGGGGTATTCATGATTGAAGTTCAGGAACCTTCGGACTATACGATTTATATCGAACCAGAAGGAAAAGATCTTCTGGAAGAGGGAGGCGCTAACAATTTAGGATTAGGTTGGGATGGGGCATTTAGTTGCTTTAATTATGAGGGAGTAACGATGCAAATTGCTATGAAGCGTTGGAGATTACTCCCTAAAGTTATTCGAAAAGAAGCCGGAGGAATGGAAGAGGCATTATTGTATGGTAGAAAAATCGAACCGTATTTCTCCGCCCGTCGGTTTACGTTAAGCAAATCTATAAATATCGAGTTTCCCACATTTTACAATGCTATTATAGTAAAGGGGGAGGGTAGAATAGTATCACAAAACGGAGTTAAGCGCGTCTCGCGAGGACAAACCTTTTTTATGCCGGCGGGTTTGGGATTTCATCAATGGGAAAATATTTCCCGAGAACCTCTTGAAATTATTGCATGTCTTCCTCCTTTTAATTAAGAAAATTTTTTTGACAATCAAAAATGTATTGTTGTATTCTTAATTAATAGAAAAAAACAAATAGAAAGGAGAGTATTAAAAAATGGCTAAAGTTATACTTATTACTGGTGCAAGTACAGGTTTAGGGGCAGCAACTGCCAGGTTATTGGCTCCCCAAAATAAAATAATTGTGCATTATTATAGTTCTAAAGAGGAAGCTGAGAAAGTTGCAAAAGATGTTGAAGAAAGTGGTGGAGAAGCTTTTCTTATTAAAGAAGATTTAACTTCTGAAGGAGCTTGTATAAGATTGGTTAGAAAAGTTGCTGATAGATATTCTAAGCTTGATGTTTTAATTAATAATGCTGGTGGTTTGATTCGTAGACAAGCTGCGCAAGAATTAGAATGGAAACTGATGTTAGAAACTTTTTCTTTGAATACATTTTCTACTATGAAGATATCATCTCTTTGTATACCTTTACTTCAAAAAGGAGAAAATCCAAATATTATTAATATAAGTTCTATTGCAATGCGTCATGGAGCTCCTTCAGCAACAATTTATGGAGCATGTAAAGGAGCGGTTGATTCCTTTACTAGAGGATTAGCTAATGAATTAGCTCCTAAAATTAGAGTAAATGCGGTAGCTCCAGGAGTAATAGATACTCCATTTCACAAGAAAGTGTCAACTCCGGAGAAAATGGAAAAATTTAAGGAGATTACTCCTATTAAAAGAATAGGAGAGGCGATTCATATTGCAAGTACAATAAAATTTTTAATTGAAAATGATTTTATTACCGGAGAAACTATTGATGTAAATGGTGGCCTATTTATGAGGTAAATAATTCTAAGAAAAATTAGTGTTTTAAATTATAATAAGATTAATTAAATATAAAAAATTAATTAATTTTAATGTTTCCCTATTTCACTTGATTCAAAATAATTATATTGGAAAATTAGTTGAAGATATATGTTTAAAAGGATTTGGTTAATATTTGAAATCTTAATGAAGCATTTATATCTTTAAACATAGGAGGGTAAGTGTGAGCATAAGAAAAGTTTCTATTGATGATATTGAAATTAAAAAACTAAGTGGAAGAGATATGAAATTGATGATTACTCCAGAATCTTGCGGATCAGAAAAATTAACCTTCGGAATAATTTGGGTTCCTGTTGGAAGTACAGTAAAGCCTTGCCATTCTCATCCTGGAGCAGAAGAAATTATCTATATTTGTAAAGGAGATGGTGAAGCTTGGGTAGATGGAGATATTACAACTTTTACCACTGGGGATGCAATTCTATTTCCTTCAGGATCTAAACATATGATAAGAAATATAGGTGATGAAAACTGTGAAGTTATTTTTGTGTACTCTCCACCAACCTCTCCAGAGAATTATAATTTTTATCCAGAAATTAAATTTAAACAAATGTCTTCGGATAAATAAGTAATACAAAACATTTGATGAACAGGAATTGTATTTAATTAAAATTATTGCCATCGATAAAAAAAGATTTTTTTAATGAATTCAGGTAGAATTCCAGAAAATGCAGGAATAAAAGAATGGAATTATTTTAATATTCTTAGGCGATTACTCAAATAAACATTAAGGAGAAAACAATGTTGAATTACTTACGCCCGCTGAAACTATCTTCAAATCGTGTATGGAGAACTTACAAAGGAGGTAAGTTACTTGAAGATTGGCAAGGAGTAAAAAACATTTCTACAGATGGTGATTTTCCTGAGGAATGGGTAGCATCAGTAACGAGAGCGCGAAATGTGATAAAGCATGGTCAAAATGAAGGTCTTAGTTATATAAAATCTGGTGATAGTAGAATTTTTTTATCAGATTTAATAAATAGTGCGCCAGATGTATTCCTTGGAAAAGAACATGTAGAAAAATATGGTTGCAACCTAGGTATTTTGGTAAAATTAATAGATTCGGCTGAGAGATTGACTATTCAGGTTCACCCAGATAGCAAAATAGCAAAAGAATTGTTTCATTCCCAATTTGGAAAAACTGAGGCATGGTATATATTGGGTGGGCGTAACATTGGGCAAGAACTACCTTATATTATGATAGGCTTTAAACCTGGAATGAATAAAGAAAAATGGAAACAATTATTTTACAAACAGGATATAAAAGCAATGTTAAGTTCTTTGCATAAATTTTATATAAAACCAGGTCAAGTTTTTTTATTGGAAGGCGGGGTGCCACATGCTATAGGACCCGGTTGTTTTCTTGTGGAAATTCAAGAGCCAACAGATTATACGATAAGAGTAGAAAGAACTACACCTTCAGGAAAAAAGATACCTGACATGCTTTGTCACCAAGGGATTGGCTTTAATAACATATTTGAATGTTTTAATTATCAAAGTTTTTCAAGGCAGGAGACTTTAAAACGCTGGCTTTTAAAACCAACTGTTAATTATCAATCTGATTTTGCCCATGAAGAAATTCTTATTGATGGCAAACGAATACCTTATTTTAGTATGAAATCTCTTTTAATCTACAATTCTTTTCCAATTAGATCAGAAAATATTTTTTCAATTATTATTGTAATTTCAGGAAACGGTAAGGTAATATATAAGAACAAAAGTATAGTGATTAGTAAGGGCGATAAAATATTTTTACCTGCAGGTTTAGGCAAATTAAATTTTAAGAATATTTGCTCAGTGCGACCTTTACATTTAATTAGGTGTTTTCCTCCAGATTCAACCAAAAAAAGAGGATAATTATAAGTAAATGTTTTGATTATTACTGAATTAAAATATCAAGATTTATTTATCTTTGTAAATATTTTATTTGACATTTTCTAGAGATTATTATAAAATTTAATTGGATGTTTAATGAACAAACAATTATTTTTTTACAAAGAAGGATGTAAAGTATTGTACACTAAAACAGGAAATCTTAGATTAGTTCAAAAAATTAATCGCTCCCTCGTTTTAAATTTAATCAAAGAAAAAGGCCCTATTTCCCGCGCAGATATTTCCAAAATAACTAAACTTACCCGTTCCACTGTTTCCAGCATCGTTGATTATTTAATTAGAAAAGACTTAGTAAAAGAAATTGGATTAACTTCCTCAGGGGTGGGTCGTAAAGCTATTTTACTTAAATTGAATTCTAAAACTTATTACTCAATAGGGGTTGATTTAGGAACTCTCCACACTACAATTGTTATTACTGATTTGTTAGGCAGGATTGAAAAAAGAATTGAATATCCTACTGATTGTCACCAAGATAAAGATAAGATTATCGAAAAACTAGTAGCTGCTATCCATAATATTGTTAAAGATTCTAGAATACAATGGAAAAAGATATCTGGCATCGGAGTAGCAGCTCCGGGTTTAATAGATAAAAAAGGAACAATGCTCATTTCTCCCAATTTTGGCTGGAGAGATACTCCTTTAAGGGAAATATTAAAAAAAGAATTTCATATTCCTGTTTTTGTCGATAATAATGTTAATGCCATGGCTTTAGCTGAATCTGAGTTTGGAAAAGGACAGGGAGTAAAAAATTTTGTTTTTATTAATGTGGGGATGGGAATTGGAGCTGGAGTAGTTATCAATGGGGAGCTTTTCCATGGGGAAAGTAACTGTACTGGAGAGATTGGGCATACTACCGTTGATTATAATGGTCCGAAGTGTAGTTGTGGTAATAAAGGTTGTCTTGAAGTTATGGCATCAGGTCCAGCTATAGCAAAAAGGGCGATTAAAGCAATTAAAGAAGGTGAAAAATCATTAATTTCTGAATTAGCAAATTATGATTTAAATCAAGTTAGTGCGGAAATTGTAGCTACAGCAGCTAATCAAGGGGATAAATTAGGACGAAATATTATGGAGAAAACAGGAGAATACTTAGGTACCGGGGTGGCTAATATTATTAATCTTTTTAATCCTGAGTTGGTAATTGTGGGAGGTGGAGTAGCCCGAGCTGGAGATCTTATTTTTAAACCTTTGAAAAAGGCGGTGCAGAAAAGAGCTTTTTCTGTTTCTGCTGAAGTTGCTAAAATTATACCTGTAAGTTTGGGAAAAGATTGTACCGTTATAGGGGCAGCTGCCTTAGTGTTAAAAGAAATGTTTAAAATTACGAGAGTGATTACATCTTCTCATTTGGATTTTATTAAGTAATAGGTATATTATTTTTTTTAAAAATCGCAAAATATTTTTATTAATATCTAGTTATAATAAGATGAGAATAAAAATATTAAAGAGATTCGTATTTACGAAACTTTAGTTATATTTAAAAAATATTAAAATAATTGGAGGACAAAGATG
>Ga0307991_1001511_pt1 | contig 16195 bp, 11 predicted proteins | sample EllFjometagen131_FD_203146 | JGI IMG/M metagenome (GOLD analysis project Ga0307991, IMG submission 203146) | Marine microbial communities from Ellis Fjord, Antarctic Ocean - #131 | ecosystem: Environmental > Aquatic > Marine > Unclassified | place: Southern Ocean | collected 2014-10-08
GCCTTAGGTGTGCCTACTGTGTTTAATATTTCAAAGATACAAAATGAAAGCAATTCACAACTCCTTCCGCAAAGTTTGCAATGGGTTCCAAACTGTGTTTAATATTTCAAAGATACAAAATGAAAGCAATTCACAACATTAGTGCAGCATCACTCATTAAAACAGAAACTGTGTTTAATATTTCAAAGATACAAAATGAAAGCAATTCACAACTGCCGGGTGAGCCATCAATATATCCTCCTGACTGTGTTTAATATTTCAAAGATACAAAATGAAAGCAATTCACAACGGTTTTATTGGATTTAAAGCAATATTGATGACTGTGTTTAATATTTCAAAGATACAAAATGAAAGCAATTCACAACTATGATTTCTTCAATATAATCAGTAAATTCACTGTGTTCAATATTTATTCACTAATTATTGATTTTTATTAATTAAAAACATATTACGCACTTTGCGTTACGCATTTTGCATAATAAAAAATAATGTTATATCTTTGAATTTTAAAAAAATATTGAGCTATGAAAAAAGACATAAATCCCTTTTTAGTAAAGAATTATATTTCTAAAAAATACTTCTGCGATAGAGAATACGAACTTGGAGTATTGCTTCGAAATACAAAAAACAATATAAATACAACACTAATTTCGCCTCGAAGACTAGGGAAAACAGCTTTATTATTTCGTTTTTTCGAAGATATTGAAGAAAATAATAACTTAGAATCTATCTATATCGACATTTATTCAAGCAGAAATCTATCGGATTTTGTAATGCTATTGGCTGAGGCTATTCTTAAAAAGTTTACAATGAAGTCGTCTGTAGGGAAAAAATTTATGAAATTGCTAAAAGGATTTCGTCCTCTTTTTACTTTTGACGAAATTACAGGAGCTCCTCAAGTAATGTTCAACTTTCAATCTGAAAACGACAAAGAGCTTACTTTACTAAAACTATTGCAATTTATTGACCAACAACAAAGTCCGGTAATTGTTGCAATTGATGAGTTTCAACAAATAGCCAACTATCCGGAGAAAAACATCGAAGCTCTTTTGCGAACTTATATTCAGCAACTTAAACAAGTCCTTTTTATTTTTAGCGGTAGCCAAAAACACACTTTAGTTGAAATGTTTATGAGTGCCAAACGTCCTTTTTATTCAAGCACTCAATTTTTAAATTTAGAACCAATCAACACAGAAAAATACAAAGCTTTTATTCGAAGTAATTTTGAAGAAGGGAAAAAAATTATTTCAGAGGATTGTATTGATTATATAATGAATTGGACCAGAGGATATACTTTCTATACCCAAAGCTTATGCAACAGACTTTATCAGTATAAAAAAATAAATCTTGATATAGTAAAAACCGAAAGTCTGAATTTATTAAAAGAAAGTGAGACTGTTTATTTTCAATATCGTAAATTAATCACTGGCAAGCAGTGGGATTTTATGGTTGCTATAGCAAAGGAAGAAAATATATCACAAATTTATAGTAAAGATTTTTTAATGAAATATGATTTAGGAAATCCGTCATCAACTCGTAGAATAGTTGAATCACTTCTTGATAAAGAGTTGATATTGGAAACCATTACTGCAAATGGAACAAACTATTGCGTTTATGATGTATTTTTAATGCGATGGTTACAAAGAACTTATTAACTCAGTCGGAGTGCGACTCCAAGTCGCACTCCGACTAACAACACTCAGACTAAAAAGTCATTTCCCACAAACAACTGATTTTTATTAATTATACAAGCAACAATTTTTCTGTCTCGTATTAAAATATTAATTTTGACAATTCAAAAAAATTGGAAAGATATAATTCTGTAAAATGAGCATGTGGACATATTTAGTTAGATTTATTTTAAGAAACAGATTGGGAATCTTGATTGCAATAATCTTGGTTACAGCTTTTATGGCATATAAAGCTTCAAAAGTTGAAATGTCATACAAGTTTGCCCAGATGCTTCCAAAATCAGATTCTACATTTATCAAATACGATAAATTCATCGAAACCTTCGGACAAGATGGTAGCGTTTTGTTTGTGGGTATTAAAGATAAAAACATTTTCAAACTGGATGCTTTCAATGATTGGTACGACCTTACTTATAAAATTAAAGAAGTTGAAGGCGTTCAGGAGTCTATGTCTATTGCAAAAATGTATCAACTGGTAAAAAACGATTCTTTAAAAAAGTTTGATTTTAAATTAGTAATTGACAAAAAACCTGAAACTCAAGAAGAGTTAGATAGCCTGCTTAAGATAGCTTTCTCTCTACCTTTTTATGATGGGATTATTTTTAACAAAGAAAGCGGTTCTACAATTTTAGGCATCACTCTTAGTAAAAGTGCAGTAAACAAAAAGGGAAGGAATGAATTAATCTTACAATTGGAGAGTTTAGTAAATGAGTTTGGTTCAAAACATAATATTGAAGTTCATTATTCAGGAATGCCATATATCAGGTCAATGACTTCAATGAAAATTCAAAAGGAGTTATTGTTCTTTGTTTTTCTTTCATTATTAATTGCATCCATAGCATTATTAATATTTTTCAGGTCATTTAAAGCTGTAATATTTCCGCTAATTATTGTAATTATTAGTGTTATCTGGTTGCTCGGAATAATGGTATTATTAAATTATGAAATTACTATTCTTACAGGAATACTACCTCCTCTGATAATAATAATCGGTGTAGAAAATTGTATTTTCCTTTTAAATAAATATCATCAGGAATTCAAATTTCATGGCAATAAAATAAAAGCTTTATCAAGAGTAGTTCAAAGAGTTGGTAACGCAACATTCCTGACAAATTTAACAACAGCAACAGGTTTTGCAGCTTTTATTGTAACAGGCAACCGTGTGCTTGTTGAATTTGGTTTGATAGCCTCAATAAATATTATGATTGTTTTCGTTTTATCAATATTTCTTATTCCGATATTCTACAGCTATATCAAACCCCCAAAACCTCGTCATCTTAAACACCTTGAAAACAAGTTCACTGTTAATATTCTTGCCAAAATTGTTTTTCTGGTCCTTAACAGAAGAACTGCAATATATATAGTTTCAATAGCTTTTACATTAATTGGAATCTATGGAATAACAAAACTGAAAACATCAGGGCGTGTTGTAGATGATATGCCCCAAAAAGAAAAGATGTATCAAGACCTTCTTTATTTTGAAAAAGAATTAAAAGGAATTCTTCCTTTTGAAATTTCTATTGACACCAAAAAGAAAAAAGGAGTTATGAGTTTGGCTACAATTAAACGTATCAACAGACTACAAGACACTCTGGCAACCTATCCCGAATTCTCAAAACCTATTTCAATAGCAGAAGTTGTTAAGTTTTCGAAACAGGCATTCTACAATGGAAAAGAAGAATATTATTCTTTGCCCAACAGTCGTGAAAAAGCTTTTATACTTTCTTATATTCCGAAGTTTAAAAGTGATAAAAAAACTATTTTGAATTCTTTTGTAGATACAAATCTTCAGGTTACCAGGATTTCAGTTCACATGGCTAATTTAAACACAAATGATATTCAAAGAATCAAAGACGACATTAGACCAAAAATCGATTCAATTTTCAATCCTGAAAAATATGATGTTGAATTAACGGGAACTAGCGTTGTTTTCCTAAAAGGCTCTGATTATATTGTTGGAAGCCTTTTAACCAGTTTGATAATTGCAATTTGTGCAATTACTCTTTTAATGGCATTATTATTTACTTCATTTAAAATGGTTGGAATTTCCTTAATTCCAAATATTCTTCCTCAAATAATGACTGCTGCATTAATGGGATTTTTCGCTATTTCCATAAAGCCATCAACAATATTAATATTTAGCGTTGCTCTGGGAATATCGGTTGACAATGCAATTCATTTTCTTTCGAGATATCGAATGCAACTTAAACTTTCGGACTGGAATATTAAAGAATCTGTTATTGAAGCCTTGAAAGAAACAGGCTATAGTATGATTTACTCATCAATAGTTCTGTTCTTTGGATTTGCTATCTTTACACAATCAACTTTTGGCGGAACAGAAGCAATGGGATATTTAATTTCATTTACATTACTGGTTGCTGTTTTATCAAACTTATTGCTTCTTCCTTCTTTACTCTTAACTTTGGATAAGAGAATAACTACTAAAAGATTTAAAGAGCCAATGTTTGAAATATTTGACGAAGAAGAAGATATTGAACTGGATGATCTTGAAATTGATTAAATTAATAAACTTGAAAACTAAAGTACTCTAGGCACTCTAAGTACTTTAGGCACTCGAAATACTCTAAATAATAATATAAAAATCATAATTATGAAAGGAATAATTCTCGCCGGTGGTTCAGGAACAAGATTGCATCCCTTAACTCTCGCTGTCAGCAAACAATTAATGCCAATCTATGACAAACCAATGATTTATTATCCATTGTCAACTTTAATGATGGCAGGCATCAGAGAAATTTTGATAATATCAACACCTTATGACTTACCGAATTTTGAAAAATTACTCGGAAACGGTGAAAATTTAGGATGTTCTTTTAGTTATGCCGTTCAGGAAATCCCAAACGGATTAGCTCAGGCATTTGTAATCGGCGAAAAATTTATTGGAAACGATAAAGCAGCTCTTGTTCTCGGAGATAATATTTTTTACGGAACAGGATTAATGAAAGTGCTTCAGGATTATAGTGACCCTGAGGGTGGAGTAGTGTTTGCCTATCATGTTAACGATCCTCATCGCTATGGAGTTGTTGAATTTGATAAAAACAACAATGCAGTTTCTATTGAGGAAAAACCAAAAGAACCAAAATCAAATTATGCTGTTCCCGGTTTATATTTTTATGATAATTCAGTTATAGAAATTGCCAAAAATCTTAAACCAAGTCCAAGGGGCGAATATGAAATCACTGATGTTAACAAGCAATATTTAAAAGAAGGCAAACTAAAAGTTGGAATTCTCAGTCGAGGCACTGCATGGCTTGATACAGGCACATTTGAATCGCTGATGCAGGCAAGTCAATATGTTCAGATAATTGAAGAAAGACAAGGATTGAAAATCGGTTGTATTGAAGAAATTGCCTATCACATGAAATTTATTGATGCTAAACAACTGGAAAAAATTGCTCAACCTCTACTGAAAAGTGGATATGGAGAATATTTAATGGATATGATTAATTAATGTCTGCCTAAAAAGTCCGATAGTTAATATAAATATTAAAAATCACAAATGACAAGTATCAAATTTCAAATAAATCTCAATGACCAAAATATCAACATTCAAAGCTGTTTTGAACATTGATATTTGGAATTTATTTGTTTTTTGTTTTTTGTTATTTGGTGCTTTATTTCAAAAATGGTTTGACTTTATGAACAAATACTAGATAGATTTTTTTAGTATATTTAGAATTATTAAAGAATAATTTTTATGCATTCAATTCAATATTTTCAGAATATTATTAAACAAGAATTTGCTAAACAGGATTTTCTAAGCGAGCCGGAAGAACTATATAATCCTATTGATTATGCACTTTCTTTGGGAGGAAAAAGAATTCGCCCTGTTTTGACTCTTATGGCTTGTGAATTGTTTGATGGCGATATTAATGAAACGCTTGCTCCTGCAATGGGGCTGGAAATATTTCATAATTTCACTTTATTGCATGATGACGTAATGGATAAATCTCCAATAAGAAGGGGAAAGCCTACCGTTTTTAAAAAATGGGATACCAATACTGCAATTTTATCAGGCGATGCTATGCTGATTCAAGCATATTCACACATTACAAAAACACATATTAATTTTCTTCCAGATGTATTAAAAATATTTAATAAAACTGCTATCGAAGTTTGCGAAGGTCAGCAATATGATATGAACTATGAAACTTCTGAAAATATTACTATTGATGATTATTTTAAAATGATTCGTTTAAAAACTGCTGTTCTTATTGCTGCTTGTCTTAAAATCGGTGCAATAATTGGTGGTGCTTCAAAAATTGATACAGAGAATATCTATAAATTCGGCGAAAATATCGGCATTGCGTTTCAACTGAAAGACGATTTGCTTGATGCGTTTGGTGACACAGTAAAATTTGGAAAAAATACAGGTAATGATATTGTTACCAATAAAAAAACCTTTTTGTTTTTAAAAGCTTTCGAACTAGCAAAAGAAAATGTTTTAGATGATTTAAAACATTCCTTTTTAATTAAAGATGAAAATGAAAAGAAAATTAATAAAGTTACTGAAATCTACAAAAAACTAAATATTCAAGAAATCACTGAAAAAGAAATTAGCTACTATTATAAAAAAGCTCTTACCAATCTTTCTGAAATTAATGTTGATGATAACAGAAAAAAAGAACTTGAAAATTTTGCAGAAAATTTAAAGAAAAGAGATTTTTAAATTCTCTTAGCAAGTTTTTCTTTTGGAACGCCAAGTTTTTTTCTTCCTTTTAGGTTTATTAAATTTTTCAGCTTCCTTCAAATTCTTTTTATATTGCTTACGGGCATTCTTATCTTTAGGAATCTTCTTTTTCTGCATTATTTTGTTCATCTTTCTTTTTGCCTTGCCCTGCCTACGAGTAATCTTTTTATAAATCCTTTTTTCTTTTTTCGTCAAATGAGCATAACTGTCACCTTTTGCTTTAGCTTGTTTCCATTCTTTTGAAAATTCAATCTTTCTGAGGATTTTGCTTAGTTTAATTATTTCTCTGTCCGAAAAATGCATCCCGTCAGTTTGATAAGTAACACGTTTTTTCAAGTCCATTTGTTCAGAAGTTAATCCACCCTTCTGATTATTCTTTGGTTTGAATTGACCAAAAATCATTAATGGAAGTAAGAAAACCATTAAAAGAAAAATTATTTTTTTAAGAAATATATTCATGATTTTTATATAAAATTTTTATCAATTAAAAACAAACATAATTAAAGTTTTCCAATACAAATTATCTATTTTTGTAAAGATATATTAATTTTCTCTCTCTATTTATTATGAGAATAAAAATTTCTTCAAACAGGAAATATGTAATTTATGCCATCTTTCTACTAATTGGTATAATATTTATATTTCGCTTGTTCTACATCCAAATTATTGACGAAAGCTATAAAACTTCCGCCGAGAATAATTCTCGTCGTGATATTACTATTTATCCTGCACGTGGATTAATATATGACCGCTATGGAAAACTAATTGTTTACAACGAGGCAACTTATGATTTAATGGTAATTCCAAGACAAGTAAAAAAAGACATTAATGTCTCTGAACTTTGTCATTTGATTGGCATTAGCAAAGAAGATTATAATAAGAAAATGGTAAAGGCGATAAAATATTCAAATCGAAAATCATCAATTTTTGAAAAACAAATTTCAAAAGAAGTATCAGGATTTATACAAGAAAAGATATATAAATTCCCCGGTTTTTTCTTACAGCCAAGAACTTTAAGAAAATATTCAAAACCAATAGCAGCACATCTTCTTGGTTATATTGGCGAGGTTAATCAAAAAATAATCGACACAAGCAAATATTACAAATCCGGAGATTATATTGGAATCAGCGGAATTGAAAAAACTTATGAAGAAACCCTAAGAGGAAAAAGAGGTGTAAAAGTTATTTCGGTTGATGTTTTTAACCGTGAAAAGGAAAGTTTTCACAATGGATTATTTGATGTTTCTGCCATAGCAGGAAAAGAACTGAACACTACAATTTCCTTAGAACTTCAGGAATATGGCGAATTATTAATGAATAATAAAATCGGTAGTGTCGTTGCTATTGAACCTTCAACAGGAGAAATTCTTGCTTTGATTTCTTCACCCGGATACGACCCGAATTTACTCGTAGGAAGAATCAGGTCAAAAAATTATTTAACATTACAGGATAATCCTTTAAAACCTTTATTCAACAGGGCTTTGATGGCTCAATATCCACCGGGTTCTATTTTCAAAATTGTGCAGGCTTTAGTTGGATTAGAAGAAGGTGTGATAAATATTAATACAGGTTTTCCTTGTAATAAAAACTTGGTCAATTGCCATAATCATCCTTCTCCAACAAACGTTTCAAAAGCAATACAATATTCCTGTAATCCATATTTTTATGCTGTTTATAAAAAAATTATCCAGCAAGGAAAATCAAGAAATAATTTTATTGACAGTCGCATTGGTCTTAAAGAATGGAAGACTCATGTTTTAAGTTTTGGTATGGGACAGAAACTACAAATTGACCTGCCGAGTTGTAATAAAGGAGTAATCCCTAGTGTTGAATTTTATGATAAATGGTATGGAAAAAGACGTTGGGCTTTTAGCACAATTTATTCAAATTCTATAGGTCAAGGAGAAGTTGAAGTTATTCCTCTTCAAATGGCAAATTTAGCAGCAATTATTGCAAACAGGGGTTATTATTATACTCCACATCTTATTAAGTCAATCGGAAAAAATAGTGAAATAAATGCTGAATTTACTACTAAACATTTCACTTCAGTTAATGCGAAATATTTTGATGTTGTAAACGAAGCAATGTACTCTGTTGTTAACAAAGAAGGAGGGACTGCAAGAAGAGCAAGAATAAAATCAATAAAAGTTTGCGGCAAAACCGGTACTGCTGAAAATCCTCATGGAGATGACCACTCGGTATTTATTGCCTATGCTCCTAAAGATAATCCAAAAATTGCTATTGCTGTTTATGTTGAAAATGCCGGATTCGGTGGAACATGGGCAGCTCCAATTTCTAGTTTAATGATTGAAAAATTTTTGACAGATACCATAACAAGACCATTAGTCGAGAAAAGAATTTTAGAAGCTAATTTTATACCAATAAAAAATTGAGAGAAGAAAAAAACATATTTTCAAACATTGACTGGGTAATGATTGTTCTTTACCTGTGCCTTGTTTTTATTGGGTGGATAAACATCTATGCTTCCGCTTATAATGAAGAACATAAAAGCATTCTTGATTTCAGCCAAAACTATGGAAAACAATTAATCTGGATTGCAACATCAATAGTTTTAGGATTAATTATTCTATTAGTTGACTCAAAATTTTTCTCATCATTTGCTTACTTGATTTATGCAATAATTATCATAGCATTAATTGCAGTTTTGGTTGTAGGAAAAGAAATTTCCGGCTCTAAATCTTGGTTCGAAATTGGTAGTTTTGCTTTACAACCATCAGAATTTGCAAAGTTCGCAGTTAATCTTGCCATAGCAAAATACCTTAGCACTCTTAATATAAAAATGGAAAATATTAAAACTAAATTCTACACTGTCTTGTTGTTTGCAATACCTGCTGTTTTGATTTATCTTCAGAACGATACCGGCTCAGCTTTAGTTTTTACTGCTTTTGTTTTTGTAATGTATCGCGAAGGTTTATCAGGAAACATATTGATTATTGGATTGCTCTTAGTTATTTTATTTATTTTGTCTTTATTAATTCATAAAATAGTTTTATTGGCAATACTCACAGGGATTATAGCTTTAATGTTTATTGTAATCAAAAGAAACAAAAAAAATATTTTAACTCTTATTAGCATTTTAATAGTTACGGCAGGTTTTATTTTATGTATCGATTATGTATTTGAAAATGTTTTAGAACCTCATCAAAGAACAAGAATTAATGTTCTACTAGGAAAAGAAGTAGATTTAAAAGGCGCAGGCTACAACGTTAATCAATCAAAAATTGCTATTGGCTCAGGAGGATTTTTAGGTAAGGGTTTTTTAGAGGGAACTCAAACAAAATATAATTTTGTTCCCGAACAAAGTACAGATTTTATTTTTTGCACAGTCGGTGAAGAATGGGGTTTTGTAGGAAGTTTTGTAGTTATTGTTTTATTTACCGGACTTTTAATTAGGATTGTTTTTATTGCCGAACGGCAAAGGTCAATTTTTAGTAGAATTTACGGCTATGGTGTGGCGTCAATATTATTTTTTCATTTTGCAATTAACATTGGAATGACATTAGGAATTGCTCCTGTAATCGGCATACCCCTACCCTTTTTTAGTTATGGAGGTTCGTCTCTCTGGGCATTTACTATTCTGCTGTTTATTTTTATTAAACAAGATGCTTATCGGCTTCAGTTGTTATAAATTAATTTAATTTTCATTCTTTTATGCATGTTGGACACTCGTTACAATCCAAAAGAGCGCGAGCAGGAACTTTCCATACGCGTACATCCATTTATTTTATAATCTGTTCTATTATTTTTCCATTACTACTATCTCTAAAAAGAAAAAGCCAGTCATCAATTTCCTTTTGTAGTAATTCAAAATCATGAAACTTTATCCATTTTATTATGATAAAATGAGCGATATAGTTTCTGCCAAATTTAGCAAGCCATTTTTTACAAAATGGTAAAATAATTTCACTTTGACTTTCATAACCAATTACAGTTTGTAGCAAATAATTAGCTGTCTCTGTATTTCCATACATTGAAAGCCATTCGTAAACAAACTTTTTCACTGTTATAAAATCACAAGTTTTATTTAAATATGATTGTAGGATAAAGCATGCAGTATTATTTTTACCATTTTCTTTAAGCCATTGCAATATATAAGGTTTTATAAAATCATGTTCGTTGCTTTTTTGCAACCAGTTCTGTAAATCATAACGAGTGTTTATTTTGCAAGCATGATTATCTAACCATTTTTCAAAATAGGATTTAATGAAACTCAAATCAGCATAGTTTTTTATGTATGGATGAATAACATATGATGCGAAGTCTTTCGTACAATATAATTTCAGATATTCTTTTAGATAAATTTCAATATTCTTTATTTCAAGTGATCTTTTCAAAAAAGAGTCAAATACAAATCGAGCTTCTTTCTCTTTAGAATTTTGCGAAAGATATTGAATCAAGTAATCTTGGATTATCCCTTTGTCCCCGTCTTTTTCTAACCATGCTTTGAAAACAAATCGAGCTTCTTTCTCTTTAGAATTTTGCGAAAGATATTGAATCAAGTAATCTTGGATTATCCCTTTGTCCCCGTCTTTTTCTAACCATGCTCCAAGAACAAATGAAGTTTCTTTCTCTTTAGAATTTTGCGAAAGATATTGAATCAAGAAATCTTGAATTATCCCTTTGTCCCCGTCTTTTTCTAACCAAGCTCCAAGAACAAACGAAGTTTCTTTCTCTTTAGAATTTTGCGAAAGATATTGAATCAAGTAATCTTGGATTATCTCTTTGTCCCCGGCTTTATCTAACCAAGATCTAAGAACAAACGAAGTTTCTTTCTCTTTAGAATTTTGTGAAAGATATTGAATCATGTAATCTTGAACTATCTCTTTGTCCCCGTCTTTATCCAACCAAGCTCCAAGAACAAATGAAACTTCTTTCTCTTTAGAATTTTGTGAAAGATATTGAATCATGTAATCTTGAACTATCTCTTTGTCCCCGTCTTTATCTAACCATGCTTTGAAAACAAATCGAGCTTCTTTCTCTTTAGAATTTTGCGAAAGATATTGAATAATGTAATCTTGAACTATCTCTTTGTCCCCGTCTTTATCTAACCATGCTTTGAAAACAAATCGAGCTTCTTTCTCTTTAGAATTTTGCGAAATATACTGAATCATGTAATCTTGAACTATCTCTTTGTCCCCGTCTTTTTCTAACCAAGCTCCAAGAACAAATGAAGTTTCTTTCTCTTTAGAATTTTGTGAAAGATATTGAATCAAGAAATCTTGGATTATCTCTTTGTCCCCGTCTTTTTCTAACCAAGCTCCAAGAACAAATGAAGTTTCTTTCTCTTTAGAATTTTGTGAAAGATATTGAATCAAGAAATCTTGGATTATCTCTTTGTCCCCGGCTTTATCTAACCAAGATCTAAGAACAAACGAAGTTTCTTTCTCTTTAGAATTTTGTGAAAGATATTGAATCATGTAATCTTGAACTATCTCTTTGTCCCCGTCTTTATCTAACCATGCTTTGAAAACAAATCGAGCTTCTTTCTCTTTAGAATTTTGCGTAAGATATTGAATCAACAAATCTTGGATTATCCCTTTGTCTCCGTCTTTATCTAACCATGCTTTGAAAACAAATCGAGCTTGTTTTGTGTCTGCAAATTTTTGTAAATATTGAATTGTATAATTTTTGATAAAATCAATATTTTTAGTACTTGATAGATATGCTTTTATTACAAATGAAGACCAAGGGCTTTGAGGAAAAGTAAGGTAATCTTCAAAATGATTTTTTATTTCAGGGACATATCCAAATAATTTAATATATGTTGAAATTATTCGATGAGCAATATTTCTATCAAAACTTAAATCTGTGTTTTCTAATAACCATCTATCTGTTAATGACTTTAATCCTTCAGGAATTGATTCTCTTTTACTAAAAACATTCAAAGCAAAACTAAGAGGAAATCCAAATAAAAGGTCTTTTGTGTAGTCGTTGAAAAAAACTGGATGGTTATTTATTATTCTAATACGTTCTTCTTCTTCAAAAAGAGATGTAGTGGCAAGATCATTTTTATTATTTTCCAAATAATCACACTCATCAATGCAATTTTCTATGAACTTAACAAATGCTCCAACATTAAATGGACTTGCCCCATTTATACGTTCATAAGCTCTAATCCAATTAGTTGTTTTATTATAAACCGATGCAAACTCAATTGAATCTTTAAAAAATATATTTTGCCGTTTGTATTTTGACTCCAATAATAAAATTAAAAGTTCATCTGTAATTGTATCGTGAATAGTGTGATAGGCAACTTCTCCTGTTTCAGGCTCTATTTCCTCGATCCATCCATCATTTAATAATCTATCAATCTGATTAGTTAAAACTTTATTTTCATTGTAATGAAATAGCGTTTCAGTATTATTACATGGTAATGACATCAAATAAATTATTGCCTTTTCAGCTTTTAAAAAATCATTCTCGATATTAATTGTCGCCAAGAATCTCTTTTTAAGCCATTCTTTAAAATCTCCTGATTCAAGAATATCAAGGTGTTTGCCTGTTTCATATAAATATCGTAGAAATACAGCATATGATGGTTTCAACAAATGAAAATCAAACCGTTCAATTTTTTCAACATGAATATTTAGTAAGATATTATTTATTACATGCTTTTGGTATTCTTTCTCGCTTTCGTTATCAATTAATTTAGCTTGATAGTATGAATGAGGGTAATTAGAACTACCATTAAAAGAATTACGACAATTGGCAATTACCTTAATATTAAGGTTTGAATTATAGGTGCAAATTTCCTCAATAAAATCGGGATTATACCAATTACATTCTTCGATATAATCAATAATTAAAAGGTGATTCCCATTATGCTTTTTTTCAATACCATTAGTGTATTCCAAAAAGTCAGCCAATGCTTTAAAATCATCAAACCGTGGTGTTAAAAAAAGCACATTCCATTGTTGAGAAAAAGCATAGAGACCTATTTGAATTAACAGGCGCGTTTTCCCAATTCCTCCTTCGCCTGAGATTATACACCCTTCATTATCTCTTATATTTAATAAATTCTCTACTATTTCTGATTCAGTTATGAAATTTTTTGGATTATTTTCTCTTTTAAAATCATCTCTTGAAATATAACTTAGAATATTCCCAGAAAGATATTGTTTGTATTTGTTTGCTTTATCTCCAGTAAAAAGATAATTTGAAAGTGGGTTCACACCATTGGGCTGAGGCTTATCAATATTTATATAATAATTTATTACATCTCCAATATTAATATCACCACCTGCATGTAGTGAAGCTTTTGCTATGTTTTTTTCGTTATTCAAAGGGATAACTTATTTATTAAAAACATCTCCAATAGCAATATTACCTGTTACATTCGAAATAGGTGCATTAACAACATTCTTAAGTCTACTATTTGTAATTTTGAATATAGGTGCATATTCAGGTTTATTACGTAATTCACAATATTCTTCCTTATTTTGATTTATTTCTTGTTTTAATATTTCATTTTCTTCAGTTTGTGCTTCAAGTTCTAATCGTAGCATTTTTAATACTTCTTCATCTGCCGAAAGTTGTTCCATTAAAACTATTTTTTCTTTGTGTAATTTGCGTGTAAATAATCCACCAAACCAATTAGTAAATTTCATAGCACCATCCTTTAGTGGTTTAGTTATTCCAGTTTGTTTCAAAACAGCATATGCTTCAGCTGCAGTTTTTACTAACTCTTCAAAATTTATTGGTTCCATAAGTATCTATTTTATAATACTTGATAAGCTACATTAGGTAACATTCTTTGGATTGTTTGTTAACTTTTAAAATAACAATTAATGTTCTTTATCTGTAAAGGGCTATATAGATAAAAACACCTTATCCTTGTTTTTCAAAATTAAGAAAAATAACAACATGTTACTAATTTAATCAATAATAATATCTCAAGATATGCTTTTCTCTAATATTTAATAAAAACACTTTCTTGTGTTTTCCCTTATCTTGCTTTTACTTGGTGATTTGCCATAAGTTCTATTATATCAGCCTTTCAGGCTGTATAATTTTTTTTTGATAATGAAAAATAAGACTGAAAGTCTTAGACAAATTAACTTGGAGCAAGGCACCAAGAAAAATACTCAAAATAATTTCAGCCTGAAGGGCTGAGAGAAATTAAAATATATTAATCCTAAAATATTGACAAGACCTAACAGGTTTTTAATTAAAAAACAGTGGAGTTTATCATTTCACTTTAAATTGAATTCAAAGGAAACCTGTTAGGTCTGAGTACTAAAATTTTTAAAAAACACTCAAAATTTAAATACTATTTTCCCCGCCGACATATTGCTAATATACTGACGAAGACCTGCAACAACTTCTTCTAATTTAATTGTTCCTTGTATTTTTGTTTTGATTTCACCATTGATTATTGAGTTCTGTAATTCTGTGGATATTTTATTGAATTTTTCTCCATCAGTTTCTGTTATCCAATCTGATAAATTAAATCCTTTGATTGATTTGTTTTTAAAAATCAAATCCATTTCATCTATGTTTGTAACTGCCTTACCAGATAAACCACCATAAACAACAAGCTGAGAATCACGAGGCATTGCATTAAAAATCTGTCCCGAAACTTCTCCGCCAACAGCATCAAAAGCAGTCGTAGCATTTAGATTATGAACAAGTTCTTTAAGTTGTGTTTCAAAATTTTCACTTGACATATTAATTACATATTTCTCACCGAGCTGATTTATCTCATCAATATGTTCATCTTTCCTGACAATATTAATTAGTTTTATTCCTTTTTCTTTTGCCAACTTTTGAATAAAAACTCCAATTTGACCTGCAGCAGCATTTTGGATAATTGTTTTAGAATTTCTTTTCTCGGCATAATCCACAAGACCGTAAGCAGTAAATGGATTCACAAAAAAACAAGCTGCTTGTTCAATATCCATTTCATCTTTTATCTGAAGGCAATTTTTATAATTCGTAACAAAATATTCTGCCCAGGTTCCATGTTCATTTTCTTGTGTAAAGCAACTGACTTTCTTCCCTACTAATTCCTGTGCTTTAGGATTTCTACCTGCAAATACAACTGTTCCACTGCCTTCAAAGCCAAGAACTTTAGGCAGGTCTTTTTTTATATTATAACCTCCTCGCATAAAAGCAATATCAGATGGATTGCAAGGAGCAGCTTGCATTTTTATTAGAACCTGCTCAGCTTCAGGTTTTGGAACATCAATTTCTGTTACTTTCAAGCTTAATAATACTCTTATAATATTACGATTGTATGCCTGCAATTGAATAGCACGCATTTTTTTAGGAATATTTTTATTATTCATTTCTTTAAATTTTAAGAATATAAATTTACTAAAATTGTTATTTTAATTAACAAAAGAAGAAAACTCTTTCTCAATTCTGATTCCCTTTAGGGTCAGGGCAAAGATGAATTAAGAAAGAATTTACGGTTAAAAAGGATGGATGGTAAATAGTTATAAAAAAAAGGAAGTCAATAAACTTCCTTTAGTTCTTTATGTCTTAAATTTGGGTTCTACAGTTCTTTTAGTGGAAGTGAAAATATTTTAATATTCAATAAATTCCAAATAGCAAAAAACAAATAGCAAATAAAACCCAAATTCCAATGTTTAAAAAACTCAAACAACAAAAACTCTAAATTAACACAATAACTTAATATTTATTATTGATACCCGTCCAAAATAGTGTGTCTGTAACCAAAAAAGTTTCCAACAATTTAACAAGTTTAAAACAACAACAACATTAAACTTAAAAATTGTAGAAACTATGAATTTAACAAAAAAACAAACAG
>Ga0307991_1001512_pt1 | contig 16194 bp, 1 predicted proteins | sample EllFjometagen131_FD_203146 | JGI IMG/M metagenome (GOLD analysis project Ga0307991, IMG submission 203146) | Marine microbial communities from Ellis Fjord, Antarctic Ocean - #131 | ecosystem: Environmental > Aquatic > Marine > Unclassified | place: Southern Ocean | collected 2014-10-08
AAAACTGCGGGAAAATGCGAAATTATCAAAATTCAGGACTTTCAGCCTTTCAAATTTCTTTAAAATCAATTTTTTTAACTTTTATTTTAACCACTATCAGTTTAGTTGGTTTTGGACAATTACCATCTAGCTGGGTAGTAAGTCCATCTAGCTTTGCTTATGATGGTGAAGTAAATGCAAAAGTAGTAATTGATAATGTGGACATCACAAGTGGAGGATTCCTTGCTGCTTTTGTAGGAGAAGAATGCAGGGGAGTTGCCGAAGGGTATAATAATCCATTGGGAGCGCACATCTTTACTATGCGTATCTACAGTAATTCGAGTTCTGGTGAGGTAATTAGTTTTAAATTTTTTGATACCAATTCTCAACAAATAATTGACATTGATCAAACTATTTATTTTGCAGCTGATATGATTATTGGTTCAGCTTTTACTCCTGAAATTTTTACAGGACAAGCTTCTAATGAGCCAAATATTGATGCCACACTTATTAATTTATTAGTAGATGGGATAACAGTGACAGGCTTTGATCCTGCTACTTTATCTTATATGTTAGAGTTACCTTATGGAACAATAACTATTCCCACTGTTACGGTAACAGCGAATGATGAAAATGCGAGTATAGTTATTACAGTAGCATCACAATTACCTGGAGCTACATCAATAGAAGTTACTGCAGAGGATGGAACAACAGTATTGACTTATCGTGTAAATTTTACACTAGGCAATGATCTAGGGGGAATTGAAAACTGGAAAGTAACCCCTTCTAATTATGCCTATGATGGAGAAGTAAATGCAAAAATAGTAATTGATAATGTTGACATCACTAGTGGTGGATTACTAGGAGCCTTTGTTGATGAAGAATGTAGAGGAGTCGCCGAAGGGTATAATAATCCTTTGGGAGCGTATATCTTTACTATGCGTATATACAGTAATTCAAGTTCAGGTGAGGTGATAAGCTTTAAATTCTTTGATGCCAATTCTCAACAAATAATTGATCTAGATCAAAACCTTGAATTTGCAGCTGATATGATTGTTGGTTCAGCTTTTACTCCTGAGATTTTTACCGGTCAGACTGGGGGTGAAACAAGTAATGATGCTTCGCTTAGTGATTTATTAGTTGAAGGAGCTAGTCTAATAAACTTTGACTCTGATACTTTATCCTATACAATCGAATTGCCCTATGGAACAAGCACTGTTCCCGTTGTAACTGCAACTGCCAATGATGAGAATGCTATTATTTACATTTACCCGGCACAACAATTACCTGGTGTTACTTCAATTTCAGTAATAGCAGAAGATGGAACTACGACATTAACCTACATGGTTGCATTTACGATTGCAGCTCCAAACAATGATGCAACTTTAATTGATTTACTAATGGATGGCAATACGCTTCCTGATTTTAACTCGGAAACTTTAACCTATTCAGTTGAATTACCCTATGGAACAACAACAGTTCCAGTGATTACAGCAACATCAAATGATTCTAAAGCGAATGTAAATATAACAGATGCTTTGCAATTACCTGGAGCTTCTACAATTGTAGTTATTGCCGAAGATGGAATCACAACAATAATCTATACAGTTAATTTTACAATTATTCCAAATGAGGATCCTGTACTTACATTAGTTTACGATCAAACGACACCTGAAGATACACCTTTGCAACTTGCAGTTGAGTTTACAGATGATCCAAATGAGACACATTCGGTTACAGTAGTTTCTGATAATGAAAGCGTTACAGTTGAAGTATTAGAACAAAAAAGCGAGTCTTACCCATATACATTGAATCCTAGTTTAAATTTTTTCGGCAGTGCTAATATTACTGTAACTGTGGAAGATGAAAGAGGGGGAAGTGCAACTGAAACATTTGTATTGACTGTAACACCTGTTAATGACTTACCACTTTTAGAAACTATTCTAGGTCAAACAATTGCAGAGGGTGATGAATTTATTCCGATAAACTTAAATGATTTTATTTCGGATGTTGAAACCCCTGATGCGCTTATTCAGTGGGCGGTGACCTATAATCCTGATTTAAAAGATTCGCAAGAACAAAATCTGATTGTCAATATCGATCCTGATAAAACTGCGACAATTCTTGTAAAAAATAAAGACTGGTTTGGTGAGGAAACCTTGAGGTTTACAGCAACGGATGAAGACGGAGAAAGTGTATATGTTGATGTAGTTTTTATTGTAACCTCCGAAAATGATCCACCCGTAACCACGCAAATACCCAATCAAACCATTGATGAAGGTGCTCAGTTTGAGCAAATTAACTTGTCCGATTTTGTTACAGACCTTGAAACATCATCAGAAAACATGTTATGGTCCTATAGTGGTGATGTTTATCTTACTATTGAATTCGATCCATCCAAGCTACATTATGTAAGTATTACACCAAAAGATGAGAACTGGAATGGCTCAGAAACCATCCTCTTTACTGCTGAAGATGAAGGAGGGTTAACAGCTACAACAGAGCTTATATTTACTGTAAATCCTGTTAATGATGCACCGGTTTCAGAATCAATTCCGGAACAAATTATTGAGGAAGGTGGAAGTTTCAATACAATTGATCTTAAAGAATATTTTGAAGATACCGAAACGGCTGATAATGACTTCATTTGGAAATACAGCAAAGTTTCCACGACTAAGAAAACAGCAGATGAGGCTATTAGTATTTCAATTTCTGCTGATGGAATAGTTACAATCACCATAAATGACGAAAATTGGAATGGGCAAGAAGAATATACATTCACGGCCACAGACGAAGGTGGTTTAATAGCCACATCGAATGTTATGCTGAAAGTTACACCTATAAATGATCCACCTGTGGTTATAGCTCCAATGGGAACTAAAAACAAAGCAGAAGACTTCAGTGAATTTCTTGTTGATTTAACTCAGGTATTTTATGATGTCGACAATGAAACCCTATACTACAAAATAGTAAGTGTTGTCCCTGAAGGCATTGCGAATGTTGAACTATTTGAAGATAATAAATTGAAACTATCTTCTATTACAGATGCCGTGGGACAAACTTTAATTACAGTCAGTGCATCTGATGTTATTACAGGAGATCCTTCAGTTACAGATATACTTACACTGAATGTAACAAATGCCAATGATGCTCCTGTGTTAACTACACCTTTGGGAACAGATGATAAAGCGGAGGATTTTGAAACTTTTACGATAGATTTGAATACGATATTTACAGATAGCGACGGTGAAGACTTAAGCTTCACAATTACTGAAACTTCCGGTAGCTCAATTTCAGGAGATATCGTGGGCAATCTGCTTTCTGTTTCTTCTGTGAAAGATGCTTTCTCTGATGGAAATACAATTACTGTTGAAGCAACGGATGGATTTAGTGAGTCCGCAAGCGATGTTTTAACTGTAAATGTTGCTGCTGTTAATGATGCACCTATAATTAGTGGTCAGGCAGTTTTAACAACACCAGAGGATACACCATTTGAATTGTTGATAACACATTTGACAATTGATGACCCTGATAACAATTATCCTGATGATTTTACAATTATCGTAGTCGGTGGTGATAATTATACAGTAAATGGCCAAGTCATTATACCAAAGGCTAATTATTCCGGACAATTAACAGTTCCTGTAATGGTTAAAGATAGCGAATTGTTCAGTACTTTATTTGATGTTTTATTAATGGTTGAATCTACTAATGACCAGCCTGTAATTACTCAGATTGGGAATCAAATGATGGATGAAGATGGCAAATTAGAAGTAAATTTAATATTTAATGATAACGATTTAAATGATACACATATACTTCAAATTACATCAATTAAGCCAGAAGTGACGATAAACTTTAATTCAGATATTAATCAAAATAATACTTCATTTTTCGAGATTATACCTGATAAAGACTGGTATGGCACAGCAAATATTACAGTTAATGTTACCGATAATAGTGGAGCTGCTAATGCAATTGGTACTGAAGTGTTTGTTTTAACAGTGAAAAATATTAACGACAAACCAGTTATTGTTACACAAACAATTGCTGCTTCTACACAGAATCAAGCTTATTCTGAAACATTAAACTTCACTGATATAGATTCACCAACACTAAGCTTTACACTCGTTAGTGCTCCTAGCTGGTTAGAAGTTCAGACTACTGGATCCATTCCTGTAGTAGATAAGCAAGCCAGTATTATACTCCAGGGAACTCCAGACCCAAGTGCCCGCGATTTCTTATTGGTTGTAAAGGTTTCCGACGAATCATTGAGCAGTACAGCTAGTTATGAGCTTAAGGTTACTCAAATAAATTATTCACCCGTTGTTGCTGACGCTACATACAGTGTAACGGAAGATATGTCTAAAATGATAACCTTAACGGGTTCTGATAATGAAACACCACAAGCAGATTTGGTTTTTGCTATTCCGATGCCTCCGCAACATGGAGCGTTGGTTCTGAATGAAGGAACGAAAAACATTTATACCTATAAACCATCTGCTGATTATTTTGGAACCGATTTCTTTACGTATTCAGTAACTGATGAAGCGGGAAAAACATCAACAGCCAGAATTGACTTGAATGTTGTTTTTGTAAATGATAGACCAGTCATATCTGCAGATAAGCTATCTTATTCTACTGCTCAAAATACGCCGTTTATTATTGTACTAGCTGCCAATGATTCTAAGGATGGCACCAATGCTGCACCGCTTAATTATACAATTGCTTCTACATCGGTAAATGGTTTATTAACAACAACGGCTGCCCCTGGTTCATTCACATACACCCCAAATACTGGTTTTTATGGAAATGATAAAGTTATTTTCAGAGCAGTTGAAACAGAACAAAATCCTAATCTGGCTTCTCTTGACCTTACTCGCATTATCACGGTAGTACGTGAAAATAAGGCGCCGGTTGCTTATGATAAAACACAAAAGGTAAAAGAAGATAAGTTAATTGTATTTAATCTTTTGGCATCGGATGATAAAACGGATATTCTCAATATGGAATATCAAATTGTATCTCCTGCTACTCATGCTTTAACTTTCATTAAAAATAAGAATGAGATTAATTATCAGGCTGAAGAGAATTATAACGGAACCGATCAATTTACCTTTAAAGTGAAGGATGAAAATGGTGTATGGTCTAACGTAGCTACTGTAGATATTGATATCGAGGCAGTTAACGACTTTCCGATTGGGCAAAATTTAACTGCACCAGCAGATGGTGCTACTTTTGTTTTGGTTGACTTTAGCCAATTGATTACAGATCCTGACACACCAATAGATCAGTTAGGCCTAGAGTTTACCCTAGAAAGCTCAACGGGTGCCGCTGGTGCTTTGGGTGGAACATTTACACTTGAAAGTGGATCAACATACAGATTTGATCAGGGAATTACAGGATTGCCCAACGATGTTGTGCTATACAGAATTAAAGAGGGAGATTACTATTCAAGCTTTTATACCGTTGAGATTACCGGTATGGCCAGTACAAAATCATCGAAAGATGGAGCGAATCTGCTTGCAGTTCCGACAAACTTTAATGTTGATTACGGCAATAGCGTATTGGTAGAGTTTATGGGATTGGATTTATCCTCGCCTTATGAACAATTGACAATTGAAGTTACAGGAAATCCATCTCACGGAACCCTTTCTAACTTTCAATTGGTAAGTTATTCAGGAAATACAACCAAATATTCAGCAACCTATACACCTACTAATAATTCCACAATACAGGATGTTATTACCTTTAGTGTTAGTGATGGAGTGGATACGGAAAGTGCCGATATTACAATTAATATTTCATCGGCAAATGTTGCTCCTGTGTTAACTGATATTGAAAATGTTCAGTTGACAGAAGATACACCTGTTAATATTAATATTCCGTTTACAGATGCGGATACGGATCCTGCTAACCTGACTTGGACATTCACTTCAACGCCTGCAGTAGAAGGGCTGGTATTTAATGTTATAAATTCCAGTACAAGTCCAGCTTCAATTGGTATTACTCTGCCGCAAGATTATACAGGTAGTTCAACTATCGAGCTTAAATTGGAAGATAACACATCGCTCTACGATGAAATTGATTTTACGCTCACCGTTGATAATGAAAATGATGCTCCGGAGCTTGATGTAGTTACAAATCAGGATTCGCTTGAAGATGAAGACTTTATGTTAACTGTTACTGCCACTGATGTGGATACAGATAACACAAGCCTTTCTTACTCAGCAATTTGTAATCCACCTACTGCTGCAGCTTCTATTTCTTTTAGTGATAATGAAATGACCTTCTCTCCAACAGCAAACTTCGATGGAGATGTGGATATTACACTTAAAGTTGAAGATAATGAATCACCTTCATTGTCGAATGAACTGACTTTTACGCTCAGTGTGGAAAATCAAAACGATGAGCCAGAATTAGTCTTAATCCCCGATCCTGAAGCTATAGATGAAGATTCTGGTGTGATAGAAATAAGTATTATGGCTACCGATATTGATACAGAAGATAATCTGGAGATCAGTTATAGCAGTTCAAATACTTCTCTATTCCCTGAAGGATCTGTTCTAATAGATCAAGCTACAGCAGCTTCAGGAGTGGAAAGAACCCTAAGCTTAACCCACGCTGAAAATCTATTCGGCACTTCAGTAATAACAATTACAGCTTCTGATGGATTAACCTCTACGGCAAGGCAATTTAATGTGACAATTAATGAAGTAAATGATAAGCCTGTACTCTCAAATATTGAGTCTATTACAATGGAAGAGAATAGCAGTGTTCAGGTTTCGCTAGTTGCAAGTGATGTGGATTCTCCCACATTGACTTTTAGTGCTGTATCCAACAACACAGACCTTACAGTAAGTATTGTGAACAATGGGGGCAGTTATGCGATGGATATCAGTTCCCTAAACAACTACAATGGTTTGTCACAAATTACCGTATCGGTTGATGACAATGAAGGAGGCATTACCCTACAAATTGTCGATGTAACAGTAAGCAGCGTCGATCAAATTCCATATCTTTTAAATCCAATAGAAGATGTTTATGCTCAGGAAGATGATGCAGATATTATCATTGCTTTAGGAAATGTCTTTGACGACCCTGATAATGATAATACATTGATTGAGCTCTCAATTGATAATGTGACTGATAATTCATTTTTCTCTTCCTCAATAACAGGAGCAGACCTTACATTCGAGCTACTTGAGAATGTGAATGGAGAAGCTACTGTCACAATCAAGGGAATTTCCAATGGCAAAACTGTTTACGATGTATTTAATGTTCAGGTTGCCCCAGTTGATGATCCACCTATGGTATTAAACCCAGTTGTGGATATAGAGGCCCAGGAGGATGCTGAAGATATACTTGTTTCTATTTCAGATGTCTTTGATGATATTGACAATGAGAATGCTTTGATTGAATTTTCCATTGATAATATTTCTGATGCTACATTACTTTCAGCTTCATTAAGTGGAACAGATTTAACGATCGATCTGGCTGAAAATGCAAACGGAAATGCAATAATAACACTAAAAGCAGTCTCGAATGGTGAGGTGGTTTATGATGAATTTAATGTAAATATTACAGCCGTTGATGATGCACCTGAAATTTTAAATGCCTTGTCCGATGTAGAAGTGGATATGAACGATGCAGATTATCCTATTGATTTATCCACTGTATTTACAGATATTGATAATGAGGATGCGCTAATTGCAATGGCGATAACGGCAAATACAAATTCAGCTCTAGTCACAACTAGTACTGATGGACAATCCCTTACCTTATCTTTTGCCAACAATCAATTTGGTACTGCAGATATTACGGTTGAAGCCACCTCAAATGGTAAAACTGTGACAGATGTATTCAGGGTTATTGTAATAGATAATACAGCTATTGGTGATTTGGATGATTCAGAATTTGAATTTATTATTCGTCCAAATCCAAATGATGGTCAATTCCAAATTCAATTTTCAACAGAATCTTACGAAAGATTTGTAATCACAATTTATGATCTTACGGGTAAGATTATCTATTCCGAAGAACCAATAAATAGTGTTGGAAAATACGAAAAGGATTTTGATATAAGATCCTTTGGAAAAGGTATTTATATCTTCCAAATTCAAACTGAATCCAATAAATTATTGACAAAGAAAATTGTAGTTAATTAAATATTCATATTAATCAGGGCGGATTTATCTGCCCTGATTTATTAAGATATCATTTAATGAAAAATAAAAAATTAAAAAATAGCATTATGAAAACACGTCCTCAATCTTTTTTTAAATTAATCGCATTTAACCTTTTCATTCTTTTAGGAGCTGGGGTTTTAAATGCGCAGAACATGCTTCTAAATGGAGATTTGGAAAATTGGGAAGATTCAACAACGCCTTCTAGCTGGGCAAAGGCTGAGAATATAATACAAGAAGCAACAATCGTGCATGGTGGTACATATTCGGCCAAGCATGTTGGTGGAACTAGCGATTTAGCGCAGACCATTACTGTTGTGGGAGACAAGACTTATATCATTTCTGTATGGTATTATGTCGAATCTGGAGATGGTACAGATGCAAGAATCTGGTCATATTGGCGCACAGACGGCACAAATATTTTAGATAATGCAGATGAATTAAGAGGTCCAAATGACTCTTATTTTGCATCAGATGCTTTATGGCAGAAATATGAAGTTACTGTTACAGCACCAACTGCTGCTAATGAATTATATTTTGAACTCAGAACGTATTCTAGTGCTATTGCATATTGGGATGATTTATCTGTTGCTGAAGTATCAAATACTCCTGTTGCCTCTGACCTTTTTATCTCAGAATATGTAGAGGGAATAACTAATGGTGATAACAGAGTAATTGAAATTTTTAATGGCACGGGTGTTGAAGTTGATTTAAGTGCGTATACAGTTAAACAATCACACAATGGAACAGGATGGGGAGTTGATGGAATTGCTTATGTTTTACCATTAACTGGAATGCTCGGCGATGGTGATGTTTATGTAATTGCAAATACAAGTGCCGATACCACTGTGCTTGCTGCCGCAGATCTTACTTTTGCATATTCTGATGATCAAGGTCACAAAATTCCATTTTTTACCGGTGACGATGCACTGGGATTATTTAAAACTGAAACTTTAATTGACGTTATAGGAGTTCCAGAAGATGATCCAGGAACAGGTTGGGATGTTGCAGGAATTACTGAAGCTACAGCTAACCATACTTTAATTAGAAAAAATACAGTAACTCAAGGAAATACAGACTGGGCCGCTTCTGCAGGAACAGATGAAACTGATTCTGAATGGGTTGTTTATGACAATGCTACTGCCGATTATATTGAAAATATTGGCAAACATACATTTGGAGAAGTCGCAGACGAAACAGCTCCAGAGCTTAGTAGTAACATTGAGGATGAGCAGACTGAAGTTGCCATTGACACAAAAATAATTATCACTTTTGATGAAGCTATACGTAATATCGATGATTCTGAAATTACGGATGCTAATGTCGCTGCTTTACTTACTTTAAAAGAAACCGATGCCGCTGGAGCAGATGTCGCTTTTACGGCTACTATTGATGCTACTAAAGAAGTAATTACAGTTACTCCTGTTGAAAACTTAAAAACCAGCCAACTTTATTATGCGGCTATGGTTCCTGTTGAGGATGCTTTTGACAACGCTACATCTGAAGAAAGCATGACATTCACTACGAACACTTATTTTATAGTAACATTTAATGTGGATATGTCTTTGGTTGAAGGTTTTAATCCTTCATCAGATATCGTTTATTTTACAGGAGATTTTGTAGGATGGGCCATACCAGGATCAAATTCAGAATATGCAATGACAGATACTGACGAAAATATGGTTTACAGCATTGATCTGGATGTTCCTGCTGGTGATATTGCCTATAAATTCTTCCTAAACGCAGGATGGGATGGTGGTGAATGGGATGGTGATCCTAATCGTACAGCAACAATTTCTGCTGACACTACATTAAATCATATATTTGGAGAAGTTACAGGCGAAACTGTTCCAATAATTGATGTTTTTCCATATTTGGAAGATTTTGAGAAATATAACAATTATGATATTATAAATAGGGACGGCTGGAAATGCCTAAGTTCAATTGGCGAAAGACTTTGGTTAGCAAGATTTTATAATGAGAATACTTATGCTCAGGCGAACTCTTATTCTTCAGGAGAAGAAAATGTTACCTATCTCATTTCGCCAATAATTGTCTTGAATGAAAAAGATAATTACAAAATATCATTTGATGTTAATATAGGCTATTGGACGCACGATGGTTTAAGTGTTTTCCTAACGAATGACTTTTCTTCGGAAGAACTTAATGAATCATTGTGGACGGATATTACAAGTAGTTTTAATATCCCTTCGGAACCAGCAAATAGTTACGGGAATTTCCAAAATGCTGGAAAGTATGAATTACCGATTTCTAACGATACAATTCGTATAATTTTTAAATATACTGGAGATGCAAACGCCAATCTTACGACAACTTATCAAATTGATAATTTTTCAATTAATCATGGAGCTCCAATGGCTTTAGGTTTTGATGGCGTTGATGATTTCGCAGTACTTGATAATTTTGATTATCCAACAGAAGAACTCACCATAGAGGCTTGGATTAAACCCTTTCAATTTGGTGAAATTCAAGAAATTATATCTGGCTTTAATCCTGTTGACAGCAGTGCGATACAATTCAGACTAGGTGCAAATGGAAGTTTGCTCTATGGTGAAAACCCAGATTGGAATTATGTATATACTAACGATCCAATTGTTTTGAATGAATGGAATCATGTTGCTATGGTTAGAGATGCAGATGGTTTATGTAAATTATATATTAACGGCAATATAATTGCTGAAAATAATGTTAAACAGCAAATAAGCCCAACCATGCTATTTTTAGGAAGCCGATTTTATCAGGATCGTTTCTTTAATGGGTTAATAGATGAAGTCAGGATATGGTCAATAGCTCGTACTGAAAGCGAAATTCAAACCAATATGAAAAAATATTTCTTTGGTGATGAACCAGGATTACTTGCCTATTGGTATATGGATAACAGCTCAAATACGTTTGTTACTGATATTACGAATCATGGATATAACTTCCAATTAGGCTCTTCACTAGATCCGGATATAAATGATCCACAGATAATTCCCGAGGTTTGGCCTTATAGACTTCCTTTGGATGCAAAGTTTTCTTCAGATATGACATCAGGAACAGAGCCCCTTACCGTTCAGTTTTTCGATCAATCTACAGGAGAAACAGCTCCGGTAAGTTGGAGCTGGGATTTTAATGGTGATGGAAATATGGATAGCCAAGACCAATACCCATCTTGGACCTTTTACGATTCAGGTATATACACAGTTACTCTAACTGTAGGTGATGAAGCTGGAAATTTCAATACCGAAACAAAATTTGATTTTATTACTGTATTGAATAAATTCGAAGTAGAAGCTCCGAGTAATTTTGACGTGGATAGAAATGGATTTGCCACTTGGGAACTACCTGGTGAAATGAGGTTAAAGGATGATTTTGAATCTTATATAGCAGGAGGATATTTAGCTGCACAATCCGACAATTGGAGAACTTGGGCAGATGATCCTAATATGGATGCACTTATTTCTGAAGATCAGGCATTAAGTGGTACAAAATCAATTAAGTTTGAAGGCGAAGGGACTTCTGATATTATTTTAGATTTTGATAATTTAAATGAAGGACATTTCGAGTTAAAGCTTAATATCTATGTTGTTGGTGGAAATGGTGCCTATTTCAATATGCTACATAGCTTTACAAATACAAGTGCCGAATATGCTTTTGATGTTTTATTTGAAGCCGATGGCACTGCTAATATGAAAGCAAATGCAATTTCTACACCTTTCAACTATAATCTGGATGCTTGGAACGAATGTAAAATAGATATAGATTTAGATGCTGATTGGGCTATATTCTATATCAATGGCAACCAAATTGTTGAATGGCAGTGGAGTAAAACTGCTAATGGAGGAGATGGTGTTAACCGAATAGGAGCCTTGGATTTTTATTCCCATGCCTCTTCAGGCACAAATCCTTTATTTTATATCGATGATTTTGATGGTAAATTCTTATCTGAGCTTTCAGGGTACAATCTTTATTTGGATGGTAATAATGTGGGTTCAACTACTGACACATCATGGCAATATACGGAGTTAAATCCTGGTGTAACTTATCAGGCAGGAGTTTCTGCTGTTTATGGCGATGCTCAATACGAATCACATATTGTTGAGCAAACTTTTGAAACTGTTGCTGAATATAATGTAGGTATATTGGCCTTACGTTCACCTGCTCTTCCATACCCTAGCAGAAGTTTGTGTGGAGCAACTAACGATGAAGAAATATCTATATATATATTTAATAATGGTCTTAATCCAGTGTCAGAATTTGAACTCGAATATTCTATTGATGAATCGTCTCCTGTTGTTGAAACATATGCTGGAACTCTAAATCCTGGCGATACTATTTTCTATGTTTTCGCAACAAATGCAGATTTATTCACTAATGATTATAAGAGAGTATATGTTTTTAATGCAAATATAAACATCGAAGATGATAAGGTAGAAGATAACTCTTTCTCATGGAACATTAATGTATTTGGCGATTATGCAGATATGCCCGGATGGACAACTTATAATTCTTGTGATGGTATGCTATCTGATATTTCTTTTGCCATTGCGGAAGATAAACATGGAAATATCTGGTCAACAGATTTTTATGGCGCATCAAAATTTGATGGAACAAACTGGACAACTTATACTACTGAAGATGGTCTTGGAGAGAACTACAGTTGGGCTATGATAAGTGATAGAGATGGAAATATTTGGTTTTCAGGTTCAAGTGGCAATGTGTTAACTAAATATGATGGAACTTCATTTATAAATTATACTGTAGATGGTACGTTTGAAGAATGTATTTATGAAGATACACAGGGAAATATTTGGTTTGGTTCATATCAAGGATCTGGAATCGCAAGATATGATGGCTCAAATTGGATTTATTATCCCCATAATGTTGGGATTAGCGGCCAACAGGTTTTGTCAATTGGGGAAGATGTCTATGGAAATATATATGCATCTACGAACTCAGGACTAAATATTTTTGATGGGTCGAACTGGACAAGTTTTTCTTTTCCAGATAATGATCAAGTATTCATTTCTGAAATTTATTTCGATAAAATGGGTAATACTTGGTTTACCACTTATGGCAACGGATTCTTTAAATTTGACGGAGTAAATTGGACACATTATAGTGTTGATGAGGGTGCATTAGGTAGCTGCGAAGATATCACCGAAGATATTTATGGAAATATGTGGTTTGGAGGCAGAAATGAAATTGTAAAATTCGATGGTGTTAGATGGGTAAGATATTCGGTTGAGAATGGTTTAGCAGCTGCTTCTGCTGGAAATATTTATGCAATCTATGCCGATAGTAAAGGGGATATTTGGACAGGAACTTATCGAGGTGGAATTTCAAAACTTGAACAAACTACTGCCCAAACAGTTGACTGGACAGTAATCCCAAATAGCTTTGCCTATGATGGCGAAATTACTGGCGAAGTATTTCTGGATGATCAAGTAACTGGATATGGAGTACTTGGAGCCTTTGTAAATGAAGAATGCAGGGGTGTAATGTATGAGCCTATAATGAATCCACTCGGCAAATTGGTTTATACCATACGAATATACAGCAATGAGTCTTCTGGAGAAGAGATTTCTTTTAAATTCTTCTATCCAGATTATAACGGAGCTAGCCAAGATCCAGACAAACTACCAATCTTTGATATTCAAGAACGTATATCTTTTGAATCGGATATGATAGTGGGTGATGCTTTTAACCCAACTCCAATGCATGCTTACACAATTATGGAATTCCACAGGTCAATGACCGATGGATGGAATTGGATGTCTGTCTATTTAATGAATGAGCATATGCAGCTCGATAGTATTTTTGCTTCATTAAATCCGCAAGCTGGAGATTATATTAAAGACAGAAAAGGAACAGGAAATTCAGCTCAATTTTATGATATGCCTGGTACTTTCACGGGATGGACGGGTACTTTAAATGAAATCGATCCAAAAGAAACCTACAAAATGAACCTAAACAATGCGGGTGAATTTAAATACTACGGTTATCCTATTGATTATGAGAATGAAGATATTCCTGTAAATTCTGGTTGGAACTGGATTGGCTATCCTATTCCTTTTGATATGCCTGTTGGTGATTATCTGGCATCTTTGGATATTGTAGATGGAGATTATCTGAAAAATCAATTTGTATCTACTACTTATTATGACGTATATGGTTGGTTTGGTCAATTGGAAATGATGCAGCCAGGTGATGGATATGTTCTTAAAGTGGCCAATGCAGGTTCTATATATAATCCTGATTCAGTGTTTAAAGCGACCACCGTTTCAACTAAAAAGCAGAGAGAAATCTTCATTCCGAAATATAAAGTCAACCCACATAATTTTGAGTTTAGTGGTAGCGCTATTGTGGAAGTATTTATCGATGAGATCAACGCAGGAGCAGAGCATAATATTTTGTATGCTTTTAATAAAGACAACGAATGTGTAGGTATCATCAATGGAATGCTTTATCCAATGACAAATAAATACTTGTACAATTTAATGCTTTACAGCAATTTGGAAGAAGGCGATGAACTTCATTTTAAATTCTTTGAAAAAGAAGAAAACAGATGGTATTCTTTTGAAGAAAAGCTGGAATTTAACTCCGATATGATAGTTGCCGATGTATTTCAACCCTTTGAATTAAAAAATGCAATAGCAGATGATATAGAGTTTGAAGGTACTGAAATTTATCCAAATCCATTCACCAATCAATTAAGGATTGATTTTACGCTGAATAAAACACAGAATGTGCGTATAGCCGTTTATGATTCTTATGGTAAAATGATGGAATTAATAGCGGATAAAACAGGTTATTCTTCTGGTTCTTATAAAATAGATTGGAATACAGAATATTTGCCTGTAGGTATTTACTATATCCGTATTGAAAAGCAGGAAGGAGTTGAAAATATAAAGGTTATAAAAATGAAATAGACTTTTTGAAAATGAAAGAGGCTGCTTAGGAAAGCAGCCTCTTTTTTTAAGAAAAGGACAAAATGCCACGGATGCACGAATCAATATCAAATTCATTATTCGTGAATTTGTTGCTCTTTTATCTTTATCAAAAAAAAGACAAACTGAAATGCAGAAATTAATTTGCTACTCAATTTGTGATGCCTTTAGCATAATACACAAATTAGAAAGTCAAATCTTTATTCGTGTATCCGTGGCAATTCAAAAATACAAATCCCTGTCACCTTTCTTAATTCGTGCAACACGATTTCTTATTTCTCCTACATCTTGAAATTTTTCCAGGTCGATCAAATTCTTTTCAATCACTTTCCATCCTTTTTCAGCAGTAGATGGCTTTGCATAATCCATAATGTATTCTGCCAAGGTAAGTATCGCATTAGCTGAACAATAGCGCTTAATAAATCCCGGAACAGAGAATTCCATAAAATGCTCACCTGTTCGACCTAATCGATAACAAGCCGTGCAGAAGCTGGGTAAATAGGAATCGTCAAGTAGCTCATCGATAACATCTCCTAAAGAACGATCGTCATTAATCTTAAACTGTTCGCGATTGAGGTTTTGGTTCACGATGTCTTCCTCTTTCTTTGCGTATTCTCCAAGCTCAATTTTTGTACCAGCATCAATTTGAGATACGCCATACTGGAGTACTTCTTTTCGAATGGCTTCAGGTTCGCGAGCTGTGAGTATCATACCGGTATATGGTACTGCAAGACGAAGGATGGCTACTAATCTTGTAAAATCTTCATCAGAAACTTTATACTTTTCTTCTTGTTTAAAGGTAGAAGCATCTTGCAAGCGAGGAAATGAAATAGTGTGAGGGCCAACATTATAGCATGCTTCCAAATGATTTGCGTGTCTTACAAGACCTAGAACTTCAAAACGCCAATCGTGCAATCCAAATAAAGCGCCAATTCCTACATCATCAATACCGGCTTCCATGGCTCTGTCGAGGGATGTTAAACGGTTTTCGTAATCTCGTTTTGCACCACTTAAGTGGTATTTTTTGTAGGATTCGGGATGATAGGTCTCCTGAAAAACCTGATAGGTACCTATGC
>Ga0307991_1001515_pt1 | contig 16189 bp, 14 predicted proteins | sample EllFjometagen131_FD_203146 | JGI IMG/M metagenome (GOLD analysis project Ga0307991, IMG submission 203146) | Marine microbial communities from Ellis Fjord, Antarctic Ocean - #131 | ecosystem: Environmental > Aquatic > Marine > Unclassified | place: Southern Ocean | collected 2014-10-08
TAGAATTTAAAATATAAGTGAAAAAAATTACATCAAAGGAAAGTGCGAGGTTAATTGCCAGTCTCGCTGCAGAAAAGAAAGCGGAAGATATTGTTTTGCTGGACATGAGGAAAGTATCAGCAATATGTGACTGGTTTGTAATAGTCAGCGCCAATTCTTCTAGAAATCTTACTGCCATTTCAAATTTTATACAGGAAAGAATGTCCAAAAAGGGGCGGCACCCGATAAATTCTGACGGGCGCCGTAATCCTTATTGGGTTTTATTAGACTATGCTGATGTGGTGATCCATGTCTTTTTTAAGGATGTAAGGGAGTTTTACGCATTAGAAAGGTTATGGTCTGAAGCACCAACAGAGAAATTTGACGACAAATGTTTAGTGAAAACATCTCAAAATTAATATCTGAAGTCCTCTCAAAAACCTGCAGGAACTATTTTCAAGAATCGCATAATGATATTACTTTTCCTGAAGGTCTTGATATCTTTGTTCAATTAACCCGAGAGCAAGCTAATGGCGATTTAACTACAAATGTAGCAATGCGTCTTGCATCAATAGTTAAAAGGCCTCCTTTTGAAATAGCCGGTATTATTGCTGATAGATTAACTGAAGATCTTAAGCAGGAAACTGTTGGTGAATTTATTAGCAAAATTGAGCCTAAGGGCGGTTTTATTAATTTTTGGCTGTCTGATAAGTTTTTCGCTTCTTTACTTGAGGCAATAAATAATATTAAAGAAAAATACGGCGGATCTGAGTTAGGCAAAGGACAGCATATTAATTTGGAATTTGTCAGTGCAAATCCGACGGGTCCTTTGACGATAGCACATGGAAGGCAGGCGGCTATCGGAGATGCGTTATCCCGGATACTTCGTTTTGCGGGGTTTAAGGTTACTGCGGAGTATTATTTAAATGATTGCGGACGGCAGATCAATCTTTTAGGGGAATCCGTAAAAATTCGGTATAAGCACCTGTTCGGAGTTAAAGATGAAATGCCTGAGGATGGATACCAGGGAGAATATATAGGTTTTATAGCAGAAGAAATTAAGGAAAAAGTTAAAGATTCCAAGCTTGATGATACTGATGAAAATACGGCATTTTTCCGAAAATACGCCGTTGATCATATAATGAAATTAATAAACACGGACCTTGCGGATTTTGGTGTAAAATTTGATATATGGACTCCGCAGTCGGATATAGAAAAGAAAAATGAAGTTGAGAAAGTCCTGGATGTTCTTGAGAAAAAAGAATATATATATGAGTCTGAAGGGGCGAAATGGTTTGCTTCCAGCCGTTTGGGAGACGATAAAGACAGAGTTGTTGTAAAGAGTGACGGCAGTTTTACCTATCTTGCGCCCGATATTGCGTATCATCTTAATAAATATGAAAGAGGGTTTACTAAGCTTGTTGATCTGCTTGGACCGGATCATCACGGATACATTAGACGGATGAAAGCGGCAGCACAGGCACTGGGGCATGAAAAAGATTCCCTTGAAATTCTTATTGTACAGCTTGTAACATTATTTCGCGGCGGTGAAACTGTTTCAATGTCTACAAGAAAAGGTGAGTTTGTAAGTCTCAGGGAGCTTATTGATGAACTGGGCAAAGATGTTACCCGTTTCTTTTTTCTTTCCAGGAGATTGGACAGTCATCTTGACTTTGATATTGAACTGGCGAAACGGGAGTCGGCTGAAAACCCTGTGTATTATATACAATATGCGCATGCCAGAATTTGCAGTATACAAAAATTTGGTGAAGAAAAACAAATTGATATAAAGAAAGCGCTTAAAGCGATAAAGCTGCTTGAAACGGATGCGGAAAAAAAACTTATACGTAAGCTGGGTGAATTCCCGTATGTGGTTGTTTCTTGTGCTGAAGCGCTGGAACCGAATAAAATTATTCTTTACTTAAACGAATTAGCAAGGTTATTCCATTCTTTTTACACAGAATGCCGTGTGGTCTCTGATGATGCGGAGCTTACGAATGTACGATTATTTCTTGTGAATTGTGTAAAGATAGTTTTAGCAAACGGTCTGTGTCTGCTAAATATAACCATGCCCGAAAAAATGTAAACCAGAAGCTATTCGAAGAAAAGTGGCATGTTTCATGTGGCACGTGTCATGTAAAAAAAGAATATGATTTAGATTCGACTTCTCACAGTGCATATGTAACATGCCGCATGAAAAAGCTTCGTTTAGCCGGCACTGGAGATGGTCCTAACTTGCCACATGCAACATGAAACATGCCGCATGAAAAAGCTTCGTTTAGCCGGCACTGGAGATGGTCCTAACTTGCCACATGCAACATGAAACATGCCACATGAAAAAGCTTCGTTTAGCCGGCACTGGAGATGGCACTAACCTGTCACCTGTCACATGAAACTTGACACTAACAAAAATGTTTGATTCCCTTAAATTGTTTATTAAAGAAAAAGCTGTACTTGAAGATATCGTCAAGAAACTTGATGGATATGGATATTATCGTACCAGAAAAGTGACGGGGGAAGGTGATTATAGCCTGATAGGTGAAGTGCTTATTGTTTATCCTGCGACATTTGAGTATCCATTGAGAATTGAAATTGTTGATAATATTATAAAATCGGTTAAAAGCATAGATCCTGGTAGTTTTAAAACAATAAATGAACATACCGGTGTTATTGTTTTGCCGCTTGAAGTCTTAAGACGAAAAAAAATAAAAAAAAGTACCATTGATCTTGGGGAACAGCCGATTAATGCTTTTGTTGACATTGAGCCCGGAGATTATGTTGTTCATTTGGATTATGGAATAGGTAAATATCTTGGAATGCAGAAACTTCGCTCCAAGCCCGGTCTTAATGTATTTTTTGTTCTAGAATATAAGGGTGGGGATAAACTTTTTGTAGATCAGAAAGATCTGCATAAGCTGCAAAGGTATATTTCTTTTCACAAACGTCCACCGATGGTGAACAGACTGCGAGGTAAACGGTGGAGTATAGCGAAAAAGGATGCTTCCAGCGGAGCTGCAAAAATGGCAAAAGGATTTCTTGCGCTTCAGGCTAAAAGAGAAAGCTCTAAAGGGTTTTCGTTCAGCAAAGATACTGATTGGCAGAAAGAGATCGAAGAAAAATTTCCTTACCGGGAAACTCCGGATCAAATTAAAACTACTATGCAAGTAAAAATCGATATGGAACAAAATAAACCGATGGACCGGTTGTTATGCGGTGATGTCGGTTATGGCAAAACAGAAGTGGCTCTCAGGGCAGCTTTTAAGGCCGTGATGGACAATAAACAGGTTGCAGTTTTGGTCCCTACTACAATACTTGCTGAACAGCATGTAAACACTTTTACTGGCCGGTTTAAAGATTATCCGGTGAAGATCCAAATGCTTAATCGCTTTAAAACTGCTTCTGAACAAAAGAATATTGTTAGGGATCTTGCTGATGGGAAAATAGACATTATTATAGGAACACATAGATTGCTTTCAAAGGATGTAGAATTTAAAGATTTAGGGCTATTGATCATCGATGAAGAACAGAGATTCGGAGTACATCATAAAAACAAAATAAAACAAATGAGACTCAATGTGGATATACTTACGCTTACCGCGACGCCGATACCCAGAACCTTATATCTTGCGCTTATGGGAGGTAAGGATATATCTGTTATTGAAACCCCTCCTTTAGAGAGGGAGCCGGTTGAGACAAAAGTTATCAAATTTGATAAAGAACAAATAGCTAAGGTGATTAGAAAGGAATTGGCAAGAAAAGGGCAGATATATTTTGTGCATAATAGAGTTCAGACTATCAATAAAATTGCTGTAGATATTTCTAAATTGGTGCCGGAGGCAAAAGTGACGGTTGGACACGGACAAATGAGTGCCAGGACACTTGAAAAAACAATACTTAATTTTATGAATGGTGGAATTGATATACTGGTTTGCACTACAATAATCGAATCTGGTATAGACATCCCTAACGTGAATACCATGATTATTGATAATGCAGATAGATATGGTTTGTCGGATTTATATCAGTTGAGAGGTAGGATCGGGCGTTTTGACAGAAAAGCACATGCATATTTAATTGTTAGAAATGCCGATACCTTAACACATGAAGTACAAGCCCGGTTGAACGCAATTAAAAAATATCAGAAACTTGGGTCCGGGTTCAAAATAGCTATGAGAGACCTGGAGATGAGGGGTGCCGGAAATATCTTAGGAGTTGAGCAGAGCGGGTTTATAAATCAGGTAGGATTTGACCTTTATTGCAGGCTGCTTAAGGAAGAGATGGGAAGGTTAGAGCCGAGAAAATAGCGAAAATGAGATATCGTCATTCCCGAATGTTCTTATCGGGAATCCAGCCCAACCGATATGCTAATAATTAACAACTCAGAAATAATAATTAATAGACGTAAATAATTAACGTAATGGGTGTGATTTTCCGATTTTTCAAGAGGAAATATCGAAGAAAGTGCAAAACATTTGTTTACTGTTCAAACAGTTCAAAATTTATTTTTTAACAAAAGAAATTTTGAAAACTTGCATTAAATCGATGCCTTGCGCTTTCTTAAAGAGCGATATGTTCTGAATGATTTAAAAATCAAAAAATACGGATGATGGAAATGGAATTATACCGATTACATAAATAAATACACATTTTTTCTCATTATGTTATCATTTTCGATGGAAGGGGTACTTTTTAAACTTTTAACTTTTGAACTTTTAAACTTTTACTATTTAGACCGGCAAATCCCTTGACCCTTTTGCATAAAATTGGTATTATACTGCATATTAATTTTATATAGATATGCAGATGAATAGGATGATATTTGTTATGGAAATTAAGAACAAGATTTTAATGGGGTTGCTGCCCTTTTTGGTTGTTTCTTTGCTTATTTTAGCAGGTTGTGGATTTGTTAAAGAAAAAGATCCTACACTTGCAGTGATAGGAGGAACCAAAATAACCGTAAAAGATTTTCAGAAACGGATTTCGAATTTGCCGGAAAGGTATCGTATTGCCGTTATGAAACGAAAAAAAGAATATCTTCAGGAGTTAATAAACGATACGTTATTGTATCAGGAAGCTATTCGACAGGGTGTAGGAAAAGAAGAGGAAGTTATCGAAGTTATTGAAGAAGCAAAAAAAAAGATACTTACTGCAAAACTGCTCAAAGATAAGGTTGATGATAAAATTGTAATTTCAGAGACGGACATGAAGGAATATTATGACGTTAATTCCTATAGGTATATGACCCCTGAGATTTTGAGGGCATCGCATATCCTTTCGTTAAACAGGGATGATGCTGAAGCGATAAAATTGGAACTAGAAAATGGAGCAGATTTTGCTGATATGGCTAAGGCAAAGTCCGTAGATCCTACGGCACAGAGAGCCGGGGATATCGGGTATTTCCCGCGAGGTCAGCTTATGCCGGAATTCGAGAACGCATGTGCAGTTCTTGAAATTGGGGAAGTCAGCGATATTGTCAAAACAAAATTAGGGTATCACATAATAAAATTAACTGGCAGGAAAGAACCTGAAATGAGACCCATGGAGCAGGTTCAAAAAGATATTCTTTCCAGATTAAAAACTGTAAAAAGACAGAAAATGTTCAATGAACTTTTGAGCGATTTGCGTAATGGTACAGATATCAAAATAAATGAAGAAGAGTTTGTCAAAGGTGAGTTTTTGGCGACAAAAAGCGAATAAAGTTCAAGTTAATGGAAACCGTCGGAGGTGTTGGATGAAAGTAAAAAGGAAATATATAAAAGGGTTTTGCTTAATGCTTTTTGTTGTAGCATTATCAGTGAATGCTTTTGGAGAAGTTCTGGATAAGGTGATTGTAGTTATTAACGATGAAGTGATAACACAAAGAGAATTTGAAAGAGCATTCACCCCAATGAGCAAACAGTTAGAAGCAAATTTTTCCGGGGAAGAACTAGAGGCAGAAACCGAAAAAACGCGCAAAATGTTTCTTGAACAATTAATAAATGCTAAATTGACAGTGAGTATCGCAAAAAAAATGAAGGTAGAGATAGACGAAGCGGATCTGGAAGAGCGAATCTCAAAAATTAAAGGGTTTTATGAATCTGAGGCGGCATTCCTGTATGCACTGAATGAAAAAGGTACAAATCTTACGGAATTGGAACAGGAAGTTCGAAATCAGTTGCTTTCGCAGAAACTGATAGAGCAAGAGATAAGCGCAAAAATAGTGATTACGCCATCAGCCTTGCATGATCTTTTTGAAGAAAATCGAAAACAATTTATTTCTCGGAAACGAGTAAAACTAAAGAGTATTATGATCCGAAAAGAAGAGGGATTAAAACAGGGCAACCCTCAAAGTAAAATTGAAAAAATAATGATCGAGTTGGAGACCGGCAAGGATTTTTCAGAATTAGCAATGGAAAAATCTGAAGGGCCATATAAAGAAAAAGGCGGGGAAATGGGATATGTTGTCCAGGGGCAGTTGATACCAGTTATGGATGAAGTTGTCAGCAATCTCAAAAAGGGTGAATTTTCTAAAATTATTGAAACCGAGTTTGGTTATCATATTCTTTATGCAGAGGATATTGAAGAACCTAGAGATATGGACTTTAATGAAGTCAGCGGGTTTTTGCGCGAACAGTTGTTTATGAACAAATTTAAAGTAAAACTTGATGAATGGCTTGGAGATAAAAGAAAAGATGCATACATTAGTTACAAATAAGCCCGTAATATTTATAACTATGGGTGATCCAGCAGGTATTGGTCCGGAGATAACCGCAAAAGCTCTTTTAAATCCTTCAATTTCTTGTTTGGCTAATTTTTTTATTATTGGGGATGAAACTATTTTTAAGAATTACATGTCTCCGGAATTAGCGGTAAAAGTGAATATGGTAAAAAGTAACGAAATCAACGATTCCATATTTTCTGAAAAAAAGACAATTTGTCTTATGGATCCCGGTCCGGAAACCGCTGTAATTATTCCGGGTGTTTCTTCCAAGGAATGTTCTCAAAAAGCGTTAAATTCTATATTGCAGGCAGCTGATAGTATACAGAATCCCGTAATGAGCGGAATGAAAAAAGCTATAGTAACAGCTCCGGTGTGTAAAGAGGCTATAGCTGAAGTAACCCCAGGGTTTATAGGACATACAGAATTTTTTAGAGATGCATTTTCCTCAGATTTTGTTACTATGGCTTTTGTGGGTAAGACGCTTCGAGTAGTTCCTGTTACACGACATATACCGATCAAAGATGTTGCGTCTACTCTTACCGGGGAAATGATCGAAAAAACTATTTTGCAAGTTGTTGATAGCAAAGAACTTATGTCCGGGAAAGCGACTCCCGTTATAGGCGTTTCAGCGTTAAATCCTCATTCAGGAGAGTCGGGGAAGATAGGTAGCGAGGAAATCGAAATTATTGCGCCGGCTGTAGAAAACGTTAGAAAGAAATATTCCAACATAGTAGGACCATTGCCGGCGGATGTTGTTTTTTATAAAGCTTACAATGGCAATATAGATATAGTGATTTCGATGTATCATGATCAATGTCTAGGGCCATTTAAAATGATTGATTTTGAATGCGGAGTGAATCTGACTTTAGGATTGGGTTACGTTAGAACTTCTCCGGATCATGGTACGGCATTCGATATTGCAGGAAAAGGTGTCGCAAGTTCGGAATCCATGGAAGCAGCCATAAAACTAGCTCTTAGAGCATTATAGTCGCATGTGACACGTGGCAAGTGACATGTCCAGGTTGTCATCAACATGCCACATGTAACATGTCACATGACACAAATATTATGGATTTATCCGAACTTAAACGAAGTTGGAAAGAGAACGATTTTTATCCCAAGAAAAAACTTGGCCAGAATTTTCTTATAGATAAAAACATTCGAGACAAAATAATTGAGGCACTAAAGGTTACCTCTAAAACTGTAATTATTGAAGTAGGTTCAGGTTTTGGTGTGATGACGCTTCCCCTTGCAGATATTTGCCGAAAAATAATTGCGGTTGAAAAAGATTCAAAAATATACGAAATTATGAGGACGAAACTTTCGAATCTTCCCAACGTTGAGTTTGTCCGGAAAGATATAATGGACCTGGATATATGTTCGGCAATCCCATCGGGAAGAAAGGGACTGATTTTTGGGAATATCCCTTACTATATCTCGTCCCCACTAATTGAAAAAATTATTAATGCAAAAGATTATCTCGAAGAAGCCTTTATTGTAATTCAAAAAGAATTAGCGGATCGTATTGTGGCAGGACCGGGGACGAAGGATTATAGCTCATTAAGCTGTTACGTACAGTTTTACACAAAACCTGCTAAGCTATTTAAAATTAAGGCTAATTCATTTTTTCCTAAACCCGGAGTTGAATCGGCTTTATTGAAGCTTACGATATTGGGTGAACCTAGTGTGAAAGTGAAGAATGCAGTTTTAATGTTTGATATTATTCACAAAGCATTTTCGCAGAGAAGAAAGAAAATAGAAAATGCATTGTCGAAAAACTTTGATAGTTGTGATATCGATTGGAAAGAAGCTATATCAAGTTGTAATATTGATCCGTTTTCGAGGGCGGAGAACTTATCTCTTGAGGCCTATGCGCGTCTTTGTGATAAGGCTGGGGACATGCTGTAGGGGGCCGATCCGGGGACGGATCGGCACTTCCTCGGACATTTCGTCCTCGGTCGCGTAAACCCGCCCCCAAGTTATTAATATTATGCGCAATATTGACTTTATAAAACCCTTATGCTATCGTATCGAATATGAAAAACAACGAATCAAAGACAAATATAACTAAAGAAGTTGTTGAATATGTTGCCAGGCTTTCACGGCTGAGTTTTGAGGGGAAAGAACTTGAAGGTTTCAGGCAGCAGTTAGCCGGTATAATTGAGTATATTGAGCAGTTGAATGAAGTGGATACGTCTAATGTGACAGCTACTACACATGTTCTTCCTTCAATGAAAAACGTTTTTAGAGAAGATGAGGAGAAAAGATCGCTTTCTCAAGATCTGGCTCTGGAGAATGCCCCAGCATCGCATAATAATCACTTTACAGTCCCTAAAATAATATAAAAAGGTACAATTTAAAGGTATGAAAAAACATTTTTGCAGTATAGAAAATTTCAAGAATTGGGCTGATTCAAAGAGTGGAGACCCAGGCAATCTTTATTCTGACATTTTAGATCGTATTTGCGAGCTTGATAAAAAAGTTAAGGCTTTTGGACATCTTGACAGTGCGGACATTTTGAAGGATAAAGCAAAAGACTCTGCAAAGAAGGGTTTTTTGACGGATGTTCCCATTGGGATAAAAGATAATATTTGCATTAAGGGCAGAAAAACGACATGTGCTTCTCGCATATTGGAAGGATTCCGACCGCCGTATAATGCGCATGTTATTGATAAACTATTGGATGAAGGAACTTTTTTGATAAACGGGGCCAATATGGATGAGTTTGCTTTTGGTTCATCCTGCGAAACTTCTGTTTATGGGCCGACTAAAAATCCATGGGATTTTGACAGGATACCAGGAGGGTCAAGCGGTGGTGCTGTTGCGGCAGTTGCCAGTAGCGAAGTTATTGCGGCTTTAGGGTCGGATACTGGTGGATCTATACGTCAGCCTGCGGCTATGTGCGGAGTCGTTGGATTTAAACCTACATATGGCCGAGTTTCAAGATTTGGCTTAATCGCTTTTGCTTCTAGTCTTGATCAGATAGGACCGATTACCCGTAATGTTTCTGATTGCGCACGTATGCTGGAGGTTATTTCCGGGTATGATAACAAAGATTCGACATCTGTAAATATCGATGTGCCGAATTATACAGAAAGTTTATTCTCTGAGATCAAGGGGATGAGGATCGGTGTTCCGGCGGAGTATATGCTTCCGGAAATTGATCCCGGAGTAAAAAAACGGATAAATGAAGCTATCGATGTTTTTAAGGATTTGGGAGCAGAGATTGTTGAGATCTCACTTCCGCATACAAAGTATGCAGTCAGCTGTTACTATATTATTGCACCGGCAGAGGCAAGTTCCAATCTGGCCAGATATGACGGCGTTCATTATGGCCACAGGAGTGAACAAGCGAAGGATTTGATTGAAATGTATATCAAAAGCCGTAATGAAGGATTTGGGAAGGAAGCAAAAAGGCGGATATTGCTTGGGACTTATGCATTGAGTAGTGGATATTATGAGGCGTATTATCTCAAGGCGCAAAAAGTGAGGACGAAGATTTCACGGGATTTTAAAGAAGCTTTTAAGCTTTGTGATTGTATATTGACTCCTACCTCACCGTCTACTGCTTTTAAAATTGGAGATAGGATCGATGATCCGATTCAAATGTATTTATCGGATATTTTTACAATTCCGGCGAATCTTGCCGGGCTTCCGGCGGTTTCCATACCCTGCGGGCTAGTAGACAACCTGCCGGTAGGAATGCAGCTAATGGCAGCGCCATTTAAAGAGGAAGATTTGATCAAATGTGCCCATGCATTTGAAAGTAATACCGAACATCATAAGATATGTGCTAGTGACGTTAATAGTAGTCTGGAGACAGCAGACTGAGTAGGGGCGCGGTTTCCGCGCCCGAAAGTAAAAGGGTACAGAGGTAGGGGCGGTTCGCGAACCGCCCAAACATGATACATGCCACGTGCCACGTGTTACAAACAGAAGAAGAGATATGGAAAATAAGTATGAAACTGTTATTGGTCTAGAAGTTCATGTGCAGCTTGCTACAAGGACTAAAGTATTCTGTGGCTGCAGTACGGCATTTGGAGCTTCACCAAACTCGCAGGTATGCCCGGTCTGTTTGGGATTACCGGGAGTTCTTCCAGTTTTAAATAAAAAAGCTTTTTTATTGGCGATAAAAGTTGCAATTGCGCTTAATTGTGAAATACAAAAAATAGTAAAATTTGACAGGAAAAATTATTATTATCCCGATTTGCCTAAAAACTATCAAATAAGCCAATATGATATGCCAATTGCTTATAATGGGGTTCTTTCCATAGAAACGGATGATGGAACATGTAGAGATATTGGAGTAACCAGAGCTCACTTGGAAGAAGATGCGGGAAAACTTATACATGATTCACAAAAACCTTTTAGTTATGTAGATCTTAACCGTACAGGAACACCGCTTCTTGAGATAGTATCGGAACCGGAGATAAAAACACCCGTGGAAGCCTATAATTATCTTATAACTTTGAAGCAGATCGTCAAATATTTAGAAGTATCCGACTGTAATATGGAAGAGGGTAGTTTAAGATGCGATGCGAATATCTCTTTAAGAAAGCCCGGAGATAAAAAACTGGGAGTGAAGGTTGAAATTAAAAACCTTAATTCTTTTAAAGCGGTCAAGGAAGCTCTTAGCTACGAGCAATTGAGGCAGAGCGATGTTTATGATGAAAATGGGATTATAATCCAAGAAACCCGTTTGTGGGATGAGAAAAGCAATATTACCAGGGCAATGAGGATCAAGGAACAGGCGCATGATTACAGGTATTTCCCAGAACCGGATCTTGTTCCGTTTGAAGTTTCCGGAGAATTAGTTGATGAAGTTCGGCATACAATGCCAGAGATGCCGGAGAAAAAAAAGCAGCGTTTTATTAAAAAGTACAAATTGGATGAGCCAGAGATAGACGTGCTGATTTCAGAAAAAAGCTGTGCGGAGTTTTTTGAAAAAACTGTGGAGGGGTATAATGATCCACAAGCAGTTTGTAATTGGATACGCGGTGAAGTTATGATGCATGCTAATGAACGTGGGAATAGTTTCGATGCCCTAAAACTTGAGCCGTTAGTTCTTTCTAAAATAATTAGTATGGAAAAAACCGGAAAAATCAGCGGTCTTGCAGCGAAAGAAGTGTTGTCTGAACATCTTGCGAGCGGGAAAGATCCTGACATAATAACGAAAGAAAAGGGTCTTGAACAAGTTTCACATGAAAGTGAATTAGAAGGCATTGTTGAAAAGGTTGTTTCGGAAAACCAAAAATCTGTTAGTGATTTTAGGGATGGGAAGGCGAATGCATTAAGTTTTCTGATCGGACAGGTTATGAAAAATTCAAAAGGTAAAGCAAATCCTAAAATTGCCGGTGAAATGATTAAACGAAAAATTAAGGAATAACATTTATGAAAAAAATACTAATACCAGCATTTTTTTGTGTGCTGATACTTATCTTTCTTGCGTGTTATGTTAAAGCACAGGATTCAGATGTGTTTCAAAACAGTAATGCGTTGTTTAAAGAAGTACAGCTTTTTGCGGATGCTATAACTATTGTGAATAGTGACTATGTTGAACCAGTTGAGGTTAAAACTTTGATATACGGGGCTATACGGGGGATGATGGCTACACTGGATGGGTACAGTCAGTTTCTTGAGCCCGAGAGTTTTCAGGAGATCACTGAGGTTACAAAGGGAGAATTTGCCGGAATAGGTATAGAGATCGGAATGCCGGAAGGTGTTCCAACAGTAATTGCGCCTATTGAAGATACACCGGCCTTTGCGGCAGGACTTAAAAGCGGTGATAAAATTGTTAAGATCGATGGCATGATTACCAGTGAAATGAGCATGGATGATGTGGTAAAAAATCTCAGAGGTGACATTGGAAGTGAAGTTAAGCTTATTGTTATCAGAGAGGGAGAAGACCGAATATTAGATTTCGTAATTATTAGAGCGATAATCAAGCTTAAAAGTATAAAAGAAGCGGCAATGATAGAAGAGGGTATTGGATATATAAAAATAGTGGAATTTCAGAAAAGAACCGGAAGGGATTTTAATAATGAAGTAAAATCTCTTACAAAAAACCAAATGCGGGGGTTGATCGTTGATTTGAGGAACAATCCCGGCGGTCTTTTAGAATCCGCTATTGAAACGGCAGATGTGCTTCTTGATCAGGGGGTTATGATAGTATATACAGAAGGTCGGAACGCTGACAGCAGGTTGGAAGTTCGAGCAGAAAAGGATTCACAATTTGATGATATAGTTCTTGCTATACTTGTAAATGAAGGGTCTGCCAGTGCATCTGAAATATTTGCCGGAGCAATGAAGGATAATAAAAGAGGCGTTATTGTCGGAGTGCCTACGTTCGGTAAGGGTTCTGTGCAGATGGTGATTCCGTTGGAGGATAATTCAGCAATACGTTTAACTACAGCGGCTTATTTTACGCCGCGAGGGGAAAGTATTAGAGATAAGGGGATCCAGCCGGATATTTTTGTTGAAAAGATACCTTGTATAGAAGGTATAAGGGAAGAGGGTCCGCCGGAGTCTACAGTATATTCTAAAGTAAGCCCTAAAAATGGCGAAGAGATTGAAAAAGATATTAATGAAATTAAATATGACAATCAGCTTCAAGCTGCTATCAATATTCTTAAGGGAATGCATATTTTGCAGGAATACAAAGAATTGAATTCTATTGAAAAGAAAAAGGTTGAATAATAGTTTTCTTTTTCATTTACATTAAATTACACTACATAAAAAAATGTTTCGTCAATCGATAATAATAACTTTGTTTATAATTATTGCCATTGCTATTTTTCAGGCGAATATTGTTTCGTTCGATAAATCATTGTCTAAAAGTTTCGAAGCGGACAAAAAAAGTGATGAGCCGATTAAAAGTGATCTAAATCGAAAGAAGGAGGCGAGGGGTACGATTCCGGTAGATAAAGAACCTGTATTTGTGCTTGTTCTGGATGACTTCGGGTATTCGGAAAAAAATCTAGAAAAAGTAGCGGATATGGGTATTAGTATGACGATAGCGGTTTTGCCTAATGCGCCTTTTTCCGGAAAAATATGTTCTTTTTCAGAGCAAAATGGTATTGAAACTATTCTTCATTTACCGATGGAGCCGGGGGAAAATACAAAATTTCTTGAAACGAATACTTTGGACGAAACGATGAGCGATGATGAAATAATGAGTATCGTTCGAAACGGTTTTTTTTCGGTATTTTCCGCAAAGGGAGTTTCAAATCATATGGGATCAAAGGCGACAAAGGATGAGAGAATCGTTAATATTGTTTTTGACGAGATTAAAAAAAGAAAGATGTATTTTTTGGATTCTTTTACGACCCAGGATTCGGTATGCGAAGAGATATCATTAAAAAAAGGTATTCCATATGTAAAAAGGGATATCTTTATTGATAATAATGCCGAAGAGGCATACATAGAGAAACAGTTGCTAACAGCTGAGATAATGGCAAGGGAAAAAGACTTTGTCGTAGCTCTCGGGCACGATAGAAGGATAACCATAGATGTTTTGAGCAAAATAATTCCACAGCTTAGAATCCGGGGTATAAAATTTTTAACAATTTCAGAATTTATTAAAAAGCAGGAAGGTAAAAGAGATAGTTTAGAACTTGTATCAACATCTACGAATTATGAACTCTGAACTATGAACTAAAAATGATCACGCTAGGGGTAGAAACTTCATGTGATGAGACAGCAATTGCTGTTGCTAAAAATGGAAGAATACTTTCAAGTGGGGTATCTTCCAGCGTTCATTTGCATGCTTCTTATGGAGGTGTAGTTCCGGAAATTGCTTCACGGTTTCATACTGAATATATATATTCAGTATTTGAAAAAGCGATCCGGGATGCCGGGTGCGTAATTAGTGATATTGATTTGATAGCAGTAACAAATGGTCCGGGACTTCCGGGGTCTTTGCTTGTTGGTATAGCATTTGCCAAAGCTTTAAGTTTTGCGAACAAGATTCCGCTTATCGGGGTAAATCACTTGAAAGCGCATATGTTTTCAAGTTTTTTAGACAAAGAGATTAAAGGTGGCGTTGAGGGTCTGTTTCCTTTTATAGGAGTTATAGTTTCTGGGGGACATACTGCGATTTATTTATGTGAATCATGTACGAAGTATTCGATAATGGGCAGGACAAGAGATGATGCGGCCGGAGAAGCCTTTGACAAAGTTTCGAAGATACTAGGATTAGGGTATCCCGGGGGACCTATTGTCGAGGAGAAAGCATTGGAATTTAGCGGAGAAAAATGTATTAAATTTCCACGTGCTCTTATGGAAGATGCTGAAAATATGGATTTTAGTTTTAGTGGAATTAAAACAGCGGTTTTGTATTACTGTAGGGATAAGGGTTTCAGTGATATAAGTAATGTATGTTTTTCGTTTCAGGAAGCTGTAATAGAAGTAATTGAAGAAAAAATTGTTCGTGCAGTTAAAGCCTCTGGAATTAAAAAGGTTGCGATTGGTGGCGGCGTGATAAACAATAATATGTTAAGAAAAAGAATTTACGACAGATGTCATAAAGAAAAAATAGATCTGTATATTCCAGAAAAGCGATTTTGTGCGGATAATGGTGCAATGATAGCGTTTTTTGGAGAAAAACTTTTTGCCATGGGAATGAAGTCGGATTTGTCTCTCAAGGTCGTTCCGGAAGAATATTGATTTAAATAATGATTATTCTAGTTTTTTTCTGTACAATGTTATATAGTATAAACGAAAAAAAGGAGAGAGCATGCCTTATAATGAGATGTTGTTAAGGATTATTGTTGCTGCCATTTTGGGAGGTCTTGTAGGAATTGAAAGGGAATATAATGGATGTGGTGCGGGGTTAAGAACCCATATTCTGGTATGTATTGGTTCGACGCTTTTTATGATAACATCGATTATGGTAGGAGTGATTTATGGGGCTGCAGGGAATACGGATCCATCGCGTATTGCTGCCGGAGTTGTTACCGGCATAGGTTTTCTTGGAGCCGGGGCGATAATGAGGTATGGGTCATCCGTTCGAGGATTAACTACTGCTGCTAGTATATGGGCAATTTCGGCGATTGGACTAGCAGTAGGAATTGGTTTATTTAAGGCGGCGGTTGTGACTACTCTTGTATCTTTGGCGGTGTTGGTTCTTTCCCACATTGAACGACTTTTTAAGCTGAAACAAACAGAAAAAAAACTTATTGTAAAAATAGACACCGAGGGACGTACTGACGTTGAGGATATTAGCAGAATGGTTGCTGAGTACGACGGAAATGTTAGAAGAGTTATTGCGGATCGTAATGAAATAGGGAAAAAAGCAAAATTAGTTTTTGAGTTAGAGCTGGAAAAGATTTATCATAAAAAGATAGCGGTACGTATAGATGGTATGGATGGAGTAGACGAAGTTTATTGGAAATAATTATATGGGCGCTAGTTGTTAGTCTTTAGTTGCTAGAAAAGGAGGAGAGATGAGAAAACGTAAAGATAGCGGTAAGCAGGAGGGAATGGAAAAGATCTTAGATGTAAATGCCAGTA
>Ga0307991_1001516_pt1 | contig 16185 bp, 13 predicted proteins | sample EllFjometagen131_FD_203146 | JGI IMG/M metagenome (GOLD analysis project Ga0307991, IMG submission 203146) | Marine microbial communities from Ellis Fjord, Antarctic Ocean - #131 | ecosystem: Environmental > Aquatic > Marine > Unclassified | place: Southern Ocean | collected 2014-10-08
TCATCATAGTTTTTTTCTTTGTCTGAGCTTTCAATAATTAAAGGATATGAATAATTATCAGACAAACCCTCAACTCTGGAAAGTATAACCCCTTTATCAAAAACTTCGGGTGAGGAAAATTGCTGAATAACAACAAAAACAATTATTACAGCTAAAAGTGCAACAATAATGTATGGAATGTAAGCCAACTTCTTTTTCCCAGCAAGAGAATCCACAGAATCAATAGTGTTTTGAGGGTAGCCAGCTTTTCTTAAGCCTTCTTTAATCTGCTCTTTTTTAAAGCCCTTTTTCAGCTGTTCCTTAATCCAGTTGTCTATTTCAGCCATTATTTGTTTTTAAGAACTAGCTCATATATAAAGTTTGGCTACCCCTTTAAAATAGTACAATAATTTAAAATTTATCAAAAAAAGAATAAGTTTTAGTGCTATTTTCATAAATTTCATTAAACTCTTCTTTGCTTGTAGCTGGCTCAAGCTGGTAAAGAACATCCCCAACAGCTAAATCCTCAATTGTAAAGCTTATTGATTGGCATGGACCTTGGTAAAAAATACTATCATCATACTTATATGAATCATTTGTTACACCCAAAACTGCCCCTGCTTCCTCTAAGAAGTTATGATTTGTTAAGATAGTATCAAGGTTTTTATACAAAAGAATCTCTCCTTTATAGATTACACCATTTTGATAATGTAATATGCCACAACCAACCTGTGATCCAGGTATCTCATCTAATTCACACCATTTTACTGTGATATTTGCAGAGTTAATATCATCAACTATTTCAGGAATAACAACATAATTAGTTAATTCTGCTAACTCACTCATTTTATTTTCTGCTATCTCCCTATGTTCCTCAGTTGGGTTTATTAGAAAAAACATTGGGTTATCAACCCACCTAAGTATATTATGAATCTTATTTGAGTATTCCCATGTAAAACAAATCTCCTCAAAATAATCTTTGTCAAATCCAGCAGGTATTTCTATTTTTTGGACTGGTTCAGGAGGTTCTGGGGTGACTGTTCCGCCGCAGCCAGTTGCGAGTGCCACAACAAGAGCGAGTGTTGCAAATCCAAGAACTGCTTTTTTTACAGTTTTTGCCTTTATACTTCTTATTCCATTGTAAAGGTTTTCTACCTTTGAGCCAAGGTTGTTGAAGAGATTTGTTCCTGCTGTTGTGTAATGTGCCATTAAATTGCCTGGCTCTGCTAAGGTTGCTCTATTTTGGTTATAGAGGGTATTTAATTCTGGATTAACATCAGAGCCATGATAATCATCTACTATGCTGTCAAGGTTTTTTTCTGCCTTGATTGGTTTAGCTAGATTGACTGGACTAAAGTATGGGTTAGAATTAACTGGAACTTGATTAGTTTGACTACCTAAACCATCTTTTATTCCATTTTCTTTTAAAGCAAGTTGGGTTGTCATGTTAATGTTATTTTTTGTTTAATTATGTTTGATTAATTCAAGAAGAACTAGTATATAAATCTTTCGGTTTATTTGTTACGATGAAGTGGTTAATAATATTAAAACTAATTCCTTATAACCTTGTAAGATTCCCTAATATTGTTTGATAGGCCTCGCATGGTGTCCAGCACATTGGGCATTGGCCTATTCTTATTTTTTTAATTATCTCTCTTGATTTCTCAGAATTGAGTATTTTTTTTAAGTCATAACTATTATCTCTCAGGCTTCCTGCTTTCTCATCCATTATTGAGCAGGGATATACAAAACCATGTGGATCAATAAAGCATGAAACAGATAATGCCTTACAAGGCAATGGTGTTTTTTTTGTTATTAAATATTTCTTTATTAATTTAAGGTATATTTTCTCGAGATATGAAACAGGATTTAATAGCTGTTTTCTTTTTTTCATGAATTCTTTAATTTCACTTATAACTTTCTTTGTAGGAATTTCAACTGTTTTGTTATGATAGTAATGTGCTGAGCCATGCATTATGTTCATGTGAAAATTGTTGTATTTAATCCAGGGCAATGTTTTTTTAACTTCTTCAACCATTTTATCAAAATATCCTGCATTATATCTTGAAAGAGTAAAACCAAAGAATACGCTAAGTTTTCTATTTTCTATTTTTTTAAGCTCTGAGAATGTTTGCACTGCATTTTTAAAACTTCCAGGTACCCCCCTTATTTTGTCATTAACCTCTTTTGGTCCATCTAAAGATACTGAAACTATCAGTTTTTTTGGATTTAACCTAAGAATCTGTTTTGTCTTTTCCACAATAATTTCAGGCAGCAAACCATTTGTCGGAAAATGAAGCACATAGAGGTTCCTGCACTTTTGGATGATTATTTTTGTAATTTCAACAATATCTTTCCTTAAAAAAATTTCCCCGCCAGTAATATCCACCCAGGAGAAACCATTGTATTTAGAGAATATCTTATCAATTTCACTAACTGACAGCTCATTTTCTGATTTCTTTTTCCAGATATTGCATGTTTTGCATTTAGAATTGCATTTATAGGTCACAGCAAAAGTTAGCTTATAAGGATACATATTCTTAACAAGATTTGATTTCAATATTTTTCCAAATAGTGCAAGTGTTTTTTTCATTTTTCAACCGTATAAAACGTGTAGGTTTTATCTCTTGTTTGAGAGCTTTTGTATATTTTAAGATTATAATTATTCTTAAAATCACTGCAGACGCCTTCGTCATCTTCAGGGAAATTAATGCACCAGTATTCCTCATAAAACATCACACAACCATATTCTTCATGTAATTTCCTCATCATTCCTTTATCAAACACCAAAAACAACTGTATTGAAGGAACCCCACTCACTAAAAACATTGAAGGAACCCTGGAAATTACTATGCAGTTTTTTATGTTTGGGGATTCTCTAACAGCAAAATCATGAGCTGCTTTCGCATCCCAGCCCTTTTCACCATAATTGCTTATAAGTCCAACAAATGGGACAAAAGAGACAAGAATCAAGAGGATGATTAAAATATGTATGCTTAATTTTATAGGCTCTTTCTTTTGCTTAAATCTTTTTAATAATATTAAATTTAATAAATAAAAGCCCAAGCCACAGAAAATTGCAACAGAAGGATAAAGGTTCAAGCTGAATCTTACATCCTTTCCATAATTGAAACTGCCTGCATAAAATGGAATAAAAATTGCAAAGAAAAGCAGGAACCAAATGATAAATGGAATAATTTTTTTGGGATATTTGTAAAGACCAAAAATAATGCCTATTATTGAAAAGATTGTAAAAATTAGTGGAAACCTGGTATTTTCAACAAAGAATTTTGAATTATCTACTAAGTTTCCTTTTATAACATCTTTGCTGAACTTGTTTCCTGAAGCACCCCAGTCTTCATATTTCATATTATTTGTGTGTTCAACAGTAGGCAGTATTAAAATAAGAAATAGTGCCAGTACAATTAGAAATTTCCTATCCCTCACAGTTTTAAATATCTCACTGTCCATAAAAATAAAGAAGCTTGCTGCAACAACAGCCATAAGCATTGATTCAGGCCGTATCTGGCAAGTATACGCAAGTGTACAAAAAAATGCAAATAAAATAAACATATTTCTTTTTTCAAGATAAATCAAAAACAATAATATTGTTAAGAGTGAAAAAAATACAAGTAATGGCCCCAATGCTTGAGTTACACTCCATCTAAGATGAATTGGGATAAGTGTAAACACAAGAGCAGAGTAAACTGAGAGTTTCTCTTCCTTGAATAAAAGGTATGATATAAGGAAAACAAGCAATATTGAAAATGTTGCTATAATAATAGAAATATTAACAGCAACTGTTTCCGAGACTCCAAACAAGAAGAAGAACATTGCATAAAAAGCAGGAAGCCCATATGGCTGCTTATTTGATATACAACTAAAACAGTTTTCCGTATTGCCATAATTGCATAGGCATGCTTTGCCTTCATTGACTATGTTTTGTGCCATGTTAAGGTATATATCCTCATCAAAGAAAATGTGGTGGGACTGAGGAGCTACAAACATCCTGAGATAAAAACCAAAAAGCAGTATAATAATCAGGATTATCCAAGTGCTCTTTTTTATTTTTTTAAAACCTGAGATAATATCTTTGTATCCAAGGCAAATGCTAATTACAATAAGTAGAAGGTTTATTATTAAAACAAGTGCATAAAACCAAAAAAGTGTTTCTTCACTAATCTTTACAATTGAGTAAACTATCAAAAAGAAATTAAGTATTAGTATTGCTGGCAAAAAGTTTAGGTATCTTTTGAAATCCATTTTTATCCCTGCTTAACCAAAAAATTTCCTATAGCTAAATATTTTGCTTTTGTAATCTTAAAGGATTTTATTGCATCCTCAGGAGTCATTACAATCGGGTACCCGTGAATATTAAAAGATGTGTTTAAGATGATTCCATCTCCTGTGTTTTTCTTAACCTGTTCTATGACACCCCTATACTTCTTATTTTCATTCCCAAGTATCTGTGGCCTTATTGAATTGTCAACATTCATAACAGCTTTAATATTGGGTCTGGATTCTTTCATTGTGGTATAAGCCATTGTCATAAACTTATCAATTCCGTTAGTGTCCCCTATAAATTTTTTAGCGTCTTCTTTAAGAATAGTGGGACAGAAAGGTTGGAACCAATCACGTTTTTTAACCATTATGTTAAGTTTATCTTTTAGTTCTTTTTTTGATGCTAATGTGATTATACTTCTGTTTCCAAGCGCTCTTGGGCCATATTCCATTCTACCCTGAAACCATAACACTATCTCCCCGCTTGAAATAAGGTTTCCAACCTCTTTTGGTGTATTATCCTGGATTGAATAAGGCATCTTGTGTTTTTTCAATTCTTTTTCAATATAATCATCCTTGTAATCTGTTCCAAAATAGATATTATCAAAGTCATAACTGCTGACATTGTTCAATTCAAAGTTTATCTGCATGGCAGCTCCCAAGGCAAGACCGCCGTCCCCCATATGAGGAAAAACAAACCAGTTTTTAAGCCCTGATTCAAGCCTTATCCTCATATTTGCTTTTATGTTTGATGCAACCCCCCCTGACCAGCATACATTTTTTATCCCTGTTGTATCAACTGAATTTTTGAATAATTCAAGCATTTTTTTCTCTAGGGTATATTGAGCCATGTATGCAAACTGCTCCCTTTGGGTATTCCAGAGCATCCTGCTCAATAAAGAACATTGTTTTGAAACAGAATACTTTGCTTTAATGTTCATCCCACTTACTTTAAAAAAATCAAGCATTTTATTCTTTTTCTCATTTATTGGGTAAGCAAAGTCGCTTAAAGCCATAACTTTTCCTTCGTCTTCAAGTTCTCTCATTCCTAGAAGATTAGTAACCTGCTCGAAAAAAATGCCTAAGGAATCCCTGCCTGAAATATTTGAAATTCTCTCAAATTTTCCATTTTCAAATACATTAACAGTCCCGCTCAGTCCATCACCTATTCCATCAATTGTTATTGTAAGCATTTTTTTCATTCCTGAACAGAAAGCAGCAGCTGCAGTATGCGCCTGATGATGCTCAATAAGGTAAATATTAATATCTTTAAATCCAATTTTCTTAAGCTGTTTTCTGAACCATTCTTTTGTAAGAAATTTCGTTAAGCTGCTTGAATTTATTTCAGTAAGCTTGTACTTTAAATTTCTCTTTAGGTGAACAAAAGCAGGTTTTTCTGTCATTCTTCTGCGAAATTTGTAGTAATTCTCTTTAGAAAAGGGGAAATAACGGGTAAGGGTCTTTGCAAAATCAGAAGTGCTCATAGCTATTGCTTGAATATCAGAAGGTCTTATATTTAAATAATCAAGACATGCCTTTATAGAATTAACAGGAAAGCCTACATGAAGTTTTCTCCTTGTTATTCTTTCTTCATTTATAGCCACTAATACCTTGTTTCCTTTTATTATTGCTGCGCCAGCATCATGCCCATCCCAAATTCCTAAAATCATTCTTACACCTCACTTGAATATTAAATTTAAGTTATAAGTATTATATGGAAAGTAATAAACTGTGTTATCCTTTTATTACTTTCGTTCGATAAAATAAAATTTTTCATTTTTCTCTTTTACGCAGTCTATTTACTAAGTTTAAATAATTAAGTATGGTTTTCAACACTTTTACCTTGCTTTTCCTGACTGATTTTTTATTTTTCTTCTCTGTTTTCTTTGATTTTTTTATTGTTCCTTCTTCAATCCATCTTACAGGAATCTCTTTTATCTTAAAGCCGGCTTTTTCTGCAAGGAATAGGATTTCTGTATCAAAGAACCATTCATTGTCTTCAACTTTTGGAAGTATTTTTCTTAGAATTTTTCTGTTTATCGCCTTAAAACCGCACTGAGCATCCTTGAAATGTGTTCTTAGAATTTTTCTGAGCATGAGGTTGTATCCCCTGGAAAGAATCTCTCTGCTGAAAGACCTTTTTACAATCGCCCCTTTCACCAGCCTTGATCCGACTGCTATGTCATAATTGTTTCTTATGGCATCAACCAGCTTTGGCAGTGCTTCTAGTCCTGTGGCAAGGTCAGCATCAGTATAGCACAAAATATTAGCATTGCTGGAGTTCCATGCTTTTTTAAGAGCCCTTCCCCTACCCTTCTGCTCTAATCTAAAATACTTAACTTTTTTGTATTTTCTGCATATACTCTTTGATATTTCAGGAGTTTTGTCAGTTGAAGCATTGTCTGCAATTATTATTTCATAATCATATTTTTTCTTCTTGAGAAAAAGATTTAATTTTTTTACGCAAGCTTCTAATATCCCATCTTCATTATACGCTGGAATGGTTATGCTTAGTTTCATTACAAATCATACCCGGATGCTTTTATGATTTTACAAGTTATTAACCTAAGATTTACTTCTTATTTTCTAATGAAAGATTTTTCAAGCACCTTTTTAAATCTTTGCAAATTGTTAAGTAAAGTTATTAAATATACAGCTCATAAGGAATTACATTAATACCTTTATGGAATCTTTTTCTGTTAAACCATCTTTTATATTCTTTTATTTTCCCATTAAGCCATTCAGGAAACTTCTGAGTAGAAAAGAACCAGATTTTAGACTAATACTCAGGAATATTCCTTATCTCACATCATATATTTTGTATTGTCCCTTTTTCTCATCTGCCAAATATGCTATGGGATATCTTTCAAAAGCGCTATCATTTACTGAGAACCTTCTTCTTTCAAGAGGGCCTATGAAAATATAATCAATCTCGTATTTTCTTATCAGCTCAATATCTCCATTAGAATACACTGCTTCAATGTCCCTAGCCTTTTCTTGGTTAAAATACCCATTTTCGCGCACATAGGAACCCATGACAACCCTTCTTCCTGTCTCAGCTGCAAGGAAATGAACAATATCATCTGAAGTGAGAAATATTGATTGTGGAATAGTGTTCCTCTTTATCCATTCTACGATTTCAGGCTCTCCTTCATTAACAAGGGTTCTAAAATGATAGCCACTACAAAACCTAAGAGCTTCTATTTTGGCTGAAAATGTCTTTGGCTGGAGTATTGATTCCTTGAAAGGTCCTCCGAAGTTGAGATAAAATTCAATTAAAAATGGCGAGCAGAGTAGCAGCACAATGAGCCAGAGCAACGCTATTCTTAAAATACTATTCCTGCTCTTAGAAAATGCATTTTTTGAGTATATGTAGCCCAATGTTAGCGCAAAAGCAAAATTCAGAAAGAAATAGAACTTGTTGCTGTCGCCCCAGTTTGGAGTCATGCGGTAGAAGTTGATAAGCAGGAAAAATAGGATTCCGGAAGCGAGCATTGAAAATATAATCCTTTTGGCATTGCCAAAATCGCATGCAAAAACCTGTTTGAGCACTGTTCTCTTGGATTCGTTCCTCTTTTTGATAAAAAAATCAAATATAAAAACACAAGAACAGAAAATCCCAATCAGCAGAGATGGTCCAGCTGTCCTTGCCCAGAAAATCATTCTGTTAAGGAACGCTGACTTTGTAATTTCGCTCTCTTCCAATCCACTATGTGAGGAAACGTCAAATCCTGAGTAATCAGGTGGTCTTGGAGATGAAAGAAGGTAAGATATCTGCACCATTATGAGAATTATTGAAAAGAGTAAGAAAAGAAGCACAATGTGGTTAGATTTTATCTGTGCAAATGCTTTTTTCATGATTTTTTTTATATTTTGAATTATGAAAAAAAACAAGATGGATACAGAAGCAAGAAAGGTATGTATGTGTATGAGTGGGAAGAGGCTTATCAGGAAGATTATAAAATACTTTGATTTGAAAAAATTCCGTGCAGAAATTCTTTCCGGCTCGTTTGAAAAGTCTAACTTTAAAAGCATCGTGATTATTATGCAAAAGAGAGGAAAAGCTAAAAGAAAGGGACGTTGCGGATTGAAAAGGTTTATCACAGGGTCAAGAAAATTGAAATATGGATAAATAACAATTTCCTTGAAAGTAGAGGGGTTTAGCAAATTTTGAACTTCCATAATTTTTGTTGTACCATATCTTAAGCCTAACACAGCAAAAGCAAGGCTAAATATTCCTATACTAATAAAAAGCAGGAAGCATGAGGAGATTATTGTTGCGCCCTTATTTTTAAAAAGAGTTTTAAAAAAGTTTTCCAAGATGAAGATTGCGCTTAATGCAGTCAGTACCTGCATGAGGCTTATCGCAAATAAGGAAGAAATTCCAAGTTTCACAAGTATCGCTGAGTAGAAATTTACCATGTAATGGTAGCGCAGTGGATTGAATGCTGACTGTGGGTTGTCTATAAGCACTTTTTCCTGCTCTGCAAAAGAATTGGTAATTGCAGAATGGTAGGAATAGTCAAAGTAGTTTCCTGTGAAGAAGATTTCACCTGTTTCTGACTTGCAAATTCCGAAAAGGAAGAAAGGCAAGAAAAACAAAAGCAAGACTACTGCAAACACAGATAGGGTTTTTTCGCTTTTCTTTATTGAGCTAATAACTGCCTTTCCATTTCTTGAGAAGAGAAATGTCAGGATCATAAGTATCAGCAAAAGGCATGCGATGCAGCAGATTATATTAAAACCAAATAAAAGGCTTACAAGATAAACAATAGAACCGCAAAGCACAGTTCCAATTATGAAAGAAAAGGAAATCTTTGAATACAGGTGCTCTGAAAATCCAACAAAATATTCAACCACAAGCCCAATAAGCATGCAAGACGCCAAGTATGCAATTGCGAGAATCATTTTTTATTTCTCTTAGGCAAGGATACTCTCACAGACTTTAGTCTGTAGGGAGTTGCCTTCCCCCTATAAGTTTTTTCTAACATTTTGGTTATAAAATGAGTGCGCAATGGATTTTGGCGCGTGCACTCAAATTTCCAACTTGTTTAGCGTGAGCTGTAAAATATGTTCCTCTTCATATAAATAACTCGCGTATGATTGTTCTTAATATTTCCCATCCATGCTTAAATGTCCTTAATTTCCCTTTGCCATACCTTCTTGACTTTTCAAAACTAGGCACTTCAACTACTTTCAGCTTCTTTTTTGCAGCATGAATAGATATTTCTGTTTCAATAGCAAAAGAGTTTGACATAAGGTTAAGTTTTTTTACTGCTTCCTTGGTTAAACTCCTGTAGCCATAACACAAGTCTGAGTAATTCATTCCCCAGAGCAAGTTAACAAGCATTACAAAGAATTTATTTCCAAGCATCCTATACCAAGGCATATCTGCTGTTCCACCACCTTGTATAAATCTTGAGCCCATACAAATATCATAGCCTATCTCAATTCCTCCAATCAGTAAGGGAAACTCATTTATCCTGTGACTGCAATCAGCATCCATCATAATTATTATGTCTCCTTTTGCTTCTTTCATCCCTTTAATTAGTGCAGAGCCCTTCCCTTTATTATCATAGATAATTTTGCATTTGAATTTTTTTGCCTGCTCAACAGTTTTATCTTTAGAATATCCATCAATAATTATAATCTCATGCACATACTCTGGAATTTCTCTAAGAACAATTGGCAGGTTCTTTTCTTCATTTAATGTTGGAATAATAACAGATACTTTTGGTTTCATCTTTAATTGTGCAATAAACCTTTAATTTAATAATCTTTTCTTTTTCACAAAAATATAAAATAATAAAAGAGCAATGAAAGAAATTATAAAAATTTTGGAGATTATGTTCTTTTCATCAAATATAAAATCAACAATCTCAACATTTGCAGAGCCGATTGATGTGAAGTGTTTGTTATTCTCATCATATTCCACAATTGCAAAAACAGCATAATTGCTTTCGCTTAAAGCATTTACTCTTTCTAAATCCAAATTTAGTTTTATGTTATTTTCAAGTTTAGTTCTTATAGGAGTATTAATTATTTTTATTCCTTCCGGAGCATGAAGGGTTATAATAATATCTCTTTCTTTATTATCTTTATTTACTACCAAAAGATTTAAGGTGCCCTTGTCAGAAAGCTTTGTGCTTTCTAATCTAACCTCAACATTACTGGTAGTAATATTAATAAAATCAAATGACGAAGCAGATAAAGCTTGAAAAGGATAATCATTACTGTCTTGGTAGTTAACCTTTGTGATTAATGGGTATGTTCCTTTGAGTGAATAAGGAATTTCAATTGAATTATTAAATTTAAAGGATTCTCCAACACCCAATGTCCCTTTAACAATACTTTTGTAAGCGCTTCCATTTAATATTAAAGATGCTTTTACATTAAAAGCGGTATCATCACCAAGATTCGTTATTTTTACCTCATTATTTAAAATATTCCCTTCTAGCTGGCTTTTTACATTTGTTTCTATTGTTATATAACCTGCATATGCAAAATTAACAAGAAGAAGTATAACTAAAAAGAAAGATGTTAATTTTATATGTAAATTCATATTATTCCATTAAATCATAAAAAAGTATATAAATTCTTCTATACTTTGGTTATATCTCACTAATTAAAAAATGCCAAATCAGTTACTGTTTAAATTTATAAGGTATACTAATTCTTAATGGACTTAATGTTTAAGATTATCTTTCAAAAAATTTTTAACATATATTATTGATGGGATAGACATAAACATGAAAAACAGGCTATACATGTAGTTAGAGCCAATAACCAACTCATTAAGAAAGAAATAATAAGTAGGATAAATTGACATATAAAGAACATAAAAGGTAATAGCCAAAACTGCAAGAGATTTTATTTTTGGGAATTTAAATTTATGCAAGTATAACTTCAACCATATAAATGTAATAAAAATCCAGACAATATCAATGCCTAAGGATGTTGGTTTTGTGAAGAACATAATCAAGGGAGATAAGGCAAGAGGAGTGAATATTATCTTAGCATATGTTGCAGAGGGCAAAACTATATTGTAGGGTATTGAAAAAACCTCTGCAAGACCATCAAAAAAAGGAATAAAAAGGTGGGTTATTTGAAGAAAAAACAAAACAGAAAATATGTGCTTCATTTTAACCTTCAATTTAAAACTATTTGAAAAAAAATGTAGTAATGTTGCAGAGAAAAAACACAAAAATATGGGATAAAAGAACATTGTTAAAAAAATATCTGGAGTAAAGGCAAACCATTCCCTTGCCCATTCCCCACCAATGTAAACTTCTAATATGTTTCTCAGAACCCCTATCAGTCCAAGCAATATCAGTACTGGACAAAGATTAAGCTCAAGATTCAAAAAATGTTTTGTTTTTGAAGAAAAAATGTAACTAAACAGTTGGAGATAACCTTTAAAAACCAACCTTAACTTAAAGATAAATTTTTTCATGTGTTCTCTCATTTTTATTTGTTCTTACGCAAGATTCTTTTTTGATTTGAAATACAAAATTGGTCCAATAGATCCCAACAAATAAACCATCCCATAGTAAAAATTATTTCCATATGAGTAGAATAGGTAATATGTGGGATATGTTAATACATAAATAATATAAAAGATAAGCATTAACACCAACAAATATTTTAAAACAGGAACTTTACAATTAAGCCCATACTTAATAATAACTATTGTTGCAAAAAACCAGGCAACACTTATTCCTAGAGTACAGGCGTTTGTGATTGTAAAAATTAAAGGTGTTGATGCCAAAGGACTTATAGCAAAATCAAGATACAACTTTTGTGGAACTAAAGACAGGCTACACGGAATATTAAAATTTCTTTGCAACCATTCAAAGAGGGGTATAAAAAGATGAATAAATTGTATGAAAAAATTCATTCCAAGTATATTTCTTGAATCTACATTTACCTTCCAAGATTTAAAAAAGAAATCTAAGATCATAGCAGGAAAAAAACACAAAAAAACTGGAAAAACAAGCATCGTAAATATAACACCCAAATCAAAACTGAACCACACACCACCATGAAAACTTATTTTAAGAAGAATACTAACAAGAGTCCTAAACAAGCCAATCAAAGCTAAAATAATTATAGATATAAAAATATTTACTGGTAAATTAATCTTATTATAATTTATCTTTAAAAAAATTGATTTAAAAATTAATAAAAATCCTTTAGTAATTTCCAAAAATGACTTTTTAATATTCCATAAACTTTCTTTCATTATTCTGACCTACTATATAATTTTGAATATTATCAAGTATATTATAAACAAGACCAGGCTTAACAGATAAACAAAAAACACAGGTTTTTCATTATAGTTCTTTCTGTTTATTAAAAGGAATTCTGTTATTCCAAACATGAAAAGAACAGGAATCAAATATAAATTGTTTATCAAAAAATAAACTGCAGAATAACTTAAAAGAAAAAATAGCCCAATAATGAATTTAGATTTTTTCAGTCCTAAAATTACTGGCAAGGTCTTTATGCCTGCCTTCTTATCTCCTTCATAGTCTTTTATGTCTATAAAATTAATCACCAGTGTAAAACCAATCAGGAAAAATGCAATTAAAATAGTCGGAAAGCCCTCCAGTTTTCCTGTGCTGATAATAAACCCCAGCATAACCAAAATCAGTGAATTAAAAGCAATAATCATCTTTGAAAACAAGGGAATTCTCTTCAACCTTAATGGAGGCATTGAATACAAGAAATAATTTCCTATGAAAAGCAGGATCATAAAAAACATCTTAAAACTTACCATCAGAGGATAGAACAATGCAATAAACAAGATTATCCATGATAATCTACAGTATATTCTTTTGTTTATCTTTGATTCTATTAAAGGGCGATTATTATTAGATATTTTATCAATATCATAATCAACAATGTTATTTGTAATCACAGAATAAAGCCAGGCAAATGCTATTCCTGCTACTATAAAAATAAAACTGAATATATTGGCACTATCAAGGATAAAGGTTCCAACCTTGTTAAGTCCTATTATAAAACCAATGAAAAACATGAGTTCAAAATGTAATAACCTGAATGGTCTAATGTCTCTTATTATAAGCTTGAAATATCTCTTATTTGAAATATATGCAATAAATATCCCTGCAAAAAGGATTATCAAAAGAAAAAAGTTAGTCATTAAAATATCTGAGTGTTTGTATGTTAATCCAAAGATCTCAAGCAATCCCTTTGCAAGGAAAGGGGCTGCAAGATAAAAGAAACAAATAGAATAAGCAAACAATACACCTAATAAGCTTTTAATTATCCTTGAACTGTTTATGTATGTATAAAAGAAAACACCTAATAACACAAGAATAATTTCAACCCTTATTCCAGGAGTTATTCCAAGACCAGAGAAATCTCCAAAAAAAGTAAAAAATCTTTGCATAAGATTTGAATGGGATCCTGGCAGCATGTAAGCCATATTTAAGCCATTGCCAAAACTCCAGATTAGGTCTATTACCGGAACTATTAATAGTATTAAAAAAGATGTAAGGACAACCCTTGTTATCTTCAGAACATCCTTTTTTATGAAAAAATAAAGTAAAATAATAACAACCATTGCCAAAGCAATGTAAGAGACATCATAATGAAAAAACTCTGCAAATGAAATTTGGCTTGTATCTGAGTCAGAAAAAATTTCTATAAAATTTCTTAAACTTATAACAAAAATAAAGGTAAGAATAAAATAGATAAATGGGGCTTTTGAGTTCTCTAAAGAATTAATACTTTTTTTAAGGAATTTAAACATTTTTTAAAGCACCCATAGAAACTATTATTTTAACTGCTAATATAAAAAATTATGTATTATAAACTCTTGATTAGTTTTAAGCATATACAATATTAAGTTTAAGAACTTAAACCGCTGTAGTTCATTAAATATTTTAAATCATAAACTATATAAATATATAACTAATTTCCTGAAATAAACATGATTCCTATAATCCCTGCACTGCCTTATGCTGCTCATCCTGATTTATTACTAAACTTCTTTTTCTTCAGGATAACTATTTACAATCTTATGCTGGCCATAGCCTGCTTGATTGTGCCTGTTGTTGGATTTATACAGGCCAAAAAGAAAAACAAGAATATTAAACATGTTGCTTGGCTTGGGTTTTTAGCTATGCTCGGTGTTTTCTTTGGCTCAAAACTGCTTTACATCATCACAAGATGGTCATGGCTCATGGAAAACACCTCAAGGTGGAGCTTAATGATTTCTGGCGGATTTGTTGCTTATGGCGGGATCATCTTTGCATTCCTGCTTCCAGTTGTTTATACAAAACTTAAAAAAATTAATTATTGGGAATATGCGGACTTGTTTGCTTTGGGCGCGCCATTGGCAAACCTTGCAAACAGGATTGGATGCTTTTTTGAGGGCTGCTGTTATGGAAAGCCGGTTATTATGAATATTCCCTGGGCTGTTGATTATCTTGGTGCTGCAAGGCATCCCACACAGGTTTACCATGCATTGTCAGCAATAATTATCTTCTTTATTCTTTTAAGGTTAAACAAAAAGAAAAACTTCAATGGTTTCATGGTTTTATCTTACCTTGTTTTATACTCAATTTTCCGCTTTACTGTTGAGTTTTTTAGATATGTCAATCCTAAATATGTTTTCTTCTCATTAACAGGCTCGCAGTGGATAGCTATTTTTATAATAGTTTTTGCAGGATTAGTGATATACAAGAAAAGCAATAGCTTTAAAGGTCTTAATTTTTAATTCTTTCCCAGAGAACCTTTTTCTCTCCAGAGTAAACACCAAGTTTTGTCATCTGCCTGAACTGCAGATCAGATAATATTAAGAAATCTATCTTAAAGTTATGCTTTTGTTTTATATCCATAACAATTTCATCAACTTTCTTTGATACATCATCCTTTCCAATAAGCAATACACTTGAACTTTTGTTTGTTTTCTTGCCTTGCAATATTATTGAATCAATACCATTAATCCCTTTTGCTTTCTCAACAAATATTTCAATTGGATTAATCTCTTTTTTTAATAACTTTGATAATCCCTTTGTTTTTTCATTTATTATTATTTTATAAACCTTGAATTTTGAGACTTTTATTTCTTCAATTATCCCTGCTTTTACAAGCTTTCCAATAATCCTATAGGTTGTTGCAGGGCTTACATTAGCAGCTCTGCTTAATTCTCTAAGATAAAATTGCTTATCTTTATTCTGCAGAAACACATCAATTATCCGAAGTATCTTTTTGTCAAACAACTGTTTTAGAATATTAATATCAGCCATTTTAATCTGAAAATAATAAGAAATATATAAATGTTTTCATTTTTGAAACATTGTTTCATTTATGAATTTTAAATAACTTAAGAGCATCCTGCTCTACAAAATGAAGCTTTCCAGGAACAATCAAGCAGTGCGTTGGTTTTCCAAAATTTTCTTTAAGCAGTTCTTTGACAGTTCCAGCTTTAATGCATGGATTTAATGAGCCAAGTCTTGCACACCCAATACAAAATAATTCTTTAGAAAACACTTTTTCTCTTCTCTTCTCCTCTATACTTAACAGGTATTCAATAGCTTGGTTAAGTGTCATAAATTTCTTTTCATCAGGTCTTAAATCCAATAAAACTAATGTATGTGCTCCATTTTTTCTGTTTTCTTTTATTATATCATAAGGTGTTTCCGGATGCCATGTCTTCTCTGGAAAAGGAATGCTTGTTGTCTTGCCGAATTTGTAAAGCTGCAGCCCAGTAACACTAACAGCAGAAAACACAGAAGCGTTATGTACTACAATACACTTAATGCCTGCTTTCTCAGCCCTTAACCTTAAGTCAATATGAGTTGTCGCAGACATTGGATCACCTATAACAAGGAAAGCAACATTTTTTTTAAGAGCATCTTTTAATATAGTATCTTCAGCTTTATTTTCAACCAG
>Ga0307991_1001518_pt1 | contig 16180 bp, 9 predicted proteins | sample EllFjometagen131_FD_203146 | JGI IMG/M metagenome (GOLD analysis project Ga0307991, IMG submission 203146) | Marine microbial communities from Ellis Fjord, Antarctic Ocean - #131 | ecosystem: Environmental > Aquatic > Marine > Unclassified | place: Southern Ocean | collected 2014-10-08
CAGGAGGACAAAGACAAAGAGTGGCATTGGGAAGAGCTATTGTAAGAAAACCAGAAGTATTTTTATTTGATGAACCATTATCAAACTTAGATGCAAAATTAAGAGTTCATATGAGAGTAGAATTGACGAAATTACACCAACAATTAAAAACAACAATGATTTATGTAACGCATGATCAAGTAGAAGCCATGACAATGGGAGATAGAATCTGTGTAATGGAATTAGGAATAATAAAACAAGTAGACGACCCAATAAAATTATACAATGAACCACAAAATAAATTTGTAGCAAGTTTTATAGGAAGTCCATCAATGAACTTATTAGAAGGAAAATTAACAGAAGAAGCTGGAAAAACATATGTAACAACAGCAGATCTTAAATTAAGAATACCGGAAGCGAAAGCCAAAAAAGTGAAAAGTTATATAGGAAAAGATATATGGTTTGGAATAAGACCAGAGCATATTGAAACAGATGAAACAGCAAAAGACAAAGAAGATAATTATGTAACTGTAGAAATATCAGTAGTAGAACAAATGGGAAGTGAAATATTTACATATTTTAGTGCAGGAATAGATCAACAAACAGCAAGATTAGAACCAGCAGCAAAAGTAGAAGCAGGAAAGAAAGCTAGATTCTGGTTTGATACAACAAGATGCCATATATTCGATAAAGAAACAGAAGAAAATGTAAGCTTGTGATTAGGAGGATTGAAAAATGGTGAAATATAAGATTAATTCAAAAGAAGATTTTATAATAGAAGATTATAATAATGCGAAATCTTTTTCAAGTTTTTTACCTGGTATAGCAGGTAAAAAAGGAAGTCCAATGTGGTTATTTTATGTAAACAGAGGACAATGTGTAGCAAGCTTTGGGATTGAAAATAAAGATGGAGCTATGATGGAATTTTATCCAGCAAATAAATCTTATCAGTTGACGTCAAATTATGGTTTTAGAACATTTATAAAATTTGAAGATGGATCATTAATCGAACCTTTTAATGAAGAAAAAAAATATGAAAATGGTTCTGAAAAATTAAAGATAAGATCAAATGAATTTGAGATAGAACATATTAATAAGAAAAAAGGTCTTAAAGTAAGAGTACTTTATTATACTATACCAAATGAAAACTTTGCAGGATTGATCAGAGAAGTGAAAATAGAAAATATAGGAGATCAAAAGAAAACAATAGAAGTATTAGATGGAATGCCAGCAATATTACCATATGGAGTAGGGAATGAAGGAAATAAAGAAATGGGAAACACATTAAGAGCTTGGATGAATGTAACAAATGTAGAAGAAAAGATTCCTTTTTATAAATTAAGAGGAGGATTAGGAGATTCAGCAGAAGTTAAAATGGTTCAAAGAGGTAATTTTTATCTTAGTTATTTGAAGGATGAAAATAATAAAGCGACTTTATTGGATCCGATAGTTGATCCCAAAGTAGTATTTGGAAATAATAAATCTATGTCATTTCCAGAAAATTTTATTAAAAAAGGATTGAAAGAATTATTAGCAGAAGAACAAGAACAAGTAAAAGTAAATAAAGTTCCTAGTGGTTTTTTTGGAACTAAACAAACATTAAAACCGAAAGAAAGTATTGAAATGATTTCTTTGATAGGAAATACAGTAGATATAGCAGATATAAATAATAATGTTGAAAAATTATTAGATTTGAATTTTTTGAAAAATAAAAGACTTGAATCAACTCAATTAGTAGAAGAGATTACTAAAAATGTAGAAGTGAAAACAGCAGATAAGATGTTTGATGCTTATATGAAACAAAATTATTTAGATAATCTTTTAAGAGGAGGTTATCCAATATTATTTGAGGGTAAGGAAAAAGAACATGTATATCATATATTTTCAAGAAAACATGGAGATTTAGAAAGAGATTATAATTTCTTTTCATTAGAATCAGGTTATTATTCTCAAGGAAATGGAAATTTTAGAGATGTAAATCAAAATAGAAGATCAGACATATTATTTAATCCTAAAGTAGGAGATTTTAATGTAAAAATGTTTATGAATCTTATTCAGCCTAATGGTTATAATCCATTAGTAGTAAAAGGATGTAATTTTATATTAGATGAATTAAAAAAAGATGAAATTTTAGAATTAGTAGAAAATAAAGAAGAATTTGAAGAATTCATCAAAAAAGCATACACACCAGGAAGTTTTTATGGATTCATAAAAGAAGCAAAGATAAAATTGAAAATTTCTGAAAATGAAGTTTTAAAAAAAATGTTGAAATGTTCGGAACAAAACTTTGAAGCCGTTTATGGTGAGGGATTTTGGATAGATCATTGGACTTATAATATGGATTTAGTTGATTCGTATCTTTCAGTATTTCCAGATAAAAAAGAAGAATTTGTATTTGAGAAGAAAGAATATATGTATTACGATAGTCCTGTAAAAATTCAAAAAAGGGAACAAAAATATGTTTTGGTTGATAATAAAGTCAGACAATATGATGCAATAGATGAAGAAAATTTAGAGAAAAAAAATCTTTTGGAATCTAGAAAAAAACAGAAAAATTGGGTAAGAATAGAAAATGGTAAAGGTGAAATATATAAAACAAATCTTTATGAAAAACTATTAAGTTTAGCTGTAAATAAATTTGGAACTATGGATTATTTAGGTATAGGAATTGAAATGGAAGCTGGAAAACCAGGTTGGAATGATTCTTTAAATGGATTGCCAGGACTTTTTGGATCAGGGGTATCAGAAACTTTTGAATTAAGAAGAATTTTAGATTTTTTATTAACTCAAAATGAAAGTAAAATAGCCAGTATGCCAATAGAACTTCATGAATTTATAAAAGAAATTGAGAATGAATTGGATAGATATGTTATTTCTAAAGAAGAAAATAAAGATTTTGAATATTGGGATAAAGTTTCAGAAGCAAGAGAAAATTATAGAGAAAAAGTAAATTTGGGATTTAGTGGAATAATTAAGGAAAAAGAAGTAGCAGAATTAAATTTAGTATTAAATAAATTTATAAAAAAATTGGAAATAGGAAAAGAAAGAGCATTAGAATATGGTCAAGGAATATATCCAACATATATGAAATTTGAAGCAACTGAATATGAAATGTTAAAAGATGAAAAAGGGAATCAAAAATATAATATTAAAGGATATCCAAATGTAGAAATAAAATCATTTGAAGCAAAAAGATTACCATATTTTTTAGAAGGTCCTACACGTGCAATGAAAGTTTTGAAAAATAAAAAAGAAAGCAAAGAATTGTATGAAAAACTGAAAAAAAGTGATATATATGATAAAAAATTAAAAATGTATAAAACTTCAGAATCTTTACTTGGAGAATCGTTTGAAATAGGAAGAGGAAGAGCTTTTACTCCAGGATGGTTAGAAAATGAATCAGTATTCTTACATATGGAATATAAATATATGGTAAGTCTTTTAAAAGCAGGATTATATAAAGAATTTTTTGAGGATATAAAAACTGTATTTGTATCATTTATGGATCCAAATGTATATGGAAGAAGTATATTAGAAAATTCATCATTTATTGCAAGCAGTGTTAATCCAGATAAATCACTACATGGACAAGGATTTGTAGCTAGATTAAGTGGAGCGACAGCAGAAAGTTTAGAAATGAGAAATATAATCATGGCAGGAGAAAAACCATTTATAATGGAAGAAAATGAATTGATATTAAAGTTTGCACCAAAATTACCAAAATGGCTTTTTGATTCTAATGATGAAGTTTCTTTTAAGTTTTTAGGGAAATGCAATGTGACATATCATAATGAAGCCAAAAAAGATACTTATGGAGCCAAAAAAGCAGAAATTGTTAAAATTAAAATAAAAGGGTATAAAGATATAATAGGTAATAAAATAAAGGGAGAATTAGCAGAAGAAATTAGAAAAGGTAATATAGATAAAGTGGTAGTTGAATTAAAATAAATCAATTATTAAAAGGAGAAAAAGATGTCAAACAAAAAAGAAAAGAAATGTATATTTATAGATAATAAAGGAAGTTTCAAATTGGAAAATCCAGAAAGAAACAGTTATTTATATTTTCCTTTAGCAAATGAATCGGGAATGATGTCATCGATAACACCAGATTTACACGGAGACATAAAATTGGACAATAATACTTTTTTGTTAGAGCCAGTTTCATCGGAAGATCTTCATAATAATAATTCATCAAGAAACTTTTGGATTTCTATAGAAGGAAAAGGAATATGGTCGGCTACAGGAAATTCAGCAAAACAAAAGACAATAAAATTTAGTGATGAAAAATCAGAAAAAGTCGAAATGGAAGGTGGCTTTTTGTGGCATAAAATAACTAGAGAAAATGAAGAGTTAGGAATTAAATCAGAAGTAGTTAATTTTGTACCTGCAAATGATGATAAAGTTGAATTAATGAAAGTTAAATTGACAAATATCTCAAATGAAAGTATTAAAATGACTCCTACAGGAGCAATACCAATTTACGGAAGATCAGCAGATAATATAAGAGATCATAGACATGTAACTTCGTTATTACATAGAGCAAATATTACAGATTATGGAGTAGAAGTAAAACCAACTCTTTCTTTTGATGAAAGAGGGCATAAGGTAAATACTATTAAATATGGAGTATTTGGTGCAGATGAAAATGGGAATAGACCTAAAAGTTATTTCCCAATATTAGAAGAATTTATTGGAGAAGGTGGATCATTAGATTGGCCAGAAGCAATAGCAAAGAATAAAAAAGGTGATTATGTTTCTGGACAAACAATAAATGGTTATGAAAGTTTGGGAGGTATTCAATTTGAAAAAACTGAATTGAAGCCAAATGAAAGTAAATCATTTATAATTGTTATGGGAATAGAGAAAGAAAATATGTTTTCGACTATAGCTGAAAAGTATCTTTCAGAAGAAAAATTTGAAAAAGAATTAGCTGAAAATATTAATTTTTGGGAATCAAAATTATCTTCTACAGAAATAACTTCGGGAGACAAAGAATTTAATAATTGGATGAAATGGGTAACATTGCAACCAATATTAAGAAGAATATATGGATGTTCTTTTTTGCCACATCATGATTATGGAAAAGGTGGAAGAGGTTGGAGAGATCTTTGGCAAGATTGTTTAGCTTTGTTATTGATGGAACCAAAAGGAGTTAAAGAAATATTATATAATAACTTTGGAGGAATCAGAGTAGATGGAACAAATGCTACAATAATCGGAAATGCTCCAGGAGAATTTATAGCAGATAGAAATAATATCAGTAGAATTTGGATGGATCATGGAGCTTGGCCTTTTTTGACAACAAAGTTATATCTTGATCAAAGTGGAGATTTAGAATTTTTATTAGAGGAACAAACATATTTTAAAGATTCACATATTTCATTTGGAAAGAAATTAGATAATAAATGGAGTATTGAAGATGGAAATAAACAAAAAAGTGTAAAAGAAACAGTATATAAAGGAAGTGTAATAGAGCATATGTTATTACAACATTTAGTTTCTTTTTATAATGTTGGTGAACATAATAATATAAAATTAGAAGGAGCCGATTGGAATGATGGCTTAGATATGGCAGATGAAAATGGAGAAAGTGTTGCCTTTTCTGCTCTATATGGAAGTAATTTATTAGAAATAGCTAATATACTAGAAGAATTACAATCCAAAAAAGGGATTAAGAATATAAAATTAATGAAAGAAAGTGTTACTTTATTAGATACTTTTTCAGAAAGTATAAATTATGATTCAGTAGAAGAGAAACGTAATGTTTTTGATAAATATTTATTTTTAGCAGAAAAAGTAAGTGGAGATAAAAAAGAAATATCTATAAATTTATTAGTAATGGATTTAAGAAAAAAAGGAAATTGGATAATTGATCATATTAGAAAATCAGAATGGATAGAAAATAGTGAAGGGAAAAAATGGTTCAATGGTTACTATGATGATGATAAACAAAGACTAGAAGGAGATAATCCGAATGGAGTCAGAATGACTTTGACTGGTCAAGTATTTAATGTAATGGGAAATATAGCTACAGATGAACAAGTAGGAGAAATAATAGATTCAGCAAATACTTATTTGAGAGATGATAATATTGGAGGATACAGATTAAATACTGATTTTAAAGAAGTTTTATCTAATATGGGTAGAGTTTTTGGATTTGCTTTTGGACATAAAGAAAATGGAGCTGTATTTAGTCATATGTCTATAATGTATGGAAATGCACTTTATCAAAGAGGATTTTCCAAAGAGGGATTTGAAGTTTTAAATTCATTATACAGTCATTCAATTAATTTTGAAAAGAGTAGAATATATCCAGGAATTCCAGAATATGTAAATCAAAAAGGAAGAGGAATGTATAATTATTTGACTGGATCAGCAAGTTGGTTATTGCTTACAGTGATAACACAAATGTTTGGTGTTAGAGGAAAAATGGGAGATTTGGAAATTGCTCCAAAACTTCAAAAAAGTCAATTTGATGATAATGGATTTGCAAAAATTAAAGTGTTATTTGCAAATAAATTAATTGAAGTGGAATATAACAATCCAAAAAAGCTTGAAGTAAAAGAATATTCAATAAAAGGGATAAAAATTAATAATGAAGAAATTGATTTGTGTTTAGAGTCAGGGAATGCGATTGTAAGAAGAAGTACAATTCTTGATTTTTCTGAAACAGAATTATCAAAAATACAAATTGAGTTAGGATAAATATAAAAAGAGGAGGAGAAATTTGGGCAATATAAAAGTTGAAATTTATCAAACATCAAAAGATACAGATTACAGATTAAAGAAAGTAGAAGAAATTATTATGGAAGAAAAAACAAATTCTACATCAAAAATAGTATTAGATCCCACAAAAGAATATCAGAAAATGATTGGTTTTGGTGGAGCTTTTACAGAAGCTGGAGGATATGTATTATCTCAAATATCTGAAGAAAAACAACAGGAAATAATAGAAAAATATTTTGATTCTAAAAATGGTTTGAATTATACATTTTGTAGAACACATATGAATAGCTGTGATTTTTCATTAGGAAATTATGCATATACAGAAACTCTAGATGACGTAGAATTAAAGGACTTTTCTATAGAAAGAGATCATGAATATCTTTTACCATTTATCAAAAAAGCTTTGAAGAAAAGTGATAATGACTTGAAAATATTTGCATCTCCTTGGTCTCCTCCGGCATGGATGAAAACAAATGGAAGAATGAATAAAGGTGGAAGTTTAAAAGCAGAATATGAAGAAGTTTGGGCAAAATACTATGCAAGATATATAAAAGAATACAAAAAAGAAGGAGTCGATATTTGGGGATTAAGTATTCAAAATGAACCAATGGCAGAAACTCCCTGGGATAATTGTATTTATACTTCAGAAAGAGAAAGAGATTTCGTTAAAGTATTAGGACCTGTATTAAAAGAAGAAGGTTTAGAGGATATAAAGATAATAGTTTGGGATCATAATAAAGATATTATGAAAGAAAGAGTAGATACCATATTAGGGGATGACGAAGCCGCAAAATGGGTATGGGGAGTTGGTTTTCATTGGTATGGAGAGGACGACACAAAATCTATTGTAGATGACGAAGTCTTGGATTATACACATGAAAAATATGGAAAAAACCTTGTATTTACAGAAGGATGTAATCCATTATTTGACGAAGAAAGTTTTGTAGGAGAATGGTGGACTGGAGAAAAATATGGAAGACATATTATGGCTGATTTAAATCATTGGACAGTAGCTTGGACAGATTGGAATATGATATTGGATGAAAAGGGTGGACCAAATCATGTAAATAATTATTGTGATGCACCTATAATAGTGGATACAAAAAAGGGTGAAATTCATTATAATTCTCCATATTATTATATGGGTCATTTTAGTAAATTTATACTTCCTGGAGCAGTTAGAATAGGGTTGGAAAGTAATATTAAGAATTTACAACAAACATCTTTTAAAAATGAAAATGGAGATATTGTACTAGTAATTATGAATGAAGGAAAAAATAAAGAATCTTTTGAAGTAGAAATATATGATAAAACTTTGAAATATGAAATACCAGCTCATTCGATAATAACCATGAAGATGGAGTTACAAAATTTTGATTTCTAAAAAAGTAGGGAGGGAATTTTTGTGAAGAAAATTAGTTTAATGATTCAAATTTCATTTTTATTAATTATGTTTTCAGGTTGTGCTCTGTTTGATGCAAGGGATATTTCTAAAAACAAAGCTAATAAAACAGAATCAGATATAAATAAAAAGGTAGATTTACTTATATCTAAAATGACAATTGATGAAAAAATAGGTCAGATGGTTCAGGCTGAAAGAAATGCTATCTCACCTGAGGATGTTAAAAATTTCAAGATAGGGTCGATTCTTAGTGGTGGTGGTTCAGTACCAGAAAATAATAATTACCGAGGATGGATAGAAATGTATAATGACTATCAAAAAGAAGCCTTAAAAACAAGATTAGGAATACCAATGATATATGGAATTGATGCAGTTCATGGGCATAATAATTTTAAAAATGCTACTGTTTTTCCTCATAATATAGGAATAGGTGCTATTGCAGTAGGTGCATTAGAAAAAAATGATGTAGAAGAAGCTAAAAAATTAATAGAAGAAATAGGAAGAATTACAGCAAAGGAAGTAGCTTTAACTGGAATAGATTGGACTTTTGCTCCTTGTGTAGCAGTAGTTCAAGATATAAGATGGGGTCGAACTTATGAAAGCTTTGGAGAAAATCCAGAATTGCAAAAAATTATTACTCCTTCTTATATTAAAGGATTGCAAGGTGAAAATGCTAAAATGGATGGAGAAAGAATAGTAGCAACGGCAAAACACTTTGTAGGAGATGGAGGAACTAGCTGGGGAACAGGAGAAGAAGATCCTTTGGATAAAGGAGATACTATTATTTCAGAAAAAGAGTTGAGAGAAATCCATTTAAAAGGATTTGAAGAAGCAATAGCAAGTAATGTTGGATCAATAATGGTTTCATTTAATAGCTGGCAAGGAACAAAAATTCACGGTTCAAAATATTTAGTAACGGATTTATTAAAAGAAGAATTAGGTTTTGATGGAGTGGTTGTTTCAGACTGGGAAGGAATTCATGGAATAGAAGCAGAAACATATCATGAACAAGTAGTAAAATCAGTTAATGCTGGAATAGATATGTTTATGGAACCAAGTGAGTGGAAATATTTTATAGGTGAATTACAATTTGCAGTAAAAAATAATGAAGTGGAAATAGAAAGAATTGATGATGCTGTTAAAAGAATTTTGACTTTGAAATATAAAGCAAATTTATTTGAAGAACCAATGGCAAAAATAAAAGATAGTTATGAGATAGGAAAAGAAGAACATAGAAATACAGCAAAAGAAGCGGTTAAGAAATCTTTAGTTCTTTTAAAAAATGAGAATGATATATTACCACTTTCAGGAAATAAGAATATATATGTAGCTGGTTCTAATTCAGATAATATAGGTAATCAATGTGGAGGTTGGACTATTAGCTGGCAAGGAGCTGGAGGAAATACAACAAAAGGAACAACTATAAAAGCTGGAATAGAAAAAATGATTGAAAATGAAGATGGAAAAATGGTAAGTGATATGAGAGAAGCAGAAGTTGCAATAATTGTATTGGGAGAAAAGCCATATGCAGAAGGAAATGGGGATAGTGAAAATTTAGATTTATTGAATGGAGATAAAGCTATAATAAAAGAAGCAAAAGAATTAGGAATACCAACGATTGTAATAATGATTTCGGGAAGACCAATGATTATTACAGATTATATAAATGATTGGGATGCTTTTGTTGCAGGATGGTTACCAGGAACAGAAGGAGAAGGAATAGCAGAAATTTTATTTGGAAAAGAAAATTTTTATGGAAGACTTCCATTTACTTGGCCTTTAAAAAAAGAAAATGTTGTAGAAAGTAAAGAAAATTCAAATCTAGCTTTATTTAAATATGGAGAAGGATTGGAAATGGATTTAGAAAAATAGATATAATTAAAGAAACTTCTGAAAAATAAAGTAATTACTTTAAAAATAATTCTTCTTTTATAATATGATTTCGGCATTTATGAAAAAAATGTTATAGTTTATATAAAATAAAATTTATTTAAATATGGAATTTGAAAAAGATGTTTTCAAAATCAACATAAAAGATATAAAAAAAAATAAATTTTATTTATAAAAGGAGGAATAATGAGAAGTAAAGATATAGCAAAAATAGCAGGAGTTTCTAGGAGTACAGTTTCGAGAGTAGTTAATAATTACTCAAATGTTCCAGAAAAAACTAGAAAAAAGGTAATGAAAATAGTAGATGAGTATGGGTATACTCCAAATTCATCAGCAAGAATATTAGCAGGAAAAGCAGGGAAAACGATAGGGGTATTTGTTACAGAGGTACAGGCAAGCGATAAAAGATCAGTAATAAAAGCATCAGGATATTTTTCTCAATTTATTTCGTATATAATATATGAAGCGGATAAATATGACTATAATGTATTGGTATCAATTATAAATGATAAAAAAGATTTTAACAATGTAAAAAAAATATTTTTGAATAAAACAATAAGTGGAGGAATATTTATAGGGGAGAAACAAGAAACTCCTGAAATCAAAGAATTGATAAAAAAAAAATGTAAAATTGGATTAGTAGATCAAAAACAAACAGAGTGTTTAAAAAATTCTGTAATTGTAAATTCAGATGATTTTAAAGGAGCTTATAAAGCAACTGAATACTTAATTCAAAATGGACATAAAAGAATAATGCATTTGAGTGGAGATTTGAAAAAAAATTCAGGAAAAGAAAGAGAAAAAGGATATGAAGAAGCGTTAAAAGATTATAATATGGAAATCAAAAAAGAATATATACTGAATGGAGATTTCACTGAAGAAAGCGGATATATACAAACAAAAGCAAAATTTGATAAACTTGAACAAAAACCGACAGCAATATTCGTATCATCAGATTCTATGGCAATAGGAGCGATAAAAGCACTTAATGAATTAGGATATAAGATTCCAGAAGATATATCAATTATAGGATATGATAATATAGAATTATCAAAATATACTAATCCAAGATTATCTACAGTAGATGTAGGAATGGGTAAAATGGCGAAAACAATGGTTTTTAATTTAGTAAATTTGATAGAAGAAAAAGAAAATATAAAATATAATAATAAAGTAGAAACAACAGTTATTATAAGAGAATCGACAAAAAAAATATTTAATAAAATAGAATCAAAAAAGGATTAAATGGAAAAGATATTGGAGTTATTTGTAAAAATGTATCAAAAAGGGCGAGAACTACTAAACTAAAGATATATAAGAAAAGGAAGGTGGTAAAATGAAGAAGAAAGGAAGTAAAAGGGAGGAAGGAGGTATCAAAAAAGTGAGTAAATTAAAAAGTGATTTGAAAAAACAAAAATGGCTTCACATATTTGTTTTGATGGGTGTAATATGGATGATTATATTTAGTTATATTCCTATGGGAGGAATAGTAATATCATTTAAAAATTATAGAGTCATCGATACAATATGGAGTGCTCCATGGGTAGGTTTAGAAAATTTTAGGGATATTTTTATGGACGATATGTTTTTGCCAATAATGAAAAATACAATTGGTATCAGTGTAATAGGACTTGTAATAGGATTTCCATTACCAATAATTTTTGCATTAATGTTAAATGAATTAACAAATGTAAAAATGAAAAAGTTTTCACAAACAATATCTTATTTACCTCATTTTTTATCATGGGTTGTTTTAGGTGGTATGATGATAAACTGGTTAGGAGAAACAGGAATATTTAATGATATAATGCAAAATTTTGGTATAGCTGAAACGGGCAAAGTTTGGCTCGCAGATAAAACGAAATTTTGGGGTATAGCGATATCTTCTGGTTTATGGAAAGAATTAGGATGGAATTCTATAATATATCTTGCTGCTATAGCAGGAATAGATCCAGGATTATATGAAGCAGCTAGAATTGATGGAGCAGGAAAACTTCAACAAATATGGCATATAACTTTACCAAGTATAAAAGGAATAGTAGTATTATTTTTAGTTTTGAGTGTATCAAATGTATTAAATGTAAACTGGGAACAAATGTTGGTACTTCAGAATCCACTTACATTAGAAACAAGTGAAGTTTTGGATACTTATGTATATAAAATGGGATTAATTAACGGAAGATTTTCTTTTGCAACAGCAATAGGATTATTTAAATCACTAGTTGCATTTGTTTTATTGATAACTGCAAATAAAGTAACTAAAAAATTAAATGATACAAGTATTCTATAATAAAAAAATTAAGGAGGGAAAAAATGATAAGATCACGTGGAGAGAAAATATTTGATACAATAAATACAACTATAATGTTACTTTTTTGTATCTCAATAATATATCCAATTTGGTATATAGTAGTACTTTCATTTAATGATGGAATGGATGCAATGCGGGGTGGAATATATTGGTGGCCTAGAGTTTTTACTATAGAAACATATAAAACGGTATTAGGAGCATCTGGGATTATGACATCATATGGAGTAACCATTGCTAAAACAATAGTAGGAGTGGCAACGCATGTATTTTTTATAGGATTAGTTGCATACGGATTATCAAAAGAAGATTTGAGATTTAGAAAAATTTATATGGGGCTTGGTTTAGTAACAATGTTCTTTAATGGTGGATTAATTCCAAATTTTTTATTGATAAATAAATTAGGATTATTAAATAGTTTTTGGGTTTTTATATTACCATGTCTTTTTAATATGTTTGAAATGATAGTAATGATGAACTTTTTTAAAGCAATACCAAAAAGTATAGAGGAATCAGCATATATTGATGGGGCAAATTATTTGATAATATTTTTTAAAATAGTATTACCTTTATCAATGCCAGTTGTAGCAACAATAGGTTTATGGAATGGAGTATGGCAATGGAATGATTTCTTTTCTGGAGTAATATATATTAACAATCCAGATTTGCAACCTATTCAGACGTTTCTTTATAAGATAATATCTCAAGCAGGAGCTTCACAAATGACAGCAAATTTACCAGCTTCAGCAATGCAAGCAAAAACTACATCGGAATCGGTAAAATTAGCAACAATGATTTTAACAACACTTCCAATAATGCTTGTATATCCATTTTTACAAAAATATTTTGTAAAAGGAATGATGGTTGGAGCAACAAAAGGGTAAAAATAAAATTTTTTATAAAACAATATATTAAACAAAAAGGAGGAAAAAATGAAAAAAAAGTTAATTTTATTAGCAATGGTAGTATTATTTATGGGAACAGTTTCTGTTTTAGATGCAGGAGGATTTTCTCTATTTAGTAAAAAGAAAAAGAAAGCAGAAGCAGTGACAAGGGTAAATGTAGATCCTACAAAGCCTGGGTGGCAACAAGATACAAAAGAGGTTGAATTAGATTGGTATGTTAATTTTGGATGGTTTCAAGGAAAATGGGGAAGAGATGGAGCTAGTCAAGCAATGACAGAGGCAACAGGAGTAGATATAAATTATATGATGCCAGTAGGAGATGGAGGACAAAAGATAAATACAATGTTAGCATCAAATACTTTACCAGATTTGGTAACTATAGGATGGTGGGAAGGAGCATATAGAGATTTAATCGAAGGTGGATATGTATATGCTTTAGATGAATTAGCTAAAAAATATGATCCTTACTTTTTTGAAGTAGCAAGTCCTGAAAAATTAGGATGGTATAAAGAAGCAGATGGACATACATATGGATATCCAAATGCATCATATACAAAAGCAGATATAGAAGAAGGAAAAGATAGTATAACATCTAATTATTCATTTTTGGTTAGAAAAGATATATATGAAGCATTGGGAAAACCAAATATGTCAACTAAAGAAGGATTTTTAAATACTCTTAAAAAAGCAAAAGAAATGTATCCAAAAGTTGGAGGACAACCTTTAATTCCAATAGGATTTCAAGAATTTGGAACTGGAGAATCTAGTTTAGGCGGATATTTACAAGACTATTTAGCAATTCCTTTAGAAAAAGATGGAAGAGCATATAATAGAAGAGAAGATAATGAATATAAAGAATGGTTAAAAGTATTTAGAAAGGTAAATGCACTTGGTCTTATATCTACAGATGTATTTGTAGATAAAAGACAACAGATAGAAGATAAAATGACACAAGGTAGATATTTTGCTATATTATATCCTCATATTGATGCATTACAACCATTAACAAATATATACAATAATAATCCAGAAAGAATGTATATATCAGTTGATGGACCTAAAAATTCAATGCAAGAGGAACATACATTTCCTGGACCTGCAATTTCAGGATGGACAGTTACATTTATTACTAAAAATTGTAAAGATCCAGAAAAAGCAATTAGATTTCTTGATTATATGATGGGAGACGAAGGTCAAAAAGCAGCTTTCTTTGGAAAAGAAGGATTATCATGGGAAATGAAAAATGGAAAACCTGAAGTTTTAGCAGAAGTTAAAGAAATGAAAACAAAAAATAGAACTGAATATGATCAAGTTCATGGTGGAGATTATATGAACTGGATGTTTATGGATAATGCTATGCAAGAAAGATTATGGCCAGCTAAGTTAGAAGGACCTACTGCTCAAGTAAGATCATATACAAAAGGGAAAATACAACCAAGATTTAAATATGAAAGATGGGATCCATCAGGTCAAGAAAAAGAAGCGATAATTAAGCAAAAAGTTGATTTAAGATGGAATTCAACACTTCCTAAACTTATAATATCAGAATCAGATGAAGAATTTGATAAAATATGGAATTCTTATGTAAAATATGCAGAAAAGATGAAATATAGTACAATATTAGATTATCAAACAAATAAAATGACAGAAAATGCAATAAAATTAGGATTGAATTAATAAAAAATACTATATAATGAACATTTATATTTGGGTAGGATTATTCCTATCCAAATATAAAAATTAAAACTGGATATTTGGAAAAAATTATAGATCGTTGGAAATAAAAAATATATAGTAAAGCTACTGAATAAATTATTGGGTAGTATTTAAAAAATGTAAAAAGTTACAAAAAAATAGGGGGATAAAAATGAAACTAGATAGTAAATTATATAAAACTGCAGATTTTATATATAAAATGATTTTAATAAATATTTTAATGATAGTCGGAAGCTTAGGTGTGTTTACTATAGGTGCATCAATAAGTGCAGCTTTTTTGATATGTATAAAACTTATAGATGGAGAAGACATATATATTGTAAGAGAATTTTTTTCAGTGTATAAAAAAAAATTAATAAGTGGTTCTTTAATTACAGTTATATTTTTATTAATATTTGGTCTTTTAAGTTATAATATAGGGATTATTACACAAAATAGATTATTTATATATTTAAATTATTTTTTAAAATTACATTTAACAACTACAATGTTTTTATCACTTTTTGTTATAGCAAGATCAGATATTAAAATAAAAACTGCAATAATTTATTCATTTGGAATAATTAATAAAAATTTATATGTAGTTATTCCTTTTTTGGTGATACCTTATTTACATATGATTTTGATTAAATATTTGTTTATAGTATTTGTATTATTTGGGGGAAGTGTAACTATGTTAATATCTACAGTTATTTTTTATCCATTATTAAAAAAGATGGAAATGAGAAAGATTAATGGAAAATAATATTGAGATGGAAGAGGCAAAAAAAAAATTTAGTTATATATGGTATTATTATAAAGTACATATTTTTATTGCAATTTTTTTAGTATATGTAGTTTTTACAGGAATTAATTATTGGATAATAAATAAGCCCAAAAAAGTAATATCAAGAATTATAGTATATGAAAAAAATATAAATCAAAAAAAAGTTTTAGATTTGGAGAAATTTTTAAATGAAAGTTTAAGTTTTGATAAAGAAAAATCAGAGATAAAGGTTGAAGGCTGGGATTTAAATGCTCCATTAGGATTAGATGAAAAGATAAAATTTATGGTTGCAGCTCAACAAATAGATGCTATAATAACCAAAAAAGAAACATTCGAAAGATATAAAAAATTTGAAATATTTGGAAATATTAAAACGGAAGAGACGATAAAAGAAAATAAAATGATAAAAGTTTCTTCTAAATTAAAAATGAATAAGGGAAATTTAATACAAGAATCGTATATAGGAATAGTAAGTAATAGTTTGAATA
>Ga0307991_1001520_pt1 | contig 16172 bp, 12 predicted proteins | sample EllFjometagen131_FD_203146 | JGI IMG/M metagenome (GOLD analysis project Ga0307991, IMG submission 203146) | Marine microbial communities from Ellis Fjord, Antarctic Ocean - #131 | ecosystem: Environmental > Aquatic > Marine > Unclassified | place: Southern Ocean | collected 2014-10-08
AGGTAATCAAAGAAATTCTACAAAAAACAGATATAGTTGACGTTGTATCTGAAAAAGTTTCTCTTTCTAAAAAAGGAAAGAGTTATTTTGGTTTGTGTCCCTTCCATAATGAAAAGACACCATCTTTTTCTGTAGAACCTGAAAGAAAAATTTACACCTGCTTCTCTTGTGGCGAAAAAGGAAATGCAATCACTTTTAAACAAAAAACTGAAAACTTATCTTTCTTAGAAGCAGTTGAGGATTTAGCAAAAAAAGCTAATATTGATTTAAACATATCATCTTTCAAAAAAGAAAATCCAAATAAAAAGTTCTTTGAAATCAATCAAGATTCACTTAACTTTTATAAACTTTACCTAAGTAGTACTAAACAAGGGATTATCGCTAAGGAATATCTTCACAAAAGAGGAATAACTGATGAATTAATTAGCCATTTCAATATTGGATTATCTCCATCAGAATATGATGTTTTATATAAAACTCTTACTGATAAGGGAATACTTGTCTCTGACTTGCATGACCTAGGTCTTGTAAAACAAAGCAAAACTGATTCATTTTATGATTTATTTAGAGAAAGAATCATGTTTCCAATTATGGATGACAGAGGAAATGTTGTTGCATTTTCTGGAAGAAGTTATTTAGAGGCAAAAAAAGATTCTCCTAAATACATCAATAGTCCTCAGACAAAAGTATTTACAAAAAGCAAAGTATTATATAATTTAAGTAATGCCTTAAATGAAATCAAAAAGAATAACAGAGTAGTTTTATTTGAAGGCTATATGGATGTCATAGCTGCTTTTAGAGCAAACATAAAAGAAAGTGTAGCTTCAATGGGCACATCATTAACTGTTGAACAAGTTAAATTAATTAAAAGACATACTAAAAATGTAACTATCTGTTATGATGGAGACCCGGCTGGTATTGAAGCCACTACAAGAGCAATAAAACTATTTGAAAATGAAAAAATGGAAATCAAAATTGTTCTATTGCCAGATAATATGGATCCAGATGACTACTTAACAAAATATTCTGAAACTGAACTAAATACATTTATTAATGAGAAGTGGATTGATAAAATAGAATTTTCATATTTAAAAAATAATATGAATATTGATTTTACTAAAATGCTTGATATTGAACATTTTAAGAAAATAATTTTTGATCTTATAAAGAACACATCAAATACTATTATAGAAAGCTATATTAAACGTTTAGCTACTGATATTAGCGTTTCTCATGAATCAGTGAGACAAGATTTCTATCAATATACAAAGAAAAATATTAGAAATATAGGTAGGAAAACAAAACGTTCTGTACCAATAGAACCAAAACACCTATTTGCAGAAAGAAGATTATTAAGTTATTTTATTAATGATATTAAATATGTTTTAAAGTTTAATGTTGAATTTGGAGATTTGTTTTATATAGATGTTACTAGTAGAGACATAAAACATTTAATCGAAGATAAACATTATAAAAATTTAGAAGATCATGAAAATTCTGAAATTAAAGAAGATGAATTAGAAGGTATTCTTAGTCAAGAACAATTACATTTTTACAATACCAAGGTAAAAAATAAGATGATTGAACATTTTGATGAAGAGTATGATGACCTTATTTCGACAATTCAGGATTACCTAAACTCTTTGCTTCAAGAAGAATTTGAGCAGAAAATAAGAGTTGCACCAACTGTAAAAGAAAAAATAGAACTAGCAAAGTATCGTGATGTATATATTAAGGAGGCAAAACATGGACAAAGATAAGATTATTCAAGAGCTTGTAGATATTAATAAATCAAAAGGTTATTTAGCAATTAAAGATATTCTAAAATATGTTAGTGATGAAACAGAGGATTTTGATATTATCGTCGGAGCACTTGAAAAGAGACAAGTTGATGTAGTAAGTGAAGACGAAATGGTTAGTTATGACATGACAAAAATTGAAAAACTGGAAGAAGAATCAAAATTTGCGATTGAAGATGATGAATTAGATCCAAGCATTGTTTTAGATTTGAATTTTACAAAAGATATTGAAGAAGAATTACTTCATGATAAATCTTTTGAAAGTCAAATCTCAATCAAAGTTGATGACCCAGTTAGAATGTATCTAAAAGAAATTGGACGTGTAGACTTACTTGTAGGAACAAAAGAAGTTGAACTAGCAACTGATATAGCAAATGCTAAAATGGCAAATGAACAATTTGACGAGTTAGTAGCTGGTGGTGAAGAAATTACACCTGAATACAAAAAAACAGTTGAAGAAATTATGTTTATGGGCGAATTAGCCAAAAACAAATTAGTAGAAGCAAACTTAAGATTAGTAGTTTCTATAGCAAAAAGATATGTAGGTAGAGGAATGCAATTTCTCGACCTAATTCAAGAAGGAAATATGGGATTAATGAAAGCAGTTGGAAAGTTTGACCATACTAAAGGATTCAAATTTTCTACATACGCAACTTGGTGGATTAGACAAGCTATTACAAGAGCAATAGCCGATCAAGCAAGAACAATTAGAATACCAGTTCATATGGTTGAAACAATAAATAAATTAGTTAGAACTCAACGTCAATTAATTCAAGAATTGAAGCGTGAACCTCTTCCTGAAGAAGTTGCAGAGAGAATGGGAATCACTGTTGAAAAAGTGCAAATAATTCAAAAAGTTGCACAAGAACCAATCTCTTTAGAGAGTCCTGTCGGTGAAGAAGAGGATTCTAGTTTAGGTGACTTTATTCCTGACCCTGATACTCTAACTCCAATGGAGTTCACATCTAAAATTATGTTAAAACGTGAACTTGATAATGTCTTAGAGACATTGACTGATAGAGAAGAAAAAGTTCTTAGAATGCGTTTTGGCCTTTTAGATGGTCGAAGTCGTACTCTAGAAGAAGTTGGACGTGAATTTGGAGTAACTCGTGAGAGAATTAGACAAATCGAAGCAAAAGCATTAAGAAAATTAAGACATCCATCAAGATCTAAAAGACTTAAGGACTTTATGAGTGGAAAATAATGAAATTAACTAAGCGATTATCTAGTTGCCTTCAATATACAAAAGGTTTTAACAAGCTAGCTGATATTGGAACTGACCATGCGTTACTTCCTATCGCTGCAGTACAAGAAGGATTCGTCTTAAATGCACTAGCAATAGATAATAAAATCGGACCCTTTGGAATCGCATATAATAATGTAAATGAAAGTAATGTATCAGATAAGGTTAAAGTCATTTTAGGCGATGGATTAGAAAAAATAGATGATCAAGTTGACGTTGTTGTAATTAGCGGGATGGGTGGTAGCTTAATATCTACTATTCTGCAAAATCATAGTTGTCGATTTGTAAAAAGATTCATCTTACAACCTAATAATGATGCTGAAAAGATCCGTGCTGTTCTTTCATCAATCGACTATTATATAATTGATGAATTAGTTATAAGTGAGACTAATAAGTTTTATGATCTAATTATCTTAGAAAAAGGAAAACCAGAATATTCTCCACTTCAAATCATGTTTGGTCCTGTAAATCTAAAGATCAAATCACATTATTTTGTTTTAAGAATTCAAAAAGAGCTAAATAGACTTTATTCCTTGCTTGAAGAGTTAAACGACTCTGAAAGAGTAAGCGAAATCAAGAAAACAATAGCTTTATTAGAGGAGGCATTGAAATGAAAGGGACAGATATAATAAAGATTTTCGAATCAATGTACCCAAAGAACTTAGCATACGATTGGGACAATGTAGGCCTTCAAGTTGGGTCATTACAAAAAGAAGTTAATACAATTTTATTAACTCTAGATGTTACAAAAGAAGTTATTGATGAGGCAATCAAACAACAAACAGATATGATTGTTGTTCATCATCCCCTAATATTTTCTCCAATCAATAGTATTAACACAGATACATATAAAGGCGAACAAATTGAAAAGCTTATTAAACATGATATAACGTTGTATGTAGCACATACCAATTTTGATATTAGTAACAAAGGTATGAACTTAATTTTAGCTAATATGCTTAATCTTAAAAACCAACAGATTTTAGATTATACTACTGAAAATGAAGGATTAGGAAGAATTGGTAAAATTGAACAATGTGATATGCAATTCGCAATTGATTATGTAAAAAAAACGTTCCAAGTAGAGAACGCTAGATTTATAGGAAACTTAAATAGTAAAGTTGCTAAAATTGCAATATCAGGTGGTAGTGGATCTAGTAATATCTATAACGCTAAGAAAATGGGAGCAGATTTATATGTTACAGGTGATTTATCTTATCATCACGCTCATGATGCCTTAGCTATTGGATTGAATGCCCTAGATATAGGACACAATATTGAGAAATTCTTTGTTTCTGAATTAAGAAACATATTAAAAGATGCTGGAATTACTTCCAACATCTTAGTTAGTAAAATTGACACAAATCCATATAAATTTGTATAAAAAAAGAGTTATAAACTCTTTTTTTTTATACTTCGTGTATAGCTTCTACAGGGCATACAGTTTCACATGCACCACAGTCAATACAAACGTCTTCGTCAATAACAAAGATATCTCCTTCAGAAATACAATCAACTGGACATTCTGCAACACAAGCTGCACATGCAATACAGTCTTCATTAATTCTTCTTGGCATATTGTAGTACCTCCTTTAATGACTTTTTAATCTCATATATATTGTATTAGATTATATAATAAATGTAAACATATTTTTAAAAAACTTTATAATAAATTAATCCTTATTTATAAAATATATAATTATACTTGCTTTACTTTTGCAATTGAATTAGTATATGCCTACTAAATGGAAAACAATATGTTTGAGAGGATGATTATATTGTTCAATATTGATTTAATTCCTGGGTTAATTATGGGTTTTAGAGAAGGACTAGAAGCCTTCTTAATAATTGCTATTATGTTAGAATATTTAAATAAAAGTGATAAAAAAGAATATAAGAAGTACGTATATACCGGTCTAGAGGTTGGTATAGTAGCTTCCTTGCTCTTTGGTGGAGCATTGTATGGTTTATCTTCTATTATAGGTAAATCGGGTAACATAGGAAAATTATGGGAATCTATCAGTTCTTTTATAGCATTAATTTTAATTACTACGTTTATTTATTGGATGATTAAAAATAGACATAAGATAGTTTCAGAAATTAGAAATAAAATGGATAGTTCAATATCGAAGATTGGCCTTATCTTACTTGCTGCAGTAATGGTTGCAAGAGAAGGTGCTGAAATTACTTTGTTCGTTTTCACTTCAGTAGATACATATTCTTACATTATTGGTACTCTTTTAGGGTTATTATTTTCTAGTCTACTTGTAGTGTTAATTTACAAGTCCTTAATCAAAGTAAATTTAAAGTTAATTTTTAATATTACACTAGTTTACTTGATCCTTCAAGCTGGATTTATGTTAGGGTATTCAGTACATGAATTTCTATCATTTTTGAAAGTAGAACAAGTGTTAAGTGATGACAGTATTCTCTTTACTAAGCTGTTTGATGTATCAGGTACTTTTCTAAATCATAAAGAAGAATTAGCTGGGATATTACTATACGCAAGTATAGGATGGTATTCAAAGCCAGAAGTAATACAATTTATAATTCAATATACATATTCATCAGTATTACTATATCTTTTTTTCAAGACAAGAAAAAAATAATTAACTTGTTTTTATTCTAAATATCTTGTAAAATAGTATAGAGATTTAATAAGGAGTGATTTTATGGAAATGGCAATATGGTTATTTATTGTGTTATTAGTAGTAGCTTTACTAGTGGGAGCAATTATCGGATTCTTTTTATCACAAAGATATTTTAAGAAATACCTAAAAGACAACCCACCAGTAAATGAAAATATGATTAGAGCTATGATGATGCAAATGGGAAGAAAACCTTCTGAAAAACAAGTTAGACAAGTAATGGCATCAATGGAACAAGCAAAATAAAAATTACCTCCAAATTTTGGAGGTTTTTATTTATCTTAATTATGGTCAATTAATTTAATCAGTTTAAAGGTATAATTTTTAATAACTATAATATAATAATTCATCATTATAACTGCCTATATCAAAAGTACAATTATTATATATATAAAACAGTCAGCAAAATATTGTAATAGGTTATAATGTACTTTTTTTAAAGGCTTATACAAATTTATCAAGAAATATAATATAATGGAATAGGACATTTATTGATTAGATATTATTATAAATTTTACATTTTACATTATTATAACCATATTAATAATTAAATATATCTATGAGTACAATTGTAATTGCTTACTAATGGTCATTAATTATTGAACAATTTGCTACAGATATTATAAAATAAAAACGAAGAAAATTCTTCGTTTTTTTATAACCATTTAACTTTGGGTTCAACTTTATTTTTAATGTTTCGATAATTACTTTGGTGTCTAAAAATTATTAGAGCAGCTGACAGAGTTGCAAAAAGCAAGACTTCGTAATCTCCAATCACCAATGCACATAAAATAAATGTTAAAGCTATTGAAGTTGATCCAACACTAACGTATTTAGTAGTCTTTAGCGTGATTGATCCAACAATTGCAACTACTAATGCAATCCATGGATTAAATGCTAGAATTCCACCAAATGTAGTCCCAACAGCTTTTCCGCCTTTGAATTTAATAAAGACTGAATAAGCATGACCAAATGCTGCTACAAAACTGTATGCTAGTGGATGGAATAGTTCATAATCATCAAATACCCCAGCCCTAATCAAAATTACTATTATTGCTCCTTTAAGAATATCTCCAAATATTATTAACAATCCAACTCTAACACCTAAAAATCTTAAAGAGTTAGTTCCACCTGGATTACCACTACCATGATGACGTACATCAATACCCTTAAATAATTTGCCAAAAATTATGGAAAATGGTATCGCTCCTATCAGATAAGAAACTGCTAAAAGTATATATTTAAATGCCATAAATTTCACCTCAAATAGATATTTATAATCAATTGTACCATAATAAAAAAAATATTTCACTATTAAAACCAAATTCATTTTGATATAATAGATAAAGTAGTTAGCAGAATAGGAAGTGTATATGAGATGGAACAGAACTTAGAATTTTATAATGCTGAGTCGATAACGATTCTTGAAGAGCTAGAAGCAGTAAGAAAAAGACCGGGTATGTATGTAGGTAGTACAGACTCTAGAGGGCTCCATCACTTAGTATGGGAGATTGTTGATAATGCTATTGATGAAGTTTTAGCAGGTTTCGGAGACGAAATATCTGTTACTATCAAAGAAGATAATAGTATTGTTGTTATAGATAATGGTCGTGGAGTTCCAGTTGATTTACATAAAAGTGGGAAGAGTGCAATTGAAATCATTTACACAAAATTACATGCAGGTGGTAAATTTGGACAAGCTGGTGGATACAAAGTATCTGGTGGACTTCATGGTGTAGGTGCAAGTGTTGTAAATGCTTTAAGTGAATTTGTCGATGTTACTGTTTTTAGAAACAATAAGATCTACAATATGAAATTTACTAATGGTGGACAAAATGTTTCTCAACTTAAAGAGGTTGGTGAATCAAAAACTACTGGAACAACTGTATGGTTTAAACCAGATTCTGCAATTTTTACAACTACAGTATTTAATTATCAAACAATGGTAGAACGTTTGAGAGAAAGTGCCTTTTTACTTAAAGGACTAAAAGTAATTCTTAATGATGAACGTTCAAAAACACAAGAAATATTCCAATATGAAGATGGTATAATATCTTATATTGATTTTATAAATTCAAAAAAAACTGCAATACATGAACCTAGATTTTTCGAAGGGACTGCTCATGACATTGAAGTGGAAGTAGCTTTTCAATTCACAAATTCTTATACTGATCAGTTGATTTCATTCGTAAATAATGTAAGAACTAAAGATGGTGGAAATCATGAGACAGGATTTAAATCTGCTTTAACTAAGCTATTTAATGAATATGGTCAAAAAATAGGATTAATAAAAAATGGTAAAAAACTAGAAGGTGCAGATATAAGAGAAGGACTTACAACTATATTGTCTGTAAGAATTCCTGAAAATCTTCTACAATTTGAAGGACAAACAAAAAATAAATTAGGAACACCTGATGCAAGAACTGCAGTTGAACAAGTAGTATCAGAAAAAATGACTTATTTCTTTGAAGAAAATAATAATTTAACATATACTCTTATCGAAAAATCACTTAAAGCATCTAATGCAAGAGATGCAGCGAGAAAAGCAAGAGAAGAAGCACGTTTAGAAAAACGTAAAAGCAAAGTTGAAATAAATCTATCTGGAAAGTTATCTCCAGCACAATCGAAGAACCCAAAAAGAAATGAACTATACTTAGTTGAGGGAGATAGTGCAGGAGGAAGTGCTAAACAAGGCCGTGATAGAAAATTTCAAGCAATACTACCTCTAAGAGGGAAAGTTATTAATACTGAAAAAGCAAAAATTGAAGACGTTCTTAAAAATGAAGAAATAAATACTATAATACATACAATTGGTGCGGGACTTGGTCCTGATTTTAATATTGATAAATGTAACTATGCAAAAGTAATAATTATGACCGATGCCGACACAGATGGTGCTCATATCCAAGTACTTCTTCTTACATTTTTCTTTAGATATATGCGAGAATTAGTAGAAGCTGGGAAAGTCTATATCGCTCTTCCTCCACTGTATAAGGTATCTAGAAAAGTAAAAAGTAAAACAGTATTTGAATATGCATGGACTGAGGAGGATCTTAATAGAATAACTGGAGAATACAAAAATACTTCTATTCAAAGATTCAAAGGACTTGGTGAAATGAATGCAAATCAGTTATGGGATACTACAATGGACCCATTAACAAGAACACTTATTCAAGTTAATGTAGATGATCTCGCTGATGCAGATCAAAGAATTACTATACTAATGGGAGACAAAGTTGAACCTAGACGCGACTGGATTGAAGCAAATGTTGAATTCGGTAGTGAAGATGACTTTGTGATTGGGAACTAAACATGGCTAAAAATATAATAGAAGACATTAATAAATTTGTTGATGAAAAAATATCAATTGAAAATTTGGAAGATATTGTTGGAGAAAGATTTGGCCGTTACTCAAAATACATTATTCAAGAAAGAGCTTTACCTGATGTTAGAGATGGATTAAAACCAGTTCAAAGAAGAATTCTATTTTCAATGTATAAACTAGGAATGTTTAGTGACAAACCATATAAAAAATCTGCAAGAATAGTCGGTGACGTAATTGGTAAGTATCACCCTCATGGTGATACTTCAGTTTACGATGCAATGGTAAGATTGTCACAACCTTGGAAAATAAGAAATCTATTAATAGATATGCACGGTAATAATGGTTCTATTGATGGTGATAGCGCTGCAGCAATGAGATATACAGAAGCAAGAATGAGTACTTCAAGTGAAGTATTATTGAAAGACATCGAGAAGAGAACAGTTGATTTCATTCCCAATTTTGATGATGAAGAATATGAACCTACTGTACTTCCAGCAAGATATCCTAACTTACTTGTTAATGGTGCTACAGGTATTGCAGCAGGTTATGCAACAGATATTCCACCACATAATTTACGTGAAATTGTTAAAGCTGTTATAAGCAGAATTGATAATCCTAACATGACAACTGACGACCTTTTAAAAATTGTTAAGGGACCAGATTTCCCTACTGGAGCCATTGTTCAAGGGAAAGACCAAATTAGACAAGCCTTTGAAACTGGTAAAGGTAGAGTAATAATGAAATCTAGATGCGAGGTTATTGATCAATCAATTATCGTTACTGAAATCCCTTATGAAGTTAACAAAGCAACATTAGTTAGAAAAATCGATGATATTAGAATTAAAAAAGGAATCGATGGAATAGCTGAAGTAAGAGATGAATCAGATAGAGAAGGGTTAAGAATTGCAATTGATATAAAAAAAGGATTTAATCCTGAATTTATATTATCTTTCCTCCATAAAAAAACAGACTTATCTAAATCTTATAACTACAACATGGTTGCCATAAGTAACAAGAGACCAATGTTGATGGGAGTTTTACCTATAATTGATGCATATATCTTACATCAAAAAGAAGTCACTACAAATAGATCAAATTATGAACTTAGAAGAGCTCAAAAGAGATTACATATTGTAGTAGGAATTATCAAAATGATGGATATTCTTGATGAAGTAATCGCATTAATCAGAGCTTCAAAAAATAAAAGAGATGCAAAAAATAGATTGATGAAGAAATTCAAGTTTACTGAAGAACAATCTGAGGCAATAGTTACTTTGCAACTTTATAGATTATCAAGTACAGATATAACTGAACTACAAAAGGAACAAAAGAAACTAGATGAACAAATTCATCAATTAGATTTAATTCTTCATAATGAAGAAGACCTTCAAAATATAATTAAGGCTGAACTAAAGGTAGTAAGTAGAAAATTGTCTACTCCTAGAAAGTCAGAATTACAATTGGAAATAGAGAAAATAACTATCTTAGAGGAAGAACTTGTATTAGATGAACAAGCTGTATTAGGAATATCAAGAGAAGGCTATGTAAAAAGATCATCACTTAGATCTTTCAAAGCAACAGATAAGCCTAATGTTAAAGAAAATGATTCAATGTTACTTGTTAAAGAAGTTTCAACTCTTGATACTGTTTTAATATTTACTGACAGAGGTAATTATATATATCTTCCAGTATTCAAAGTGCTTGAATCAAAATGGAAAGATTTAGGAACACATATTAATAATATTGTTCAGCTTGAGCAAGATGAGAAAATTATAAAAATTATACATGTTAGAAACTTTAAAGAAGATAAACACTTAGTTTTTGTAACTAAAAATAATCTAATTAAGTTAACAAAACTTGAAGATTTTAATGTTTCAAGATATTCAAAAACTATAAAAGCAATCAATTTGAATAAAGGAGATTTAGTAGTATCAGTAGATGTTACTGACTCAATAGACAATGAATTGCTAATTGTAACTACAAAAGGTACTGCACTGAAATTCAGTTTAGAAGAAATTTCTGTTACTTCAACAACTGCTAAAGGTGTTAAAGGTCTTAATTTGAATCCAAAGCAGAAACTTGCAGCTGGAATTGTATTAAAAGATTTTCATGATTTACTAGTTTTAACACATAGAGGAACAATTAAGAGAATTGATTTAGATGTTGTACCTAGAAAAAGAAGAACTAATAAAGGTACAAAATTATACAAAGATGTTAAGTCAAATCCTTATAAAGTTGTTGATTTGTGTTTAATGAACTCAACTCAATATAAGAATCGTGCAAAAATCATGATAAATACAACACAAATGTTAGTTGAACTAAATGCATTTGATATAAAAACTGATAAAACTGTTACTGGTAAAACATTTGTTAAGCCAAAACTTGGAAAACCACTGTTTATCAATATTGAAGAATTAGAAATTGATCCACTAATTCCTAATATTAGTGAGTACAAAAAAGAGAAAGATATAGATTTAATTCAACAAAAATTATTTTAATAAAAAGTAGCTAACGCTGCTTTTTATATTTAATATATTCAAATAAAACACAAATGACCATAATAATGTGTTATTAATTTGGAAAAATACCATAAATATAGTAAAATAGAACTGTAAATGTTATGTTTGAGGTGGTAAATATGAATTGCTTAACAAATTTGAATAGAACACAAGTTCCTCATGATGTTATCATGACTTATATTAACTTATATAAGTCAATTGGGATAAATCACTATAACCATGAGACTTTGAGTTCTGATTATCAAGTAATGGTGCGACAAACAATCAATAACGATACGCATTTTTTTACCAAAATATGTTCTATTAGTGTAACTGATGCTAGGTTAAAGTCACTGATTTACAAAGACGTTATGCCGAAAAATAAAGATGAACGATTTATTTTAAATTTAAAAAAAGCATTTACAAAAATTCACAAAGACATCTCTACATTTGAGCTTTTGCCAAATGAGATTTTCGACTTGCTAAAATTCTTATATAAAGACATACTTTCTGATAACAAAATTCAATATAAGAAAGTCGCAAGAAAATCAAACAAGATCAGCCTTTTAAGTGGCAATTATATGTCAAAGAGAGAGAGTCTTGAAGATTTAATAACATTGTACAAAGAAAAAATTAAGGAAAACAGATATGAAATATCATTTATTATCGAAAACTTCTATATTGATTTTATAAATATAGCTCCTTTTGAAGAGAAGAATACTGAAATAGGATTGCTTTTACTCTATATTTTATTATTAACCAATTCCTTTGAAGTTTTTGAATATATTAGCTTCATGGAACTAATATTAAAAAACAAAATTGAGTTTGATTCTGAAGTTCGAAATGCCTCATTCAACTGGACTGAAGGATTTAGTCAAGTTCTTCCTTTACACCGTTTTATATTAAAAATATCAACATTTGCATATGACGAAATTAATGGTTTGATACGTGATTATGAATATGATAGTCAACTTAATAAATCAAATAATGTTGAAAATACAATTACTAAGCTACCAGATGTATTTAGTAAAGATGATATCAGAAATATACATCCATATATTTCTGACTCTACAATTAATAGAACTTTAAAGAGATTAAGGGATGATGAAATGATTCGACCACTTGGAAAAGGTCGAAGTGCAAAGTGGATAAAATTGGTCAAGAGTAATAACAATAAACTCTCATTTGAACAGCTTGATCTTAAATTGAGGTGATAGAAATGGATGAAAGAATTATTAAGATTATTAAAGATGCTTTAAAAGAAGATATACCAACTATTGATGTTACAACTGATAACTTATTTACAGATGAAATTAGTGAAGGTGTTTTTATCGCAAAAGAACCTGGAGTTCTTAGTGGTGTAGAAGTAATGAAAAAAGTGTTTGAAATTTTGGATGCTTCAATTATTATTAAAGTTCTAAACAGTGATGGTATATTTGTAGATAAAGGAGAGATTATTGCTATAATTAGCGGTAGAACCTCATCAATTTTAAAGGGCGAAAGAGTAGCTCTAAACTTATTGCAAAGGATGAGTGGGATTGCTTCCTTAACTAATTTATTTGTTAGAGAGGTTGGAAACAATCATACTAAAATATTAGATACACGTAAAACTACACCAAATCTAAGAATTTTAGAAAAAATGGCAGTAGTTCACGGTGGTGGAATTAATCATAGATTTTCACTTAGTGATCAAGTCATGATTAAGGATAATCACATAAAAAGTGCTGGCTCAATAGACAAAGCAGTCAGAATTATCAAAAGTAAAATTGACCAAAATATCAGAATTGAAGTTGAAGTTGAATCTATTGACCAATTTATTGAAGCTTCAAAAACTGAATGTGATATTATCATGTTAGATAACATGAATAACGATTTAATGAAGGAATGTGTTGCTAAAAATTCAGGCAAACTTCTTGAAGCAAGTGGTAATATGGTTTTAAGTAGAATTAAAGAAGTGGCTCAAACTGGAGTTGATTTTATTAGTGTAGGAGCATTAACACATTCGTATAAATCAATGGATATTAGTTTAAAATTTAATAAGTAGAGGTGCAGTATGGATATACAATTTCTAGTAAATCAAATTAAGAATGAATTTAAAAATGTGCTGGTCAATTTAGGTTATTATTCCGAGGATTTCAATATAGAATTAGAAGTTCCAAAAGGAAATGATAATGGTGATTATTCAACTAACGTGGCCATGAAATTAGCTAGAGTAGCAAGAAAATCTCCCTTCAGTATCGCTGAAGAGATTGTTAAACTATTTAATCAGAAAGATTTGTTTGTTACAGAAATAAAGATTGCAAAACCAGGGTTTATCAATCTTTACCTGGATAAATCTTTTCTTTCTAATATTATATCTGTAATTAATGATAAAGGTTCTGATTATGGTAATTTGGATTTAGGTGAGGGCGAACATTACAATATAGAATTTGTTAGTGTAAATCCTACAGGAAGCCTTCACATTGGACACGCAAGAGGTGCATCAGCTGGAGATTCTATAAGTAGAATAATGAAGAAGGCTGGATTTGATGTTACAAAAGAATATTATGTTAATGATGCTGGAAATCAAATCCATAATTTAGCGTTGAGTATTGATGCTAGATATAAGCAACTGTTTAACATTGAAATAGAAATGCCTAAAGATGGATATTATGGTGCTGAAATTATTAAAGCTGCAGAAATGCTCAAATCCCTATATGGTGACAAATACTTAAAGGAAGATAGCTATGATTTCTTCAAGGAATATGGTGTAAAATCTCTTCTTGAAGTATTAAAAAAAGACCTAAGTGATTTTGGTGTAACTTTTGATGTATGGTTTAGCGAAAAATCACTATATGATAAAGATCTTGTTAATCAAACAATTGCTTATCTTACTAAACATGACTTTACATATGAGTTAGATGGAGCTTTGTGGCTTAAAACTAGTAAGTATAATGACGAAAAAGATAGAGTTATTATTAAAAGTGATTCAACATTCACTTATTTGGCTCCCGATATTGCATATCATAAAGATAAACTTGATAGAGGATATACAAAGTTAATTGATATTTTAGGTGGAGATCACCATGGATATATTGATCGATTAAAAGCTTCAATTGAAATGGTTGGAGGAAAAAGCGACCTTTTAGAAGTGGAAATTCTCCAGATGGTAAAAGTAATTCAGGATGGCGAAGAGGTTAAAATGTCTAAAAGAAGTGGTAAAGCTATTACTTTAAGAGATATTATTGATGAAGTTGGAGTGGATCCAATTCGTTACTTCTTTGCAATGAGAAGTCTAAATACTCAAATGGATTTAGACTTGGACTTGGCATTAAGACAAACAAATGAAAATCCTGTATATTACTCACAATACGCACATGCAAGAATTAATAGTATATTTGTTGCTGCAAAAACTAAAGGATTTGACATCGAAAACTTGCCTAGTAAATTCACAACTTTATCAGGTAAAAAAACTTTTGATTTGATTCAAATTTTAGTAAATTATCCTATCACAATTAAGCAAGCAGCGTTGCAAAGAGCACCGCATAAAATCACAAATTATGTTCAAAATCTTGCAAGTGCATTTCATAGTTTCTATAATGACGAACAAGTAATTAGTAGTGACCAGTTAAAGACAATGGAAAGACTATCGCTGCTAAATGCTACAAAAACTGTACTTAAAGATGCATTATCTTTAGTTGGAGTTAGTGCACCAAATAAAATGTAGGGTGGTCTATCCATTCCAATAGTTAGGAGACGTCTATGTATAAGTGGAAGATAAAAAATGAAGAATTAGACCAAACTAAATTGGTCGAAGACATTTATCATTCTCGAGGAGTATCAAATTACCTCGAATTATTTAGTTTAGATGAAAAAAATCTAAACGATCCATACCTCTTACTGGATATGAAAAAGAGTGTTGACCGTATTATGAAAGCAGTTGAATCTAAAGAAAAAATTCTTATCTATGGAGACTATGATGTTGATGGTATTACCAGCACATTTATTCTCTATAAAACAATTCTAGATTTAGGTGGGAATGTATTCTATGACATTCCAAATCGTTTCGTAGATGGATACGGATTATCTTATTCAAAAGTGTACGAAATTATAGACGAGGAATTCAATTTAATTATTACTGTTGATAATGGTATCAAGTCAATATTCGAAGCAAAAGTCCTAAAAGAAAACAACATCGATTTAATAATTACTGATCACCATGAAAAAGAAGGATCATTACCCGATGCGTATACTATTATTCATACTTTGTTATCAGATTATCCTTTTAAACCTTTAGCTGGCGTAGGGGTTGCCTTCAAACTTGCACAAGCATTAATAGGTGATGCTGCTTTAGATTATATTGATATAGTAGCTTTGGGAACTATTGCTGATATGATGCCTTTAATTGATGAAAATAGAGCAATAGTAAATCTAGGATTAAAAAAGATGAAGGATTCTCAAAATATTGGTTTATCTAAATTAATTTCATTCCTTGATTTAACCGCTACATCTGTGGCAGATGTACAATATAAAATAGCACCAAGGTTAAATGCATGTGGAAGAATGAAAAGTGCTAAATTGGCCGTTGAACTTTTATTATCAAAAGATAATATGACTGCGATTAAACATTTAGAGGAAATTGAAGAAATTAATAATAAAAGAAAAAAACTTACAAGTATG
>Ga0307991_1001521_pt1 | contig 16162 bp, 20 predicted proteins | sample EllFjometagen131_FD_203146 | JGI IMG/M metagenome (GOLD analysis project Ga0307991, IMG submission 203146) | Marine microbial communities from Ellis Fjord, Antarctic Ocean - #131 | ecosystem: Environmental > Aquatic > Marine > Unclassified | place: Southern Ocean | collected 2014-10-08
ACGTTCGTCTCACACCATAGAGGTCGACAAATTCCCTGCCCTTCGAAGCCGCATAGATAACACTCTTCTCCGGATTGATGCTGACATCCATGACCCCAAAATTCTGAAGCGGGGCAGAGGTTACGATTACAGGGCTGACGGTTCGTTTTGCCGCAAAGCGGACTAAAAAAAGAGAATTATAAACAGATTGAACAGAGGAACGGAACCTGCCGCAGTAGTTGTTTATTGTACCGTCCCTGTCGGTAATGAAGCAATTAAAATTCAGGCCTTCCAGCAGTTTTACACTGCTGTTCACCTGCTCACGGAATCCGGAATGAAGATCTTCAAGATATTCGATAAATTTCTCCTCGCCGTTTTTAAGATAGAAGAGATCTTTTTCCAGCTCGGTTATCTCATAAACAAGATCGACGGGCATTTTCTTTGAATCATCTAAAAAGAGGACCCTTTTGCCTCTCTCCATGGGAATGCTTATAAGAGATGCAAGAGCGTTCTTAAGTGATTCTATCCAGTCCGGTCCAATCTGCTTGTCATTAAAAATATTTTTCACAATCCGCACGCGCAAATCGCGGGTCTTGTCCATCAGAGCGTAAAATTCTTTTATCGTGCGTATTTGCTGTTTATTAATAACGGCGTTGTTCATTATCCTGGACATCCTTCAGGTAACCGGTACAATAGATTTCCCCCAACATTGACAATATGAGGATAATAACCTATTGTCAATATTATGTGAGATAGATTCCGTCAATTTTAAAAATTCATAGATTAACATATATGTGACGGAGATATTATTGTCAACTAGGAGGAATATCGAAAATCGAAGGTTAATGAATCATCTATAGCATCCAGACAATTATGCAGGGGGAACAATTATGAGTCCCAAAAGCGTTGTCATTGTTTCAAATCGTTTACCAATTATTGTAGAAAAAGTGAAAAAAGGACAGTGGGTTACCCGTTCGTCTGCTGGAGGTCTTGTTACTGCCATGGGGCCGGTTTTACGTAACCATGGGGGAAAGTGGATAGGATGGCTTGGTACGCAAGAAATGCCTGATAAGGCTTCCCTTAAGAGCATCCTCTCAAGATCAGTTGAAGAACTGGGATATACCCTTATCCCCGTCAATATTACCGAGGAAGAGATCGAAAAATACTATCATGGATTCTCCAACGAAATTCTATGGCCTCTGCTTCACGATTTTTTATCAAATTGTAATTTTGACCCTCAGTATGCGAATACCTATCGAAAAGTTAATCGCAAATTTGCACAGGCTATTGCTGAAGGTACCAGTGAGGATGATTATATATGGGTTCAAGATTATCTTCTCTCCCTGGTGGCGCGTGAATTGAGAGAAATCGGCGTGAAAAGACAAACCGGTTTTTTCCTTCATACCCCCTTTCCCCCATTAGATATCTTTATAAAACTTCCGTGGCGCTTCGAAATACTTGAGGCAACACTCGAATATGATTTACTGGGGTTTCAGACGGAACGTGATACGAAAAATTTCCTCAGATGTGTACATTATCTACTGAAACTCAAATCTACAGGAAGAAGAAACATTAAAAAAATCGTTACTAAAAAAGGTGAGGTTCGTATCGGAACTTTCCCAATCAGCATCGATTTCAAGGAGTTTGCAAAAAGTGCCGCTACTGAAGAAGTAACGAAAAAGGTAAGAATCATACGTCGAAATCATGAAAACAGACAATTGATCCTCGGAGTAGACCGTCTTGATTATACAAAGGGAATTCCTCATCGTCTGCGTGCTTTCGCGGAAGCACTGGCACACTACCCCGAAATGAGGGGGAAAACAGAACTCATACAGCTTGTGGTACCAAGCCGGGTGAATGTGGACAGTTACCAGGAACTCAAGCAGGAGATTGAAGCGCTCGTCGGTGAAATCAACGGTCAATATACGGAAGAAGGGTGGACGCCGGTTCACTATATGTTTCGTTCTATAAGTCGTACAGAACTACTTGCATATTATCGAGCATGTGAGACAGCTTTTGTCACGCCATTGAAAGACGGCATGAATCTCGTTGCCAAGGAATACTGTGCGTGTAACATTGATGGAAATGGTGTCTTGATCCTGAGCGAATTTGCAGGAGCAGCCGCGGAGCTTCAACGCGGTGCGCTCCTCGTAAATCCTTATGACATAGAAGGTGTTTCTCTCTCTATTCATCAGGCATTTTCAATGGGATTAGATGAGAGGCGAGAAAGAATGAAAAAACTGAGAAGATCTATTTCCAGAAATGACATTTTTCACTGGGTCAATTCGTTTCTTGGAGCAAGTGTGAAGAATTTCAATGGTGGTCCGGAAGTGGATTTTTTTGTGCCAATGCTATAGCGAATTATGATGCCGAACCGCTGATAGTTATTCTCCTTTTCTGTTAAAAAACTCATTCTATCTCCGGTAAGGCATCCGGATCAAAAGGATTTGTTCTCATGGCAAGAGAGAATAGATAGGGATAATTATCCTTCAGGTGCTTCATGTAGACCAGCCATTCGGTGGTTAATAGGACATATGCTCTCTTCATGTCGCCGGCAATGTGTTCATAGTCGGCATCTTTTAAATTCTTGACGTTGGTTCTGTATGCCAGCTCTTCGGTGAGGTGAAACACCGCCGTGAGGAGGTTGGAAAAAGTTTCATGTTCCAGCAAAGTGGGATTCTGCAGGAGTGTGACGAGGAAGTGCCTTTTATTTATGAGCAGGTCTTTTAACTCCCCCACATCTTTTTTATCGATATCAATATTATACTCATAATTCTGGCACGCTTTAAATGCGGTTTGAAATTGTCGATCATGCCAATCCATACATGAAGATAAGGTTTCCCTCATTTTTTCGGAATTCTGGTCAAATTCGGAGAAAAGTTTAAGAAGTTCTGTCCCGATTTCACTGAAGAAAACACCTATAATCATGTTCAGTTTGTAGCGCTTTTCCTTTTTATCTCTGTAACTCAGCAATTCATGAATAATAATGGTGACGAGTAATACTTCGATGAACACAAAGGCGATATCTCCCACCATGTAAATGAAAATATGATGGGGGTCTCTAAAAATCAGATAGTGTACGAAATAAAAAAATGCCGACAACAGGATTAAGGCCGCGCCCCAGAGAATTTTCCATTTATCAAGCTTCATATGAACTCCTTATATTTTATTGTATAGTAGTTATTCTGCCGCATTCGTCCAGGAAAGATGTCATGTCCGTGTCCTTCCTTATTCCCAGTCGTGATAGTGCAAAATCATATCGTACCGGGTCGTGTGGGGCCATCGTTCGAAACGCATCGGTTATCTCCATGGCTGTTTTTATGTCTGCCTGTCTTCGGTTCGTAAATCCCAATGAAAGGGAGATCCTGTGTAGATGCGTATCAAGCGGAACCACGAGATGTAAAGGTGATATATCCTCCCACCCTCCGGGATCGACATCGTCTCGCCTGACCATCCATCGGAGAAATAGATTGAGTCTTTTACAGGCGCTCCCCTTTGCGGGTGACGGCAGCAGGCTGTTGTTCCGGCAATTAAACCCACTACTTAGCTCTTCCGTAAATTCGGTAATGGCCGGCAAGATTGATTCGTCGTTATTTATAAATCCGGTTTTAAAACACGCATAGAGAGAACCATATTTCATAATAACGTTTTTCATGCCGAACATCATTGCCGCGATTTCATCTCCGGTTGTGAACCTGTGCTTAAAGCCGGAATATATATCCAGGAGCGATTCCATCGTTGCATCTTGAATAAAGAGAAAAGGGGACGGAGTCATCCTTTCAAGGACAAAGGAAACACTTCTGATTATCTGAGAAACCCTGCCATAGGCAAGAGAAGAAGCAACGAGGCCGGCAATCTCCCGGTCACGAAGGTCCTCGTAATCATAGAGAAATTCAAGGGGATCGGGATGTATGAACTCGCGTCTGTTGTACGTTTGGTACAGATTTTCAAGTACTTCTTCTAAACACAGTGGTGACATGTCGGTATTCCCCTTTAACAGGGATTGTGCCTGTTTATTTGAGCTTTTCCATCTCTTTGACGATAGACTCCAGCCGAGGTCTCTTATTTATATCGTGCACATCAATATAACGAATGATTCCATTCTTATCAATGATGAATATCGCCCTTTCCGTGGTTCCATCGGTACGTAATACACCATACCTGTCGGCAACACTGCCGTGAGGCCAGAAGTCGGAAAGAACGGGAAACCATAATTCCCCCATCTGATTGGTCCACGAAAACAGGGTTGGAATACTGTCCACTGTAATTCCAAGAAGTATGGCATCGTTGTTATCAAATATGCCTTTTACAATATTGTAGCCGGGCCACTGGTCTGAACAGACGGGTGTCCACGCGGCAGGAACGAAAGATATGACAACATTCTTTTTCCCGCGGTACCGGTCAAGGGAGATTTCTCCCCCGGAAACCGCCGGAAGCGTGAAGCCAGGGGCACAATCCCCCACTCGAACCTTCAAAACACTATCTGTAGCCTTGAGTTTACCCGGATTGTAGATGTTATCCTTAAAGGCTTCTGAAAGACCGTGGGAAGCCGTATTCAAAAAGAAGACCAGTACAATTCCTGACAACACAATGAGACAGCTTCTTTTTTTCATTTTGCACCCCTTTCTCTATTTTTCGATAGCCTTTAGTATCTCATGGACAAAGTCCATTAAATTTTCTGGTTGCAAAGACTGCAGCAAACAAAGGTACTGTCCAGCCTGAGGAATAGGAGTATATGATAAGCATGGCCGTGCTATCTCGTATGAAATGTGTTGGCTGTTCAGTTTTACACAATTCCCCCCAGAAGCAATCCCGATATAATATTAAGAAACAGCATCGTAAGCGTCAGACGGCCCGACCACCGATGTATCAGTTGTATCTTTGCTGTTTTTTTCTTTACCTTGAATTGCATGATTCCCATTGCGTATGTGAACAAGACAGAAAGGATTGTAACAAGACCCATATGGGCGTGCGGTACGGCAAAGTGATGGCCTGTCCATCGGGAAACCATAAAGAGCGCGGCCACAAATCCGAGAAGAACGCACGCAACCCCTGTGGAGCCGAGCCGCCGATGAACGCGAAGCCACCATTTTCTCTTTCTCATGAACATTGCTATGGTAATGCCGGCAGCCATTGAAAGGAATCCTGCGAGCATACAACCTGCGTGGATGGTGACCATAGTGCAATCCCCTGCTTTTGATTTTCAGTCTGGTGCCCTTTTTACTTACCGATAGTAAGCTCTCTTGTCTTGGATCCGAAATAATTACACTTAGCCTTAACTTTTAGCGTATCCCCCTCTTTTGCTTTTACGTTATAAGTGTACGTAAAGGAAGAATCTGGCTGGCTTTTGTATTCATATGTCTCAAGGGGTTTTCCGTTTTTTGTGATCGTTATTTTCTTAATATAATGCTTCTGAGGATTCGATACGGAGTGAGAAATAGTTACGCTTAATATCTGGGAATCTGAATCATAGTTCAATATAACATCTCCCGGGCCATGCGCCTGAGTCGCTGCAGGGCAAAAGAAGATTGCCAGAAAGCATAAAAGCATGCAAAAGATATATGCTTTAGTAGATACTCTATTGAAAGATATGAGGTTTCCTTTTACCCTTGTTTGTTTTAAAGATGACATTTGATATATTCCTCCTTTTTGTATTATTTTACCTTTAATATTCACTCATATGGTGACAAGGTAAGGATTAACCGCCCGCTGTCTGCGGAAAGGCGGTATTGCTATACAAATATTCCACCTTTTCTTTATGTTTCCTTTCTTCATTGGCCATCTTGAGAAGCATTTCTTTTGCTTCCCCGTCCGGGTGCAGATCAGCAAGGGCTTTATAAAAATTGTATGACTGGAGTTCTCTGTGAGCGGCCACAAGATATACATCCTTACTCTCCATGTCCTTTTTGATGTCCGGTTCTTCCAGATACTCGGCTATTTTATAATCGACGACATCCGTCAACTGCAATGAATCCGGCCCATAATGGCCTTCCCTGTAATTGATCAGAAACTCCTTGTGCTTTTGCTCCTCGGCTGCGAGAAACTTCAGAGTGTCCTTAACCGTTTCATCCTCGACCCTGGCATACAGGTTCATATAGAAACCATACGCTTCTTCTTCCCTTTCGATTGCGATATCGATAAGGCTTCCTAATTTTTTTTCTTTCATATCCTGATCTCCTTTCTTCATTCGAGGTAGTCGTGGATAGCCACAGGTTCTCTCGATTACAAAGATATGGTATATTCCGCATTCATTCTATGGCACCCCTTTATCATGAACTATTTAAACAGTTTCTTATAGTTGCCATATCCTTCTTTTTCCAAATCTTCTTTCGGAATAAATTTAAGAGAAGCAGTGTTGATACAATATCTAAGGCCATCAGGCTCTGGGCCATCATTAAATACATGGCCAAGATGTGAATCTGCCTGTTTACTTCTTACTTCCGTTCTAACCGAAAAAAAACTTCTGTCTTCCTTTTCTACAATCGCCTCAGGTTCAATTGGCTTTGTAAAGCTTGGCCAGCCGCTCTTGGAATCATATTTGTCAAGTGAACTGAAAAGAGGCTCACCGGATACAATATCAACATAGATCCCGGCTTCTTTGTTATTCCAATATTCATTATCAAAGGCTGTCTCAGTGCCATTCTCCTGAGTGACTTTATATTGGAGAGGTGTTAACTTCTCTTTAAGTTCCTTATCAGATAGCTTCTTAGAATGAGATTTAGCGGTATCCATGTCATCGCCCCATATCTTTTTCAGGTACTGGTCACGCCCTGATCGATATCTGTAATACTTATACTTCATCGGACATTTTTTGTAGTAGTCTTGATGATATTCTTCCGCCTCATAAAATCTGGAAGATTGGCGAATTTCTGTAACGACGGGATTTGCATATCTGCCTGATTGATCAAACTCCGCCTTTGAGATTTCTGCTAACTGCTTTTGTTTATCATCATGGTAAAAAATAGTGGATTTATATTGAGAACCTCTGTCTACGAACGATCCTCCTGCATCCGTTGGATCGATTTGTTTCCAATAGATATCAAGCAGTTCCTGATAAGTTATTCTATCTGGATCATATGTAATTTGAATTGCTTCAATATGCCCCGTATTTCCTGAAGATACTTCTTCATAGGTTGGGTTTATTTTATGGCCACCCGTATAACCTGATCTTACTTCAATAACACCGTCAAATTTTTTAAATGGATGTTCCATGCACCAAAAACATCCTCCTGCGAAAGTAGCCTTTTCAACTTTTTTATTTTGCTTGTTCATAGTAATATTCTCCCGGTCATTATGTGCGTTGGCATTCGAGCAACTGCCCAAAATGAAAGATAAAGCAAGAATGATCAGAGCTGTTTTTTTCATAATAAGGCCTCCAGGAAAGAATTGGATGTCGTATTTTCAATATTAAATATTTATGGACTCGTAAAAAGTCGGAATATACACAATTTTGTCATTCCCGTGAAAACGGGAATCCAGTCTTTTCAAGTGGTTAACCGTTTATGGATTCCCGCCCCCTTAAGAATTTATTCCATAAATTCAACCTCTACTTCTTTCACATCCCACAGGGGCTCTATCTTTTCCATGATCTCATCTCTGATATTGGGCGCAAAAAGGTTTTTTATTCTGCATTTCCTTTTTTTAGCCCGGAAAGGCGGAGCAACATTTTCAAAAATTGATCGGCTTTCTTGACGCCACCAAGTTTGGAATAGAAAGTTTGGTGAGTCCCATCATTATTGATTTTGACTCCTATAAAGTATGGTGTTCGGACTTCTCCCAGAACAGTGTGGATGGAAAAATCCCCATCCGCGAAAAGGGGGAAAGGAATATCGTATGTCTTTCGGAATATCTCTACTTCATAGAGAGAATTTCCCGCTCCGATGCCTATCAATTTAACTTTATCTTTCAGGTTGGGATTTTCTTCTATTATACGATACAGTTTGTTCACACTGGGTGCATCGCTTTGGCAGTGAGGACAGTACATGCTGAAGATCTCAATTATTACCACCTTCGTCTTGATTTCGTCTATTTTGAAAAAACCGGAAGAGGAAAGGCCGAGGTAGCTTCTATCGCTGTGTCTTGAGGGAACGGCGAGGTTTATTTCAGGCAGGGTGGCGTTTTCCACAGGTGGTGATTTAGCGGCCAGAACAGGAAAGCTGAATATAGTGGCACAGACAGCAATGGCTGTGAGGTTTATTAAAAATCTTTTCATCACTTATATCCCTTTCTTCTCTTTTCCGAACATCCTGGCCGTTTCGATTTTTTGCCATCATTCGACAAATATTTTCATTAAAGAGTATATCTTAATTAGTTAGCATAATCTATTAATTTCAAAATCTTCTGTGATAAGTCTTTACGAACGCATCTTTCTTAATTTTCCATAAAAAGATGATTTCTCTGATGTTTATTATAAGTCAAACGGAAACTTACCTTTTTCTTGTTTTTATGAATCCGTCAATTTTCAAAAATAGCTTTCTTCGATACCGGCGATCAGACGATCGGTGATGACAGCGAGAAGACAGACGGTGAGCGCGCCTTCGAGTACGAAGGCCGAATTCTGTCTGACAAGTCCCGAGATGATGGGCACCCCGAGTCCGCCCGCCCCGACGATGGCTCCCAGTGTCGCCGTTCCGATGTTCATCACGACAGAGATCCTGATCCCGGCCATGATCACCTTCATGGTGAGGGGAATCTCCACCTTGAACAGGATCTGAAGGGGTGTCATTCCCATGCCGAAGGCCGCCTCGATCAATGGGCCAGGTACCGCCTCGATTCCCGATATGGTGTTGCGGACGACGGGGAGAATGCTGTACAGGAAAAGGGCCGCGATGGTGGGTTTGAACCCGAATCCGATGAAGGGGACGGCAAGCGCCAGGATCGCCACCGGGGGGAATGTCTGCGCGAGTGAGCTCAGGTCGTTGACCGTCTGCAGATACACCCTGCCAGAGCGGCGTGTAACGAAGATGCCGGCTGCTATTCCCATAATCACGGCGAGCGCGCTTGAAATAACGACGAGCAGCAGGTGTTCGCCGACGAGCTCAATCAGCATCGCACGCGGGTAGATCCATTCGGTTTCTTTTGGGAAGAGGGCCCTGAGGAAGACATTCCAGGGATTCATGTCGAAGATGAGATAGGCAAATACCCCGGCAAGAAGGATTGTCCCCGCTGATCTGCGGAGAAATGTTTGTATGGGGACCTTTAACATTCGAGCGCGGCCTCCTCGGTCACCTTTTCGATTTCCAGTATGCTGATCTCGCCCACGAGCCGTAAATCATCGTCGACAACCGGAACCGTTTTGACACCCTGTCCGAGCATCCTTGACAGAACCTCCCTCAGTGTCGCGTTGTTCCTGACGGTTATGGCGGAGCAGTTGGCTTCCATTACATCATCCTCGCGGCTGAAGGGTGTGTGAACATGACGGGAATCGACGGGGCCGATAAGCCGTTCATCTTCATCCAGAAGCCAGAAGAATCGAGGCTGGCCTTTTTTTCTTATCTGCGCAACAAAGGTGTCAACGTCATCGCTTACCTTCACGACGACCGGCTTTTTCATGAATTCGGAGACGGGGAAGCGGGAAAGGCGTTTCAGAGCCCTGTCAGCTCCGACAAAATCACTCACGAATCTGTTTTTCGGATGGGCGAGGATCTCTTCAGGTGTGTCGTACTGCACGATCTTCCCTTCTTGCATCAGGGCAATCCGGTCGCCGAGGCGGATCGCCTCGTCAAGATCGTGGGTGACGAAGACGACCGTTTTCTTCAGATCGCTCTGGATCTTCATGAACTCGGCCTGCAGACCTTCGCGGTTCAGGGGATCAACCGCGCCGAAGGGCTCGTCCATGAGGAGTATCTTGGGATCGGAGGCCAGCGCGCGCGCCACACCTATTCGCTGTGCCTCGCCTCCGGAAAGTTCCCTCGGGTATTTGTCGCGATACTGGTCCGATTTCATGCGCATCATGCGGAACAATTCTTCCGTCCGCTCTTCGATCTTCTCCTGCTTCCACAAGAGAAGCTGAGGTACGACGGCGATATTCTCCGCGACGGTCATGTGGGGAAAGAGGCCGACATTCTGGATGACGTACCCGATATGTCTTCTTAAGAGTTCGGGCTGAAAGTCCCGGGTATCTTTCCCGTCGATGAAGATCTCGCCGCTCTCCGGTTCCAGCATCCGGTTGATCAGCTTTACCGCCGTCGACTTGCCGCACCCGGAGGGGCCGATCAGACAGCATATCTCCCCCGCGGGTATCTCAAGGGAGATATTGTTGACCGCGATGTTCGCGCCGTATTTCTTCGTGACATTCTGGATTTGGATCATGATGCCGGTTCCTCTTGTAGTTCAATCCCTTTCGGGGTGATCTGATGGATGAGTATCGCCATGAGTTTATCGGTAAATACCGAGAGGATAATGACCGGTATCGCTCCGAGGAGGATCAGGTCGGGAACGGCCTGACCGAGCCCCTGGAAGACAAAGACCCCGAGCCCCCCCGCACCGATGAGGGCGGCAACCGTAGTGTTGCCGATGGATTGTACCAGGGCCGTTCTGATACCACTAAGCATGATCGGCAGAGATAGGGGGATCTCTATCCGCCATAAGACCTGCAGCCCGCTCATTCCCATCCCCCGGCCTGCTTCAATGACATCGGGGTCGAGTATGCGAAGGCTTGTGTAGGTGTTTCGTGTAATGGGGAGGAGGGCGTACAGGGAGAGCGCGATCAGGGCGGGTGCCCAGCCGATTCCCTGTATGCCGAAGTCGCGAAGGACCGGATACTTCTGGGAGAGCAGGGCCAGGGGCGCGATCATCAGGCCGAATAGGGCGAGGCTGGGAAGGGTCTGGACGGTGTTCACGAAAAAGAAGACGGGCCGTTCAAGGCTTCTGCTCCTGAAGGCCCAGACGCCCAGGACCGTGCCGATGATGGTTGCGATGCATACGGCGGACCCCGCAAGGATCAGGTGTTGTGAAAGCTCGGACAGGAACCTCCCCTGTCTCGCGCTGAATTCTTTGATCACGGAGATATCGCTCAGATAGCCTGTAGCAAGCAGAAGGGCGATCGCCGCCAGGCCGGAGAGGGACACACACAGCCGGAGGAGTCCTTTGCCTCCGAGTTTTTGTTGTGACGAAAGGATCAGGATATAGGAGGCGAACGCCATTATCCATCCGCCGAAGCCGATGGAGATTCTCAGAAAGGGGAGATCGGGGTCGACGGTGTTCCCTGCCATCCCGGCGGTGAAGAGGAATACGAGGACGAGGATTACGTTCCCGATTAGGCCGGGCGCGAGGCGAAAGGGACGGTTCTCCCTGAATGAGAAACCTGTGCCGAGGGCGCAGAGCCAGAGAAGGCCGAGGAGGAGTGCCTCGGAAGAGGGGAGGGCGTTCCACACGAACAGGCCATCGCCGCTGGACAGCCTGTTCGGCCGCAGTACCACGAAATGAAGGCCGAAAGAAAGAATGCCGATGACCGCCCCGGCAAGGGTCACCCTGTCAATACCGACTCTTTGCACGCAACCTCCGTGAAGAGAATCTATTTTAAAAACCCCTTTGACCGGAGATATTTTTCAGCAACGGTCGAGGCCATCTGCCCTTCGACGGCAATCCTGGCATTCAAGGTCTGAAGGGTCTCCAGATCGAGGGAAATGAACACTGGCTCCAGGATCGTCTGTATCCGGGGATACTTCTTCAAAACGGTTCCCCTGACGATGGGGGCGGGTTCATAGACCGGCTGCACACCCTTTATGTCTTCGAGGACTTTCAGGCCGAGGGCCGCGAGCGATCCGTCCGTACCGTAGGCCATGGCGAAATTGACCCCGTCGGTCCCGTCAGCCGCCGCCTTTTCGGTTTGGGCCGTGTTACCCCCCGAAAGGACGAGAAGCTGGCGCTTTGTGAGGTGGAAACCGTATGCTTTTTCGAAGGCGGGGAGGGCATCGGGACGGCTCACGAATTCCTCCGAACCGGCCAGCTTGACTGCTCCTCCTCCCTGTGCGTAACGGGCGAGGTCCGCAAGCGTTTTAATGTTTTCCTTCGCGGAGAGGTCTTTCCTCACGGCGATTGCCCAGGTGTTGTTTGCCGGAGCGGGCTTCAGCCAGACGATCCTGTTCGCCTCGAGATCCAGTTTGCTGACAGTCTTATACCCCTTCCAGGCATCCTTCCATGCGGCGGGATCGGTATTGCTGAAGAAGAATCCCCCATTCCCCGTGTATTCGGGATAGATGTCGATCTCTCCGTTGATGATGGCCTTCCGGATCAGGTCGGTCGGGCCGAATTCCGTTTTGTCCTTGACCTCGAAACCGCTGTCTCTGAGCATCAGCACGATCATCTGTCCCAGCAGGGCGCCTTCGGTGTCGATTTTCGATGCCACTGTGACGGGTCCCTTCTGATCTGCTGCAGATGCATATTGAGGATAAACACCGGGCGTGCACAGGAGTATAGTTACTGCTAATAGGATAATAATTTTTGATTTGCTCACGGGAGCCCTCCTTTTCTGCTTGTGATATGTTTGCAAAAAGTCAGCTTTCTAAAATTAGAGAAAGTTACTTAGCGGTTTTTCGGCCATTGCGAGAAGCCAGTGAGCCCCGTGAGCGAAGTATGGCTGGAGAAAGTTGGAAGATTAACCCCCGTCAAGGCCTCCTCTTTCCTTCTCACGAAACCAGCCGGCCGGATCGGAAAGGTAGAACTTCATATCTGTCAAAGCAGCGTGATGCCCTCTCTCTTCAGTGACCATTTTCCTGATGAACTCTTGCTCCGGGGGATTAATGGCCTTTGTGAGTTGTTTCTCATAAAACTCAACGGATCTTGCCTCGAAGTCAATTCCTGTATCAAGAGCCTCCAGATCACTAGTATCCACGTCTATCTCAGGCCCCCGTTTCTTCGCCATCTTTTCGAAGATTAAACCCAGATCATGATGTGCTACATTTAATTCTTTCCAATTTTCTGACCAGACCTGTTTGCCGCTCAGGGTTTCATATATAGATCTGATACGAACCATGTGAACATCTTCATCTTCCATCAGTGTCTGAAAGATCTCTTTCCCCATGTCGTTTTTACAGGTCGAAACGGCACGCTGGTAAAAAGCCCTTCCCCTTTCCTCCATTTCGAGGGCGGTGGAAAGCATCTTCATCGCTCTTTTCAAATCTTCATTCATATCATTCCCCTCCATCATTACAGACAATCAAATAACGGGGTTCGGCTACCTTTCAACCTTTGCACCCGGTTTCAGTACACCATCCGCAACAAGCGGTAGAACTTTGTCGACGCGGAAGAAAACAACATATTTTGATTCGTTATCGTACTTTATCGCAAAAATGGGATATCTTTTCTTTCTCAATTTCTCAATCAAATCGGTATTTTCTTCCTCGTTGACCTTTGTGAGATACAGTCTCTTTCCTCCGTAACTGCCGCCATGCTCAACAAAATAATACGCCGCATGAGGATTGGACTGCAGATTGTTATGGGTCAGATGACCCGCCATGAGAAATGCGGCCGTTCCGTCATCCATCATTGTCGGTCTCGACAGGGCTGCCACGTTTACCTTGCCTTCAGAATCCGCCGTTGCAAAAACACCGAATCCCTTTGTTTTCTCAAAATATTCAGCTAAATCCATGGTCAAAGTCCTCCTTTAATCAGATTTTCCACAGACCGTGCAGGTTGCAGTATTCTCGAACAGTAATCTGATCACCTTCAACATGGAATTCGGCTTCCGGCGCGTCTCCCGGTTTCAGGAACTGCCTGTATGCCTTTCCGTCTGAAATGATCTCTATCCATTCGATGTAATGTTTTTCCTCCATCGGATGGGGGACATCGCCGACCTTTACTTTTATGACGCCCGCCGCAACCTCTTTCACGGGAACATGTTTTTCCCTGGCCGCATCAACGGTGTTTTCCTTGTAAAGTTTCATCGGCTGGTTGCAGCATATGAGCTCGCCTTTGCCCTCATGCAACATCTCTACAATATTTCCACACACCTCACATTTGTATATCTGAAGTTTTTCTGTCATGATCCTTATATCTCCTTTTCTATTAAACAATTATCCCTGGTCTTCAGGGGGTTGTTTCGGGTGTGAAAACGCGACCCCCCAGCTCCCTGTCGAGCATCAGCAAGCCGTTTCCATTCTCGCCGATAAGTTTTAGCTGGTTTATAATATCGTTATCGTTTCCCTCTTCTTCTATCTGCTCGGTTACGAACCATTGCAGGAATATCTTTGTCGCATGATCCTTTTCTTCCGTGGCAAGATCTACCAGTTCATTTATAGATTTCGTAATAAACTTTTCATGATCGAGAGTCTTCTCGAACATGTCCATGGGAGATTCAAACTCCACAGGCGGTTCATCAATTGCCATGAGTTTCACCTTCTCACCCTGATCGTTAACATACGTATAGATTTTCATGGCATGTTCCATCTCTTCATTGTACTGAACCATGAACCAGTTGGCAAATCCCTTGAGGCCGATAAACTGGCTGTACGCGGACATGGACATATACAGGTAGGCGGAATAGATTTCCTTGTTTATCTGTTTGTTCAACGCATTTAACATAGTCTTGCTTAGCATTTGTATCATCACCTCCTATTGGGCATTTTTTCGTTTCAAGATGTATCTTGAGGTGTCTTTCGCCTCAGCAATGATCTTCCTTAAGGTTTCCAGACCTTCCAAACTTTACCTGCCAGATCCGGTCCCGGTTTAAGGGTCGGTTTGCCTGGTGTCCAACCGGAGGGCATAACCTCTCCTGTCTCACGAACATGCTGGAAAGCCTGTACCTGGCGAATTGTTTCCTCAACATTTCTGCCTACCGGAGGAGTCAGGACTTCCATAGCCACTATAACGCCATCGGGATCCATAATAAATCGTCCTCGAACGTTAACTCCCGCGTCTTCATCATAGACTCCGTAGATTCTTCCCACTTTGCCCCCTGCGTCGGATAACATGGGATAGGGGACTCCACCCTCTATCATCTTGGACAGTTCCTCTTCCTGCCAGATTTTATGACTGAAAACGCTGTCCACACTCATAGAAAACACCTCAACACCCAATTTCTCGAATTCTTCATAACGAGCGGCAACTGCCGTCAATTCTGTTGGTCAGACAAAGGTAAAATCACCCGGATAAAAACAGAGTAATACCCATTTCCCCAAATAATCAGAAAGTTTGATTTGCTTAAATGTCCCTTCATGAAACGCCGGAGCTTCGAAATCCGGGGCCTTTCCTCCAATCTTAATCATGGTTTTTACCTCCTGTTTCTGAATTTCTTTTTCGTTTATGTTCTCTTCAGGAACCGGCTCGCCTACAACGGCTCCAGTTGGCCTGCCACAACCGATACTTTTTTCAGCCATATCAGCTACCCCCTCTCTCTTATTCCCTATTCAAACCTGGCGAATTTTTCTTTTCCTACCCCGCACACGGGACACTTTTCAGGCAATATCCCGTCAGAGACATAGCCACAGACCTCGCACATATAGTATGTGGTTTCCCTTTCTTCCATGACATGATTCATCGCCTCTTTGTAGAGTTTCGCATGTACTTCCTCCACATCTTTGGACTGGCTGAAATACAGGGATGCGGTCTTGTCACCGACCTCTTCTGCACGCTTTATGAAATTATCATATGCAACACCTGCAACTTGGGCTTCCGATTCAAAACTGTCTGCAAGATTTTCTTCAGTACTTTTAATTTCCCTGAGTAACCGGAGGGCCCTCTTACCGTGAATCTCTTCGGAAAAAGAGATCACCCTGAAGAGTTTGGCAAGTTGCGGGTATCCCTCCTGCTCTGCCTTTTCCGCAAAGACCTTGAGTCTCAGAGCAGCCTTTGACTCACCGGTATATGCCTGATGCATGGCATCCTTGATTTTGTCATCCATAGCAACAACCCCCTCACGCCTGTATTACGTTGAAACCTTTGAAAAACGAACCTTTTGTGTCATTCCCACGAAAGTGGGAATCCATAGAGAGTTGAAATTGCTGGATTCCCGTTTGCACGGGAATGACCATGTAAAGTATTCAATGTAAAATTCAAAGCGTTCATGTTTAAAATTTTTAATAATTCTCCGCCAACACCTCAAAATAGGCCTGAGGGTGGTCACAGGCCGGGCACTTTTTGGGAGGTTCCGTACCTTCATGCACGTACCCGCAGTTGAGGCATCTCCACGTTACCACCTTATCTTTTTTGAAAACCTTTTCCTCTTCGATGTTTTTGAGAAGGG
>Ga0307991_1001522_pt1 | contig 16160 bp, 10 predicted proteins | sample EllFjometagen131_FD_203146 | JGI IMG/M metagenome (GOLD analysis project Ga0307991, IMG submission 203146) | Marine microbial communities from Ellis Fjord, Antarctic Ocean - #131 | ecosystem: Environmental > Aquatic > Marine > Unclassified | place: Southern Ocean | collected 2014-10-08
AGCATGCCGAGCTTGATAATGTCCACGCGGATATCCGATAAAACCGCATCCAGCTGCTGTTTTACAAAGTCAGACGGAATGGCCATGGCGGCCGTCACGGCCCGGGTGTTTTGTGCGGTTAGCGCGGTGATGACCGATGCGCCGTAAACCCCGGCAACGGTAAATGTTTTAAGGTCCGCCTGGATGCCGGCACCACCGGACGGGTCGGAACCGGCAATGGTGAGAACCGTGGGGACGAAATTATTTGACGACTTTTTTAACGTATTCATAAACTTTCTGGTTGGTACACACTTCATAATACTTGTTATTTGTCTGTCCGACACTGCTCAGGTCATTTAAAGAGACTTCAGGAATGAAGGCTTCCCGGATAATCAGGCGTTGAAAATTTCCGGCAGTTGTCGGAAATTTACCGGTATAAAGAGCCAGGGGTTCATTTCCGATTCCCGGAATTTGACATTCAAGACGATTCAAGTGGATTTCTGCTGACAGTTTTTTAAATCCTTTTTGTGATAGCTGGACGCCTTTTACATTGTATCGAAGCGTTTTATAATTAAACAAAATGGATGTTTCCGGGGTCAGGGCCGGCTGTAGTTCATAAACATTAAACGGCAGTTTCTCTTTAGACAAATGTTGGCGCAGGGTTTTGTCGCACCGTGACAGCTGGTCAGCGTCATTGATTGCTGGCGAAATCATGATTTGTTTCTCTTCATCGTAAAAAAAAGTCGGCGGTGCATTGGAAAATCCGATCCCCACCCCAAGCTCCAGCCTTGGGAGTCCTTTTTTTCTGTTTGTTTTATTGTATTTTTTTACAATCATAAGAATATTGATCGCCAGGCCGCAGGATCGGGAAACGCTGTACCATCGGCCCGGCGTGTCCTGATGTTCAAATATCGACAGAATAATGGCATCCCCTTCGATGAAAATTTTGACTGCCCCATACAGGGACAGGATTTTGCTGATCGGTTCAAAAAAATTAAAGCTGAAATTAGATGCCGGATTTAACTTTTTTGATTTCATCTGTTCAATGATCGCAGTTGAACCTCTGACATCTGCTTTGAGAACCGCATGGTTAATAATTGGTTTTTTATCAAAAACATCTTCATAAGATAATTTAAACTCATAAAGGCATTGATTGCTTCGGGATAGATTAATAATTTTTTCATCAGTGGTAATGTTGATACTGTCGGAAGTCTCGCTGATCAGCAGGTTGTTTTTCACGTCTCGATGATAATATGAAAGATTTTTCAAAAATTGGAGTAAGTATTTTTCCCGGGATTGCCTGGAAGTCCTCCGGATACTGCGTATGGTTCGTTTCATGGGGGATAGCGGAAATGATTTTCCAAAATATTTTTTAAAGCGTTTCAGTTTTCTGATGGTATTTTTTCTGGCTTTTGGAACAACCAGATACTGCAGGCATTCCTGGGGTGATAGGGGGGGGCAGTATCGTTCAAAAATTGGCCGCATCTGATAGGCCGCAACAATTCCATCCATCATTTTTTCTTTGGATAGAATTTTAATTAATTGATTTAATAATTTTTTTTGAAGGCGAAGCGTTTTTTTTAGGGTGAGAATTTTTTGAGGATTCTCATTTTGCTGTTTGAGTTTTTTTAATACCGTCTGCGAGTGGAAATAATTAAATAATTTGTCGATATTATCGATATGCTTAATCCATTCGTCCGCCCTCGTGTCATATGGCGCGATGTAGTCTTTTAACGATTCCGGATGATTACCTGCTATCGTGGTATTGATTTTTTCGGATTGACTGTCCATGCGGTTTAAAAATGCAGTCAATAGATTGATTAATGTATTATAGTTGACCGGATCTTCCAATCGATGCCCCATTAATACATAATTTTCAATCATAAAAAAGTCGTCTGAATGGGTGGCCATCTGAAGAATCGGGTTAGAAAAAAGTTCTTCCGGAAGCCTTGCATCATCTCCAAAATTGGATGTCCGGAGCTTGTTGACATCATTTTGAACTTCAATGAAGTATTCGAAGAGCTCGGCGCCGACATTTTTGATAATTTGATTCTTGCGCTGTACAATGGATGCGACTTCTTCTCTGAGTTTTAGGGTCGCTTCCATTTGATGGGAAAATTCCTGTTTACGGATCACGTTTTTACAGTGTTGAATGGCTTCATCATATTGATGATGGATTTCCTCGGTCAGCATTTTGACCATAGCGGTCTGACACAGAAAGTCGATTTGGATTTCACTTTCAAGCTTTGCCTTGTTAACACCGTCTGTCAAAACCTCGGTGCAAAGTCTCTGAAATTCGGAAGTCTCCTTAAACCAGTTAATCTCCGGATTAATTATAAAAGGTACTGACGCTTCTGCGTATTTAATAATGAGTTCAAAAATAAATCGCTCAGTAACTTTACGGAATTCGGAACTGATGTAAACATCCAAACAAACGTTGTCAACGCCGAGTTTGAGCCGGGTAAATGGCAGTTCGATGGAATAGGTTTTAAGTTGGAATGTATTTAGATCAATATGAGTTCGCATTAAATAAAGTCATATCATGGTTAATGGATATTGTACGAATTTTTCGAAAATCAGCGGTATGTCACCCATTTAAAAGACGGGACAGATCTTCTCATTTACGGTAAGGCCATTGATCCTTTTTGTGTTAGTAGGAGTGTTCTTTTGCCGGAAATGTTTTATTCTGTACATCTGAAATGTAAGCTTTTATTCCATCCGCTGCCTGTTGCCGTAAAGACGCGTACTGTTTAACAAATTTCGGCAGCCGCCTGTCCGTGATGCCGAGCAGGTCATGAATCACGAGAATCTGGCCGTCACAATCCGGACCGGCCCCAATGCCGATTGTCGGGATAGAAATGGTCCGGGTGATTTCAGCGGCGATGTCCGCCGGGATGCCCTCAAGGACCACGGAAAAAGCGCCGGCAGCTTCTACGGTTCGTGCATCTGACAATAATTGTGCTTCATCCCGCTGGACCCGGTAACCGCCCATTTGATGAACCGACTGGGGGAGCAGGCCGATATGGGCCTGAACCGGTATGCCGCAGTTGGTAATGGCTTTAATCGTTTTGCTCACAGACGCGCCGCCTTCGAGTTTGACAGCCGCCGCGTTGGATTCTTTTAAAAATCGTCCGGCATTGGCCATGGCCTGCTCAACAGATGTCTGGTATGACATAAATGGCATATCCGCAATAACCATGGCGTTATTGACTGCTTTGGCGACGATTTTAGTATGGTATACCATCTGGTCCATGGTAACTCCCAGCGTATTGTCTTCCCCGGCAACAACCATGCCGACGGAATCTCCCACCAGAATGATGTGGATACCCGCTTCATCGGATATTGTAGCAAAGGGGGCATCATAGGCGGTGATGGCGGTGATTTTTTCCCCTTTTTGTTTCATGCTGTAAATCGTGTTAATTGTAATATTAGACGGCATGTGGTATTTCCTTCCAACCAACTTATTTCTAAAATTTTTAAAATGATTGATACGTTATTTTCTAAAACAGTGATGATGCGTCACCATGAAAAGTTTTTTACCTGAAGTCGTAAATTGCCAACCCGGGCAAACACAGTTTGAAAAGATCAGCTTGTTTAGCTCTAACAATTTGTAATAACAATTTTTATTTACGATTTTATCAATGCTGCCAAAAAGAACATTAATATTGACTAAGTAAACCGTTTTACATATGAATTACAGATTGTACTTTTCATTTGACCATACAATCTATCTTGTTGAACTTGTTATAGTATAGAAAAAATTAACAGGCATTGCAAACGTAAAAAAAATTACATTGCATTGCCTGAGAAAAGAGCGATTAAACATGATACAATTAATCAGGGGATTTAAAGATATTCTGCCGGATGAAACCCAGACCTGGCGGCATATTGAAGATACGGCCATTGCGCTTTTTCAGTCTTTCGGGTTTAAGGAGATCCGGCTGCCCATTGTTGAAAAAGCGGAACTGTTTCAACGAAGCATAGGCGAACATACCGATATTGTTGAAAAAGAAATGTATACATTTGCGGGCAGCAAAGAAGAACTGATTACCCTGCGGCCGGAAGCCACGGCGTCTGTGGTGCGGTCATACATTCAGCAGAAACTTTATGCCAAAGAGCCGATTCAGAAATTATATACCATCGGCCCCATGTTCCGGCGGGAACGCCCGCAAAAAGGAAGATACCGCCAGTTTTACCAGATTAATGCCGAGGTTTTCGGGATTGCTTCGCCATATATTGACGCCCAGCTGATTTTTATGCTCTGGACGTTTTTTGAGCGGCTGGAAATTACCGGGTTGTCCGTTCAGCTCAATTCCCTGGGATGCCCGGCATGCCGACCGACATTTAAAGAAGCACTGTCATCGTTTTTGGCATCAAAAACAGAAAGCCTTTGCAAGGACTGTGTCCGGCGGCAGGACAAAAATCCGTTACGGGTGCTGGACTGCAAGGTCCCATCCTGTCAGGAAGCGATTGAAGATGCCCCTTCAATGAAGGATTATCTTTGTGATGCGTGTGCCCAACATTTTAATGCGGTTCAGTCCGCCTTAGCATCGCAGCAGATTCCGTTTGAACTGAACCCCCGCCTGGTCAGGGGGCTTGACTATTATACCCGGACAGCGTTTGAAATTCAAACGGATGCTCTGGGCGCCCAGAATGCCATTGCCGGCGGCGGCAGATATGACAGGCTGGTTAAAATGCTCGATGGCCCGGAGCAGCCGGCCATTGGTTTTGCCATTGGCCTGGATCGGCTGGCAGCCCTGGTGATGCAGGGGCAGCCCGAAAAAGAACTGGCCCCGGATGTTTTTATTGCCGCCTTAGGCGAGGAAACCCGGGAAAAAACATTTGAGTGGTCTTGTGCCATGAGCAAAGACGGTATTCGGACGGAAATTGATTTTTCCGGTAAAAGTTTAAAGGCCCTGATGAAACGGGCGAACCGGATCAATGCTGCCAATGTCATGATCGTGGGGTCCCAGGAAATTGAAGCGGGTGCGGTTATTTTAAGAAATATGGAATCCAAAGAACAGGTAACCATTCCCATTGACGGGATGGTCAATCATATTAAAAAATATCTGACAGATTAAGGAGATAGTTCAGTGACAGAACCATTGGGAGATATGCGGCGAACGCATCATTGCAAAGAGTTGGGTTCAGCAAATATCGGAAAAGAGGTCGTGTTGATGGGCTGGGTACAGCGCCGCAGGGATCATGGCGGTGTTATTTTTATTGATTTAAGGGACCGTAACGGTCTGACGCAGGTTGTGTTTAACCCGGAACACAACAGTGACGTTCATGAAAAAGCCCATGAGATCAGGAGCGAGTTTGTATTAGCCGTCAAAGGCCAGGTGGAACACCGGCCCGAAGGCATGACCAATCCGGATCTGGTTACCGGTGAAATCGAAATCATGGCGGATGAACTCAGAATTTTAAATAAAGCCCAGACACCACCGTTTATGATCGAAGATGATATTGATGTGTCTGAAAATATCCGGCTGCAGCACCGTCATATTGATTTGCGTCGGCCCAAAATTCAGAAGAATATCATCACCCGCCATAAGGCGAGTACCGCGATTCGAAATTTTATGAACAGCAACGGGTTTTTAGATATTGAAACGCCGGTGTTAACCAAAAGTACGCCGGAAGGTGCGCGGGATTACCTGGTGCCCAGCCGGGTCAATGCAGGGATGTTCTATGCCCTTCCGCAGTCGCCCCAGCTGTTTAAACAGTTGCTGATGATTTCCGGGTTTGATCGCTACTATCAGATTGTCCGGTGTTTTCGGGATGAAGACCTTCGGGCGGACCGTCAGCCGGAATTTACCCAGGTGGATATGGAAATGTCTTTTGTGGGCGAAGAAGATGTCATGGCCATTGCTGAGGGACTCGTGTCGGCGGTTTTTAAGGAAGTTTTAGATATCACCCTTGATACGCCGTTTAAGCGGATGACCTATGCTGAATCCATGGACCGGTTTGGTCTGGATCGGCCGGATCTCCGGTTTGATTTGGAATTAAAGGATATTTCAGACATTGTCGGCACATCCGGATTTAAGTTATTTGCCAATGTGGTGAAAAAAGGCGGCATGGTTAAAGCGCTGAATGCCAAAGGATGTGACAATTTCAGCCGAAAAGAAATTGATGATTTAACCGAGTTTGTCGGCGTGTATCGAGCCAAGGGGCTGGCCTGGATCAAGGTGCGGGAAGATGGATGGCAGTCACCGATTGCCAAGTTCTTTTCTGATGAAGAAAAACAGCAGATGGCGGACCGTTTAAACATGGAACCGGGGGATCTGATCTTTTTTGTGGCGGATCAGCCGAAAATTACTAATGATGCGCTGGGTAATCTCAGAAATCATCTGGGCGCAAAACTGGGCCTGATGGACCCGAATGAATTTAATTTTGTCTGGGTCACCCATTTTCCCATGTTTGAATATGATGAAACAGAAAAACGGTATCAGGCATTGCATCATCCGTTTACTTCGCCTTTAGAATCAGATTACGATCTTTTGGAAACCGATCCGCTGGCAATGAATTCAAGGGCCTACGACATGGTCTTGAATGGTTCTGAAATCGGCGGCGGCAGTATTCGTATCCATCAAAAGGACATGCAGATCAAGGTGCTCAAAGCGCTGGGTATGGAAAAAGAGGAATATGAGGGAAAATTCGGATTCCTGATTTCAGCTTTAGATTCCGGTGCACCGCCCCATGGCGGACTGGCTTTCGGCCTGGATCGCCTGATGATGATCCTATGCGGCTGCGACTCGATTCGGGAAGTCATACCGTTTCCGAAAACCCAGAAAGGCGCTTGTCTGCTGACCGATGCACCGTCTTCAGCAGCTACTGATCAGTTGATGGAGCTTTCGATAAAAGTTGATCTGGAATAAGGAGGCGATATTCATATGCCGCACATGATCGAACAAAAGCTGAAAGATCTTGAAGCAGAAGGTGTTAATAAAGTCAAAATCGCCTTAACGGATATTGACGGAGTTTTAAGGGGAAAGTATATTTCCTTAAAAAAATTTAAATCCGTGGCCAGGGCTACTGGCGGATTCTGTGATTGTGTGTTGGGGTGGGATTGTGAGGATCAGCTTTATGATAATGCGACGTTTACCGGGTGGCACACGGCTTTTCCGGACGCGTTGTTTAAAATCGATTTGTCCACGGAAAGGCGGTTGCCGGAAGAAGCGGCTGTCCCGTTTTTTTTAGGCGAATTTGTGCATCCAACCGATGTCCTGCACCCCATTTGCCCCCGGTCACTGCTGCAACGTGTGCTAAAGCGTGCGGAAAGTATGGGCTTTGGCGTCCGGTATTCGTTTGAGTATGAGTTTTTTGTTTTTAAGGAAACCCCGCATAGTGTCAGGGAAAAAAATTATCAGAACCTGACCCCCCTGTCTCCGGGAATGTTCGGATATTCAGTTTTAAGAAATGTCTGGCTGTCCGAGCTGTTCAACGAGTTTATCGATTATTTCAAAAAGCTTGATATTGACATCGAAGGCCTTCATTGTGAAACCGGACCGGGTGTTTGGGAAGCCGCCATTGAGCATGATATTGGAATTATACCTGCTGACAAAGCCAACCTGTTCAAAACCCTGTCAAAAACCTTTTTTCAAAAACGGGAGATGATCGCCACGTTTATGGCCAAATGGTCCATGGACTATCCCGGCCAGAGCGGTCATATGCACCTGTCCCTGTATGACCTAAAAACAGGGGAGCCTGTTTTTCATGATGCAGATCAGCCTTCCTGCATGAGTGAACTCATGCGTCATAATATTGCGGGTGTTGTGAAATATTTGAAATCATTTCTGGTCATGTCCGCCCCAACCATCAACAGCTACACCCGATTGACCAAGGGTGCTTGGGCGCCGACGTCAGCTACCTGGGGTATTGATAACCGAACTACAGCTTTACGGGCTATCCCGGGTGGTGCCAATTCTCAGCGGATGGAATTTCGCGTCGGTGCGGCGGACGGTAATCCGTATCTTGTCGCCGCTGCGGTTATCGGGGCCGGACTTAAAGGGATTGAAGAAAAACTAACCCTGAGTGACCCGATCGCCGGAAATGCATATGAAATTCAGGAATCTTTGCCGGAGGGACTGCAGTTCCCTACGAATTTGAGGGATGCCACTGCGCTTTTCAATCAGTCCAAAGAAGCAAGAGATCTGTTTGGCGATGAATTTGTGGATCATTTTGTCAGTTCCCGTGACTGGGAAGTCCGGGAATATGAAAAGTTTGTGACGAACTGGCAACTTAACCGCTATTTTGAGATTATATAGTGAACCAGTATAATTTCCCGACCCTTATATTGAGCGGGCAGGGGGCGCTTGCGGAGTCTGTTAATCGCCTGAAGGCAAAAAATCACCAGCGGGTTTTAATCGTTACGGATGAAACATTAAAGGCCTGCGGGGTGCTGGAAAAACTAACATCACTGCTTGATGCACAGCAGGTAGCGTTTTCCGTATTTGCGGAAACCCATGCCAATCCGGTTGAAAAAGATGTGGAAAAAGGAACGGCGGTTTTTAAAGACTCTCAATGTGACAGTATCCTCGCTTTGGGCGGGGGTAGCCCCATGGATGCGGCCAAGGCCATCAAAATCATGGCAACCCATAAACCGCCGCTGGCACAATATGATGATGCCAAAGGTGGTGACCAGCGGATCACCGAACCGATGCCGCCATTATATGCCATTCCCACCACCGCAGGCACCGGAAGCGAGGTGGGACGGTCGGCAGTGATTATTTCTGCTGAAACCGGTAAAAAAACGATTTATTTTCATCCCGACTTATTACCGGACATGGCGGTTCTCGAACCTGAACTGACAGTCGGTCTGCCGTCGCATATTACGGCAGCCACCGGGGTGGATGCATTTGTCCATTGTCTGGAAGCGTATTTTGCGCCCGGTTTTCATCCCATGGCAGACGGCATTGCCCTGCAGGGTCTGGAGCTGGTTCTGGACTGGTTGCCCGAAGCTGTGAAAAACGGTCAAAACCTGGATGCCCGTGAACGCATGCTCATTGCCGCAACCATGGGGGCGGCGGCGTTTCAAAAAGGGCTTGGCATGATTCATTCCCTGGCACACCCATTATCCAGCCGGTATAACATGCATCACGGGCTGGCAAACGCCCTGCTCATGCCGGCGGCCATTTCATTTATTGAAAACGCAACTCTGGATACGGACCAGCGAAACCGGGTCAAAAGGGTGCAGGCATTGTTTGCCGACCGCAGATATCCATCCGGCAGCCTGTCGGAAATGAGTTTACAATTTATCAAGAGCCTGGGCATTGCGCCGGGGCTTTCAAGTCATGGTGTTTTGGAAAATGATTTGGAATTGCTGGCAAAAGAAGCGTTTGAAGATCCCTGTCACCCGACAAACATGATTCCGGTGGGGTTTGCTGATTTGTTATTCGTTTATAAGGCGGCATTATGAAAATTGCGCTGCTCCAGTGTGATCATGTGGTAGAAGAACTTCAGCCGGCACATGGGGATATCCCGGATCTTTTTAAAAACCTGTTTGCCCGGGTCGCACCGGAAGTGTCCCTAAGTGTATTTGACGTCACCCAGGGAGAATACCCGGACCTTTCAGCAGCCGAACCGTATGATGGGTTTATCAGTAGCGGAGCACGATATTCGGTTTATGATAGTGACCCATGGATTTTCCGGTTCAAAGAATTTGTCCGTGAACTCTATGATCACAACAGGAAATTTGTCGGTATCTGTTTTGGTCACCAGATGATGGCTGAGGCCCTGGGCGGTAAATGTGAAAAATCAGACCAGGGCTGGGGGGTTGGTATTAAAGAGGTGAAGATACATCAAAAAAGGTCCTGGATGCAGCCGGAACTGGACAGCTACCGGATGATTGTTAGCCATGCGGACCAGGTTCTTGAGATCCCTGAAAATGGTGAAATTTTGGGCGGGAATTTCCATTGCCCCTGTTCCATATATACGGTGGGCGGAAATTTTTTGGGCATTCAGGCCCATCCGGAATTTACGCCAGCGTTTGAAAAAGATATCATGGATATCCGGCAGGATCGAATCGGGCAACAGGCCATAGATGCAGCCATTCCGACATTAAATGAGAAAACCGACGAAGCCGTTGTCACACGCTGGATTGTTCAATTTATCCGGAATAACAATTTAACGCCATAAGCATTTGGAGACATAATAATGTACGGATTCAAAGGAAAAATACTGGTTGTTGATCTGGATCGAAAAGATTCCAACATTATTAAAAAAGATGAGCCGTATTACAGAAAATATATGGGCGGGGCGCTTCTAGGGGCCGCCCTGTATGAGGAGCTGATTAGCGGATACGAATCGGTGGATGCACTGGGGCCTGAAAACCCCATTGTTTTTGCCACCGGTCCCATGGCCGGCGGCAATGTCTGTGGTGCTACCCGGGTGAATATTTTATCAAAAGCACCTGAGTCTACGGGGATTTATCTGTCCCAGGCCGGCGGCGAGTTCGGCCCGGCACTGAAACGCGCGGGGTATGATGCGCTGGTAATTACCGGAAAATCTGATATTCCGGTAATTCTGGATATCAATAATGACAAGGTGGGTTTTGTTGCAGCCGCTGATTTGTGGGGAATGGACCGGGTCAAAGCTCGCCATCAGTTAATTACGGACATGGGAAAAGACTATTGTATTGCATCCATTGGTCCGGCCGGTGAAAATAAGGTCCGATATGCCAATATTATGTTTGAACCGGAACACTATGCCGGCCGGGGAGGGCTTGGGGCGGTCCTGGGAGCAAAATTAGTCAAAGCAGTGGCGGTTCGCGGGGACCAGGAAACGGTTTTTAAAAATCCTGAAGCAGTCAAACAAATCAACCGCAAAGGCAGGAACGGGTTTTCAGAATCCATTAAGAAAAATCCCCGTTCTTTTCTCGGTGTTTTAAGGCATCTTGGAACCTATGGGCTGCTAGAAATGAACCGGAAAATCGGTAATTTGCCTACTCATAATTTTAATTCCGGATGCCCGGATGATACAGTAGACTTGAAACATTATCACCATGAAACCGCAAAAGCGGAAATCATTGGGCACAACACCTCCTGCAAAAACTGTTTTGTGGCCTGTAAAAAAAGTTCAAAGCTAAATCCCGGCAGCAGCAGTTTGCCGGAATATGAAAGTATCGCCATGCTTGGGGCTAACATCGGTCTTGAGGGCGATTTTGAAACATGCCTTGAGGCCTGCGAACTCTGTAACCGGCTGGGACTGGATACGATTTCAACCGGAAATATGATTGCCTGGCTGATGGACTGCTTTGAAAGCGGTGTTTTGGATCAGGAAACAGAGGGGTATTCTATCAGGTTCGGAGATAGCCAAAAAGTAATAGCGCTTATTAAAAATATCGCGTTTCGTGAAAATGATCTGGGGAGCCTCCTTGCTGACGGGATCGGACCGGCGGTGGACAAATTCGGTTCTCAGACCCGGACATATTCGCGGTTTGTGAATGGGATTGGTATGCCGGCCCATATGCCAAGAAAAAAACCGGGCGTCGGATTTGCCTATCTGCATGGGCCCAATCCGGCGGACCATATGAAACAGGAGCATGACTGGATTGCTGCGCATGCCGGAAGTTTAAAAGCGTTTAATCTTAAGGAAACATCGGCGCCGGATGCCCTTGATGCAGCAAAAATAGATGTGGTAAAAGCTACGCAAACCTATTATGCGGCCATGGATTCGCTGAGCCTGTGTATGTTTATTTTTGGTCCTGGAAATATTTATTCGTTTGGTGAGATCACTGACATGGTGTGCGCGGCTACCGGATTTGAGCTTGGCTTTGAAGAATTGATGAAAATCGGTGAACGGACCATTTTGCTTCAGCGAAAATTATATCTGAAACTGGGCGGAAAAGACAGTGAATTCTTGTCCTTTATGGAGCAGGAAATTCCTGAAGGCCCTTCAAAAGGGGCAAAAATAAATAAAACTGATTTTGAAAATGCCAGAAAATATTATTACAAGATAATGGGGTGGGATGAAGATGGATGCCCGAAAGATGAAACCCTTAATCATCTGGGAATTTAAAACAATAAAAAATAGGACGAAAAGGTCATTTTCCTCTTGACAATCACATGTTTTATCATTAATTAAATGGATCTTGATGATCCCCGGTAGCTCAGTCGGCAGAGTCCCGCAGGGCGGGATTAACCATCGTGCAGTGGGATCAGAGAAATAATGAAAAGCAGTAAAGTTTTACCTGATCCCCAGTAGCTCAGTCGGCAGAGCAGGTGGCTGTTAACCACCGTGTCCGTGGTTCGAGTCCGCGCTGGGGAGCCAGTTTTAATCCTGTCTTAATGGTGGGTTTATATATATTAAAGCCCCGAGCGTGAAAATGCCCGGGGCTTTTGTCATTTATCGGAGTTCAAAAAGAGGGATTAGCAGATACTTGTCGGGAAGGGAGTCGGCAGAGTCCCGCCGAAGGCGGGATTAACCACCGTGTCCATTTTGGCCGAAGGTCCCGCCATCGGAGGGATTCGAGTCATCTTGCGTTGAGGCGCAGCCGGAATCACGCCACAGGCGTGACTGGGGAGCCAAAAAAAAGGCTTAGAGAGAATAATCTCTAAGCCTTTTTTTTATCCCCACATTATTCCCCACACAGACAATGGGAAAAAACCGGATCAACTTTTTTGCCAATCCGGTTTTAAATTCCCTGCATAATATTTTTTAAATATCAGCTTGTCAGCAAACCCCTACAAAAAAATCAGTTAAATCCCTTCCCATCAGTTCAGCTTTCAATAGCAATCCGAAGTTTTTTCAAAAAACCGGCAAAAAACCTTAATCAACATATGGTATGTCAAAAAAGTAGAGAATGTTAAGGATCGTTATCGATAGTGCTCGCTTTTTTGGCGAGATTCACGGTAAGGAAAGTACCCAGTATTTACTGCCAATCATCTTGAAAGAAAGTCGGTGAAAATGCTGCGGATTTTCAATTTTTTTGGGCATCAGAACTTCGTTAACTAAGAATACATCTTTTCAATTCTATCTTCGTATTTCTTTTCAATGACCCTTCGCTTCAACTTGAGGGTCGGTGTCAATTCCCCTGCTTCCTGGGTTAGCTCTTCCTCAAGGAGATTGATCTTTTTAATCTTTTCAACCTGTCCAAGTGACTGGGTATTTTTATCAACGATTTTCTCATAGAGCTTTATTATCTCAGGATTCTCAATGAGGTCTTTACGGTTTTTAAAGGTAATGTTGTTTTTTGTTGCATAGTCTTCAAGTTGTTCAAAGGATGGAACGATGAGTACTGAAATGAATTTTCTTCCATCCCCGACAATAGCTGTTTGTTCGACCATGAGTTCATCCCCAAAGAGGAGTTCTATCTGCTGTGGGGAGATATTCTTTCCGCCTGAGGTAATAATAAGATCTTTAATTCTATCGGTAATTTTTATATAGGTATACCCATCTTTCAGTATTAGCTCTCCGACATCTCCGGTTTTAAACCATCCGTCTTCGGTGAACATGTCTTTAGTTGGCTCTGGTTTTTTGTAATATTCTTTCATTACATTGAGGCCATTAAGTTGTATTTCCCTTCCATCTCCTATTCGAACCTCTACCATTGGAATAAGGGGGCCGCATGCCCCTGACATACCCAGGTCGTCATATCCGACACATACCGGAAAGAACTCGGTCAGTCCGTAGCCCTGTATTATATTAATGCCGAAACTCTGAAAGAATTCATTGATTTTTGTTGCGAATGCCGCACCCCCAATATGATAAACCCGATTGTTATCGCATCCAAGTTTTGCTCTCACCTTTTTCATAATTAGAATGTCAGCAATCTTGTGCTTTATGTTAAGCATAAGGCCGTTTTTCTTCTCTGAATTTCGATTTTTATAGTGTTCAAGGGCAATAGACTGTGCCCAGTAAAAAAGTTTCTTTTTTACTGGGGATGCTTCTTTAAGGCCCTCATTGATGGTGCCGTAGACCTTTTCCCAGATTCGGGGAACACTTGTCAGGAGTTCAGGTTTAATCGCCTGCATAACCTCTACAAATTTTTTTGGATCGGGGCAGTAGGCGATCTGGACCCCCGCGCTCATGCATGCATAGGACCACATCCGCTCGAAAACATGACTTAATGGGAGAATGGCAAGTGAAACCGTATCATGTGTCACCCAGGGAAAGCATTTGCTTGGAGGGAATATTCCAGCCATGAAACTCTTGTGGGTGTGCACCGCACCCTTGGGGTTTCCCGTTGTTCCCGATGTATATATTATTGTTAAGATGTCATCACTTTTAACATTATCCAGTCGTGAAGAAAATTCTTCATTCATTGTTGAATTTTCACCCATAGAGAGAAGTTCGTCAAGGTGCAGGCTGTTTTTTGAATCTATCTGGGTTGTTTTGTCAAAGGCAATAATCTTGGTCAGTGTTTTAGATGATCCGATGCATTCTTTTGCCCTGTCATATTGATTTTGATCACCTGTAAATATTACTTTTACACCTGCATCATCAATAATATATTCAGCCTCTTCCGCAGAATTAGTGGCATATATCGGTATGGTAATCCCCCTTACAGACAGGATTCCCAGGTCACAGAATGCCCATTCAGGGCGATTTTGGGAAAAGATCGCAACTGAGTCTCCCACCTTAATCCCCATTTCAAGAAGGGCTTTGCCGACAGCACGAATTTTTTGTCCGAATATCTCCCAGCTCATGTTCTTCCACGTGCCATTTTCCATATATTTAAGGGCATTGTATCCCTTGTATTCCTCAGTTCTATTGATCATCATTGAGGCGAGTGTTTTTTCAGTTTGCAGATATTCTTTAAATTCTTTCTTGTAGTCGATTGTCATTGAAAAACCTTTTATCTTTTTTTAAATGATATTTAAGCTGTCATATCTTTAGAAGAAAATTATGGTAGTTAAAGTTGTATGCTTATTTTTCCAGGAAGAGACTTCTAAATAGTATACATTTCAGGAAGAAGACATTGTTTTTCACGACTTAATGTATCTCAAGAATCAGCTTGTATGTCAAGTTTTAACAGGCCTTTTATGTTGTAGGGAGTGTGTCAGTGGGTTTTTGGGGATTGATAAATCGTAGCAGTGGAATCGAGGATGCCCGCAAAATTCCGGCAAAAATCTCAATCAATATGTGGTATACTGGCAAGATGAAGAATGCTGACTGGTCTTATCGATATTCCTCTCTTCTGAAAAATTTTGCAATAGTGACGAATCAATATAACCGAAGTATTGACAGATCATAGGTTCATTATCGTTGCATAAAATCAGGCAGCTTATTCCCTTATTGCAATCTTCCCCAAACCCTGCAACATAAATTCGATAGTCTTTTCAACCAATGTGCAAGAGTTTGTTTTTCAAAAGAGAATGGAGTATATGAAAAATTAATAAAATTGTATTCAAAGCCAAATCCTATTAAATAAAAGGTTCTGCCACAAAAAATAATATGAAAACCGAAAGAGGGTTATAACATGCCAGAATATGAAGAACTTGCTCCTGAATTGAAAGAATTAATTATTGAAACAATGAAAACACAATCTCCCTATTGGAGGTTGCTCGGCATAGAGTTAGTTGATGTAAAAAAAGGATGGGCAAAAGTCAGGTTACCATTTGATAAAAAATTAGTTCACCCTCTCGGAATTGCCCATGGTGGAGCAATATTTTCCCCGGCTGACTCTGCTGTTGCAATGGCACTGATAGGAATGGTTGAAAAAGATGAGACCTTTGTCACAATTGAAATGAAAATTAACTATCTCTCTACTTTTACTAAAGGAGAGATCATAGCCGAAGCCACAATAATTCATAAAGGACGCAATACTGCTTTAGGAGATATAATAGTTAGGAATGGGAATGGTGAATTGGTTGCAAAAGCTTTAGCCACATATATGATTGTCCCCCAAAAAGAATTTTAATGAGGGTTGAGAATTAGAGAGTCTTTCATAAATGCGATTTAAAAGAATCCAAAATACTTGCGAAAAAAAGTTATAAACCTTGATGTCATGATATTGTATGCCTAAAGAACAAAGAATGTTACGTAACGTTATCGAGAACGGAACCGCTTCGCGGAATTTGTTTGTACTATCTAACTTTTCCCGTTTTTCCGTCAGCCCCGATGGCCACCCAAAATCCCCCACTGGTGGCCACTTGAAAATCCCCCACCTGGCCACCAGAAAAAACTGAAGTAATTCTTTAAAAGCGGAAAATTTTGGACCAGAGGCGACAGAACGTTAAAGT
>Ga0307991_1001523_pt1 | contig 16142 bp, 24 predicted proteins | sample EllFjometagen131_FD_203146 | JGI IMG/M metagenome (GOLD analysis project Ga0307991, IMG submission 203146) | Marine microbial communities from Ellis Fjord, Antarctic Ocean - #131 | ecosystem: Environmental > Aquatic > Marine > Unclassified | place: Southern Ocean | collected 2014-10-08
TATATCAATACCAATAATTCTAGGCATGTCCTTCTCCTAGTACATCTACCGCGTTTCGTTTTTTCTTATATGGGCTAACAATTTAACCCTTTAACCTTAAATATTCAACCTTAAAATCTATTTTTTTACGAACGACCACGCGTTCGCTTCCCACGCGTCATGAATCCATCATAACGTTTCATAATGAGGTGGGACTCTATCTGTTTCATCGTATCCAATATCACACCTACGAGAATAAGTAATGACGTACCTCCAAAAAAGTAACTTATACGCGCATCAACGCCTAGCAATCTACTGACAATCGTCGGAAAGATCGCTATTATCGCTAATGATATCGCACCGATAAGCGTTACTCGATTCATAGTCGATTCCAAGTAATCGCTCGTAGGCTTCCCTTGCCTAATACCTGGGATAAAAGCCCCGTTCTTCTTCATATCCGATGCTATCTGATCCGGATGAAACTGCGTCGCAGTCCAAAAATATGAGAAGAATACTATCAACAAAACATACAACAGCGTATGAAGCATACTCCCAGGAAATAACATCGATGTAAACTCGGCAAACCACGGGAATTTTGCACCCATAAAGCTTCCTAGTGTCGCAGGAAACATCAGTAATGATGATCCAAAAATCACAGGAATAACCCCTGCATAATTAACTTTCAGAGGAATATGTGCTGTAGCACCCTGTACCTCTTTACGACCAACAATCCTTCTGGCATACTGCAGAGGAATCTTTCGCTGCCCCTGAACAACGAGTATCGTCGCTATTATCACAAAAACAAAGACACCCAATAACATCGCTAGCGACGCAAAAGTCATCTGCCCAGGATCTTGTGAATCAAGGTTAAGCTGAGAAATCATTGACCCCACAGCCGTCGGCACCGAAGCCAATATGTTCACCGTAATAATAAGGCTTATACCATTGCCTATACCCTTATCTGTTATCTGCTCGCCGATCCACATCAGCAATACCGTACCCGTTGTCATAGCAGACATTACGACAAGATAAAACATCCAAGGTATTCCGAAAGCCTGGATATTCAGAATCTCGTTTACAATCATCCCCGGCGTCTTAATGTTATTCTCTAATGCAAAACGCGCAAATAACGACGACTGCAAAAGCGCCAATATTATCGTAAGAATACGAGTCCACTTAATAACCTTACGTCTTCCAGATTCAGGATTCTCACGCATCTCACGCTGCAACCCCGGAAATAGCGCCGTAAGAAGCTGCATTATTATCGATGCGGAGATGTATGGCACAATACCCAACGCCAACACCGTCATCTGCGAGAATGCTCCCCCGGAGAATATATCGACAAGCTGAAACAGATTTTGGCTTCCACCAAGCTGCTTTCTAAACATGCTCTCAACTAATTCACCGTTAATGCCTGGAACTGGGATAAAAACACCCAGACGACATATAGCCAAAAGAGCAAACGTTATAAGAATTTTCTTCTTAAGATCTGGCACACTAAAAACACGTTTTAGAGCATCAAACATTATATTCACCCCAAAATCGTGAATGAAATCCCTGCTTTTTCTAGCTTTTTCTGTGCCCCTTCGGAGATGGCAGAGATTTTTATGATGACTTTCTTGCTAAGCTCACCATTGCCCAGGATCTTAATACTGTCACATGTACTACTAACACATCCATGCTTGTACAATGTCTCAGCATTGACTTCCTCATTATCCTGAAAATATTCCTCTATCTGCCAAAGATTGACAACGTCAATATCACGCTTGAAACGCCCTCTGGTAAAACCTCGGCAAGGCAGTTTGCGATATAATGGTAAATTTCCGCCTTCAGTGCCATAACGTCTCTTGTAGCCGGAACGTGATCCTGCTCCATTCATACCGCGACCACTGGTTTTGCCTGTACCTGATGCAGGTCCACGCCCAACTCTTTTGCGGTTCTTTTTAATTCGACTCGTATTGGTCAACATATGTAGCCCGATCATTACGCCACGCCCCTTAACTCTTGAGTTTTTTTGCGATTACGCAACGCTTTAAGAGCTTTAAACGTCGCCCGTATCTGATTTACAGGGTTGCTCGAACCAAGACTCTTCGCCACGGCATCTTTAACCCCAGCCAATTCCAACACAGCTCGTATCTTTGAGCCTGCAATAACACCAGCACCTTCAGGAGCGGGCTTTATCAAGATGCGAACTCCGTCTTGCTGAGCATGCACATCGTGAGGGATCGTTGTTCCTTCCCTCTCGAAAGTTATAACATTCTTGCTAGCATTTTCTCTCGACTTTCGTATTGCATCTGTCAGTTCGTTTGCTTTGGCAAATCCAAAGCCGACATGCCCATTACCATCTCCTACAACAATAAGAGCTGAAAAACTAAACTTACGCCCACCCTTCAACACCTTCGCACAACGATTTACAAAGATAACCTTCTCTTCTAAACCGTCTGTATTACTGCTTTTCCGGTTACGCTCTCTATCTCTTTTCATGTCATCCCTTACAATTAAAACTTAAGTCCTGCAGCACGAGCAGCATCTGCCAACTCCGCCAAAACGCCATGATACTTGGACTTACCTCTGTCAAATATGACGGATTCTATCTTTAATTCTTTAGCCTTCTCGGCAATACACGTTCCAAGTTGACGTGCTGACGTTTTGCTTTTCTTGCAAAACTCCGTACCTTTATACTCTTTCCCTAATGTTGAAACATTGGCAAGAGTGTAACCTTTATCATCATCGATAAGCTGTACCAGAAGGTGTGCATTAGTCTTGACAACACAAAGACGAGGAGTAGTCCCTGTACCGCGCAGTCTCTTACGAACCCTGATGGCACGCCTTGTCTTCAATCTTGCAAGCTTTTTCATCCTGTTTTCCATAACTCTTCCCTGTCCCTACTAATATGACTTCTATTAACTCTTACCTGATTTACCGGCCTTCCTTCGAATATATTCACCCACATATTTTATACCTTTACCTTTATAAGGTTCAGGAGGGCGCTTCGACCTGATAGTTGCGGCAAACTGTCCCACAGCCTGTTTATCAGAACCAGACACAGTTATTTTAACATTTTTCTCTACCGTGACACTTATGCCCGTAGGAATTTCAAGAACTGTTGGATGAGAACATCCGATCTGAAGATCGAGGCCTTCGCCCTTCACCGCAGCACGATATCCAACACCAATCATTTCCAGGTCTTTTTTAAAGCCTTCGCTAACGCCGACAACCATGTTACTTATCAGTGCTCGATACAAACCATGAAAATTCTTCATGTGTTCATATTTCGAAGCTAACGATACAACAACAGTATCTTCGTCAACAGTCACTTCAACGCCTTCTTTGACCTGCAAGGACAATATTCCCTTAGGACCCTTGACAAAAACATCGCATCCGCTGACAGTTACTTCAACACCTTTAGCGATAATAATACTTTTTCTACCTATTCGTGACATCTCACACTTTCTCCACTATTACCAAACGCTTCCAACAAACTCTCCACCGATCTTACGCTTACGCGCTTCACGCCCTGTCATAACACCCTGAGATGTAGACACTATAGCTATACCCATCCCTCCATGTATGAGGGGAATTTCTTCAGTATCAACATATGTACGTTTCCCCGGAGAGGAAACCCTGTCAATCCTGTTAATAATGGGAGCACTGTCAGGACCATACTTCAGAAAGATACGGATAACACCACTACCCTCATGAGGGAGGTCTTTTTCGATATAATTTTCAATATACCCTTGCTCCAATAGCAAGATTACAATACTGCGCTTAAATTTCGACCGATCAACATCAACAAAACGGTGACGAGCGCTAACAGCATTTCTTATGCGTGTCAATAAATCGCTTATAGGGTCATTAATTGAGGACATTTTCCTGTTTTCTCCTTAATAATATCTATGCAGCCTTCTTCTTAAAAGGAAGCCCTAACAATTTTAATAACTCACGGCACTCTTCATCAGTATTAGCAGATGTAACGAATGTAATATGCATTCCCTGAGCCCTTTTCACATCATCGAGATTTATCTCAGGAAAGATCTGCTGATCATCAACTCCAAGCGTATAGTTGCCACTACCATCACATGTGAGACCGAAACCGCGAAAGTCACGAATCTGAGGACATACAATGTTAAAAAATCTATCCATGAAATCAAACATTCTACGACTGCGCATGGTAACTTTAGCACCGATAATTTGTCCTTCCCTGAGCTTGAAATTCGCTATCGATTTCTTTGCTTTCGTCAGGATAGGCTTCTGCCCGGTCAATAACGACAATTCCCTCTCGCAATCCAGTATGAAGTTCTTGTCCTGGGAAGCTTCGGCCATCCCCATATTAACAATAATCTTATTAACCTTCGGCACTTCCATGCAGTTGCGATATCCGAACTTTTCTACTAACGCACCAACGATTTCTTCTTGATACCTTTTCTTTAACCTAGACATTAGACTACCATATTATTTCTTTTTATTTGCCTGGCGATATACCGTATCTTTATCATCTTTAAGATACACCAACTCGCGCTGACCGTCATCATTTTTACTAACGTGCAACTTAACAACCGAATCCTCAGATGGACTCAACATAACATTAGACGCATGAATTGCCATCTCTATCGAAAGAATACGTCCCGGACCATCCTGTGTCTTACGAGTATGTTTCTTACGTATATTGACGCCTTGGATGATGAATTTATCATCTTTACGCGACAAAATCGTCCCGGTTCTTCCCTTATCGTTCCCAGCAACAACCATCACGCGATCACCTTCACGAAGTCTCTTGTTTGCTTTACTCATCTTATTCTTCATCCTCATTATTTAAATGACCTCTGGAGCTAGCGAGCTGATCTTGAGATAACCACGATCACGAACTTCCCGAGCTACCGGACCAAATATACGCGTTCCCTTAGGATTGCCTTTGTCATCGATTAGCACACAACTGTTATTATCAAACTTAAGTTTCGATCCATCATTACGACGGACATAGCTCTTCGTTCGCACTATAACAGCTTTTACAACGTCACCTTTCTTAACACTTCCATCAGGTTCTACATCTTTAACAGAGCAAACAATAATATCACCCGTACGGGCATATCGTCGTTTTGAACCACCGAGCACCTTAAAACACTTAACGCGCTTTGCTCCTGTATTATCTGCTACTTTAAGCTGTGTCTCTTGTTGAACAGACATCTTCCATTACTCCTTTTCTGCACCCGAATAAACAACACGCCACCGTTTCATCTTAGAAAGAGGACGGATTTCCGATATTGTTACACGATCGCCAATATTCAAAGTATTCGATTCATCATGAGCATAATATTTTTTTGCTCTTTTAATAACTTTCTGATAAAGAGGATGTCTAGTCGTAGTCTCTACAGCAACGACCACCGTTTTATCCATCTTATTAGAAACGACTATGCCATTTCTCTCTTTTCGTTTTTTCCGTAGACTTTCTTCCATTACAACCTCAGGATGCTAACTGTTTTTCACGCAATACTGTGAGAACACGCGCAATATCTTTACGCTTCACGTTAAGTAAATGAGGATGATCAAGCTTCTGGTTCATCTTGCGTTCATTATGTATCGCAAAGAGCTCTTGTCGCAGATCAAGTATTACTGCTTCAAGTTCTTCGACAGACTGATCTCTAAGTTCATTCGCTTTCAACATCATATTACCTCAAACTTCTTCTACACGCTCAACAAAGCGTGTCTTTATTCCTAATTTTCCTGCAGCAAGCCTTAACGCCTCTTGTGCTTGTTCCTTTGTAACATTCCCGACTTCAAACATAATCCGTCCAGGACGTACAATAGAAACCCATTCACTTGGAGAACCTTTACCTTTACCCATCCGTGTCTCAGCCGGCTTCTTGGAAATTGGTTTGTCAGGAAAAACCCTCACCCAAACCTTACCACGTCGACTAAAATAACGGTTTATAGTAATACGACATGCTTCAATCTGCTGTGCCGTGATCCATCCGCGCCCCAAAGCTTGCATTCCATAATCGCCAAAATTAACGAAGGAAGCCCCTTTAGCCAGGCCTGTCATATGGCCTTTTTGCATCTTGCGATGCTTAGTTTGTTTAGGCATCAAAGCCATCGCTTAACCTCCAGCACTTTTCGATTCTTCATCTTCGCCACGATTGATCCACACTTTAACTCCGATAGTACCATAAGTCGTCTCAGATCGTGCTGCAGCATAATCGATATCGGCACGCAACGTATGCAAAGGTATTCTTCCCTCTTTATACTGTTCGCTACGAGCAATCTCTGCGCCACCAAGACGTCCAGAAACTTGAACTTTGATGCCAAGTGCACCAGCATCCATGGTCGATTGCAGAGCTTTTTTCATCGCTCTTCTAAACGCCACTCGTCGTTCCAACTGTTTGGCTATCGAATCAGCAACAAGCCGAGCATCAAGATCCGGACGTCGAACTTCTTCAACTTCGACCCATATATCTTTGCCAGTAAGCTTTTTAAGCCCAGACTTAAGCACGTCGATCTCCGCACCTTTCTTTCCGATAACTAACCCAGGTCGTGCAGTCTTGACAACTATTTCAACCTTCTCATTAAGACGGCGAATTATAATCTGCGACGTTCCTACACAACATGGCTTTGCCATAAGATATGTACGAATTTTATGGTCTTCGACCAAGAACGAACCAAATTCCTGCTTATTAGCATACCATTTCGATTGCCAGTTCTTTTTGCATATCAATCGAAAACCTATTGGGCAAACCTTTTGTCCCATACGATTAACTCCTTTCTACTCTTGACTACCAACAACCACCGTAAAATGGCTTGTACGCTTCATAATAGGTGCTCTGCCTCCTCGGCATTTGGGCTTGGAACGCTTATGCGTCGGCCCTTCGTCAATACGGACTTCCACAACGCGCAAATCCTCTCGACGAATATCTTCGAACTTAGTCTCCGCATTAGCTATAGCACTGCTTAAAGTCTTCTTTAGCAGTCTTCCCGCCTTAAGATCGCAATACGTCAGCTGTGTTAGAGCATCTTCGACACACTGCCCGCGAATCAACCCTGCGGCCAATCGCGCTTTGCGAGGACTAATACGTATGTATTTTGTTAATGCTTTTGCTTTTTGCATCGTTCGCAGCTTCCTTATTTCTTAACCGGGTGTCCCTTAAAAATTCGTGTTGGAGAAAACTCCCCCAACCGATGACCTACCATATTCTCGGAAACATACACCGATATAAATTTACGTCCATTATGCACATCAAACGTATGACCAACCATTTCAGGAATAATCATAGATCGTCTCGACCACGTTTTTATCGGGTTTTTTGTCCCCTCTTCGTTCTGCTTATCGACCTTGTCAAGCAGATGATGATCGACAAATGAACCTTTTTTTAATGACCTTGCCATGCCTATACCCTACTTCTTTCTCCGATCCTTAACAATGAATCTATTAGTTCTCTTATTCTTCGTTCTCGTCTTGAAACCTTTAGTATCTTTAGCCCATGGTGTTTTAGGGATATAACCATTATGTCTTCCCTCGCCACCACCATGTGGATGATCTACAGGATTCATCGCCGTACCACGCACTGTAGGTCTAACACCCTTCCAACGCATTCGACCAGCCTTGCCTTCTACTCGCAAACTATGTTCCGCATTAGAAACAGCTCCGAATGTTGCACGGCAACCTTCATTAATCAGTCGCATTTCACCTGAAGGCATACGTATTGTAGCATATCCTCCGCTACGACCCATAAACTGTGCTGACATCCCTGCGGATCTTACAAGCTTTCCACCTTTGCCAGGAACCATCTCAATATTGTGAACGACAGAACCGACAGGCATATGCTTAAACTTCATGCAACACCCTACATTATACGGAGGTGTTTCACTCGTCATCACTTCATCGCCAGCCTTAAGCTTCTGTGGTGCTATAATATATCGCTTCTCACCATCATGGTAATGAAGCAGAGCAATATGCGCCGAGCGATTGGGATCATATTCTATAGAAGCTACCTTAGCAGGGATATTCTCCTTGTCACGTATAAAATCGATGATACGGTAGTGACGCTTATGGCCACCTCCACGGTGTCGACATGTAATATGACCGTGATTATTACGGCCATTTATACGCTTTTTGGGCTTCATCAACTTCTTAACAGGCTTTACAGCCGCATGTTTGCCTTCACCGATACGCGTCAACTCATCTTGGCTAGGCAAAACCAATTGGCGCATACTAGGAGTTATTGGGCGGTATTTTTTTGGCATGATTATTCGCTCCTCTTATACCACATCGAGGCTATCGCCAGGTTCTAATGTCACTATCGCTTTCTTTCTGTATATCGTCCTACCATAATGCCGCCGGGCACGTCCCTTAGGTTTAGGCTTGACAATCAAAGTATTGACAGCAACAACTTTAACGTTCTGATCTTTATAGATCTCTTCGATAGCATCAGCTATCTGCTTTTTGTTGGCATCTCTGTCGACGAAAAAAACATACTTCGGCGACTTACAACTAGCCACGCATTTGTTGCTCTCAGCGCTTTGCAGTCCCTCTAAGACAACAGTCTTCTCGGTGACACATCGCGATTTAACGACAGTATATGGACTATTTATTTTTGCATTCATACCCGTTGCAACACTCTTTTATACGTTTTTACTTTAACCACTCTTTAATCTCTTCAAGGGCTGTCTCTGTCATAACAATATCGTGGGCAATCATAATATCATAACCACTAATATTCTTAGCTAACATAAATTCCACTTTAGAAATATTACGCACACTTTTTGCAAAGTTACCATGTTTTTCACACGCTACATTGACAGAAACAACACGTTCCTCATCTGGAACAGTAGCATAATTCCCTTCTCCCAAAAACAACACACGCTTACCTTCCATATCACAGCTTTTCAAGAAAGCCACAACATCGTGTGTCCTAGGGGATTCCATGGTAGTATCATTAAGGATACATACTCTTTCGTCGCGAATTTTATCAGCGATCAATGATTTTATCGCCTGACGTCGCTCTTTTTTATTGATCTTCACATGTTGATCAAACTTCGGCTTAGGACCAAATACAACACCACCGCCTCTAAACTGAGGAGATACCGTACTACCCTGACGAGCACGGCCCAAACCTTTCTGTTTGTGAGGCTTTCTGGTAGAGTGTTTAACTTCTCCACGATCTTTAGTACTCGCCGACCACTGACGTGCATTCTCTCTGATGGCAACAATATAGTCTTTCACCATCTGACTTTTAATGCTCACATCTAGCCATTCGTCATCAAAGATCACTTTTCCGACTTCTTTGCCTGTTAGATTATATTTCTGTAACGTAGCCACAGCCAAACTCCTCGCAATACCTTATTTCTTCACAGCTCGTTGAATATATACTTTTCTTCCTGTGGGTCCTGGGATAGACCCTTTAATGAGAAGCAGATTATTCTCAACATCGATACGAGCAACTTCCAGATTCTGCATTGTCACACTCTCATTACCCAATCGTTTTGCTTTTTTCGTTCCAGGAAATACCCAGCCCGGTGTCGAACGCATACCAGTAGATCCTCCAGATCGGTGAAACCCTGACCCGTGTGATGCAGGACCTCCAGAGAAACCGTGAACTTTTATCACACCCTGACACCCCTTACCCTTGGATACGCCAGTGACGTCGACATACTTCACACCAGAGAAAAGGTCAACCGTTACTTCCTGACAAATTGTAAAATCTTCAACATTATCAAGACGCGATTCACACATATGTTTTCTCGGCTCTACGGAAGCTTTCTTAAAATGTCCCATAAGCGGCTTGCCAATCCTGCGTTCTTTCGTTCGAGGATCTTTTGTTTTAGCCTTCTCATACCCCAATTGAATCGCATTGTACCCGTCAATTTCCAGGGTTTTGATCTGGGTGACGACATTGGGCTCACAGTGAATAACTGTAACGGGTATAACATTGCCGTTTTCATCAAACAGCTGAGTCATCCCTTTTTTTTCTCCCATCAATGTAAGAGCCATATCCTATTCCTTAATTATCTATATTACGCCTATCCAGCAACGTCATTATTATTCTATAAGCACTACTTCAAAAGAAAAGCAGGCTATTATAACACTAGAATGCAACCTCTGACGCCCTTTCAAAAAGCTGAATAAGAGAGGCTAACAAAACAGCCTATTTTATCACAATAGAAAAAGTCACTTATTTGCATGAAACATGATAACTTCGAAATCTTTGACTCGCCTTTTCCTTTTTAACTGTTCCATATCGACGTTTTTCGAGACCTTAACATAACGCCACATATCGCATAGACGCGTCCCTCTAGGAACAATTACTATACCCTGCTTATCAACAGCACCCTCGACAATAACGATAACATTATCGACGAAAGGAATCCTGATGCGCTGATGATCCCTAAGCGTCGATTCCATTCGCACTTTACTATAATCGGCACCGTCCAAAACCACAACCTTATCGAGCAACTCCGCAACAGTTGTACCTCTAAGAATAGAATACTTCCCTGGCGACTCAACAGCGCCCTCAACAGTGACACTTATCATCGCTCTATAGGCTATGCCTTCTTCGACATCTTTAGAAATCTCGCCATTTCCAGAAAAAAAGAATATTATGCCAGACGAAAACAAAAAACCAAGAAGCACCGTAACGGCACACCATTCACGCGGAAGCAATCGGTTACGCTCCGTCATAATTTAAATTCTACACAGAAAAAGCCATCCATGCTGTTAAAAGCAGGAAGACTCTTAAATATTTTACCGGAAATTTTCACACCATATGTCTTAATAAAATACTCAACCTGCTCTTCATTCTCTTCATTGAAAATACTGCACGTCGCATATACAATCCGTCCACCTGGACGCATATATTGTAAAGCACTCTTAAAAATATCGCGTTGTTTTTCGACAACCTCCTCCAACATCCCAAGATTAAACCTCCATTTCATATCGGGATTGCGTCTCATCGTTCCGGAACCGGTACATGGAGCATCGACAAGAACCCAGTCGATATTGTTTCTAAGCTTACTTAGCTTAGAGAGGTTGTCAGGACCAATGAACCGTGTATTGTTGATGCCGGCACGATGCAACCGACTACGCGCCTTACTTAACGCTTTAGCACGAATATCATGAAGAAAAATCTGCCCCCTTCCGTGCATCTTCGGAGCGAATGTCAGAGTCTTTCCTCCAGCACCAGCACAATAATCCAGAACAAGCTGCCCAGGCTTAGCCCTGATCGACTGTCCTACAAGTTGGCTCCCTTCATCCTGAACATCAAAAAAACCATTCCTAAAATCTGCCATGTTATAAAAGTTTACTCTCTTATGGAATACAATACCAAAAGGCGACTTCTTGCAGGGCGTGACATCGTATTTATTCTTCAAACGACCAAGAAGACTATCCCTCGTTATTTTTAGAATATTGGTTCTTATCGTCAGTGGCGCAGGAGAATTGTTCGCTAAGCATATCTTGCAAGCCTTTCTCTCGCCATAGCCCTTAACCAATAGGTCGAACAACTCCTTTGGAGTACTGTATCGCACATGCATTGGCAACCGCGAAACATCAAGAGCATCATCTTCCAGAAGTTTTTTATAAGCATCATAACGCTTATCCCACGAATATGGTTGCTCACAAAGATTGTCAATAAGGAGCTTCCAGCGCACCAGAGAAAAGAGAATCTCCGATATTGCCTTTCTATCTTTAGATCCGCAGGCTTTGTTAACACGGAAATATTTATGAACAAAAACATCCAGCGGATTCTTCTGCTGGCTGTATCCTTCTAATAATTGCAATAAATGATGCTCGCGAAAAGATCGTCTCATATTATTCGATATGCTCTACACGTTTTATACCTTTCTTGTCAACGATAAGCCGAAACTTCTTGAGTTCCACCTTAGCTTCCTGACCTTTCTTTATATATGTATTCTTCATGATAATATTTATATGGTACACCTTTGGGAGTTTCATCCTGATAAACTCTCGCGTTTCGGGATTCAGTGTGATGTATGTCTGAACAGGGTTGCTCGCCTTGGTCAAAAATCTACTGATATTAAACCTGAATATAATATTAAGACCATAATAATTCCAGAACTTCCCGACATTATGCTTGCGGTTGATATTAACAGACTTCTTATAATAGATGACGCGCTCCGGACGTCTGAAAGTCTCAAGCATTGTATGAAATTCCTTATTGCGGGCTCTAACAACATCCTCTGGCAACTTATCTCCATCAATAAAAGAAAATGTTTCTTTAAGTTTTCCCAGAACTCTCTGGCCATCGGAAGTTCGTATTTCCGTAGTATAATCTGGAAAGTAACGCGATGCTGTACTGAATGATATAGTCTTCAATCCCTCTTTAATACGGTCTTTAAGGATATATAATATCACCGTTGTGATGATGAAAGGCTCGGAATTCATAGCAAAGACGCCTCCCTGCCAGATGAATAAAAGTAAGTATATCATCATAGCCAAACCTGCAGCGATGCTACCCACAAGGTTTCTGAACCGCTGGTCTATGGAGGAACGATGAGTCATCAGCCGCAAACCACCAGTAACAAACCTATTAAGAAGTCCGTTGCGATATAGCAAAAATTCGTCCCCCGCAATGTCGTCACCAAGCTTTTGCGGCTCGCTATATTTCTCCTTACGGTAAACATTCTCTCCGACTCCAATATCACATAGCTTTTCCCTCGCCGATTGCAATGCCGGAAGGTCATACTTTTTTAAGATTTCTATCAACCCAGTAACATAGTAATTAGTCGATATGCTTATGAATTCATCAACATAAGAAAAATGCTTCCTAAGTACAACATCAGACCATTTTTTGTGAAAGATGGATTGAATATCGCTAAAAACAGATCGCAACGTCTTAAGATCCTGAGCAAAAACCGAGACGTTTTCGACGAACTTCTCTACATCGAATTCCAGGCTCCTGACATCGTCGACAAACTCGCGTACCCTATCCCTTAGAGCACTGCGAACAATATTACCAAAAAGCTTAAGCTGGTCCTGCACAGTAACGATTATCTCCTTAGACTGTATAGCATCTTCAAGCTGATGCAGAATGACAAGCGGAGAGTCATGATTGTTGGGATCGATAAGCTCCTTGAACGAAAGTTCTGGAGTTTTAAACCTTATAAAATTCGTCTGATCGCGATAAAACTGCGCCTTGGTATAAGTCCTATAGTTGACCTGTAACGAATTGGGGATAAAAATATAAAATTCCTGCGAATGAAGATACCCTTTCAAGTCAGGAAGCGACGGAAATTCCGTTTTAAGCTCAAACTGCCAATTATCCCTAAAACGTATCTCACCACTGCCAAGCTTGTTGTAAAACGTACCCATATACCACCTATTATTCTGCCGGCAAAATCGAAACAAAATGCCGGGATAAAAATCTCTAAAAATTATGCTATCTGTATCTTAAATAAAACCAATAGCAATTATATACGTTTTAAAATTAGTATGTTTACATCATTAACCTTTGCCGTGGATAATTTCAAGTGTTTACATCGACACCATGTTCAAAAATATAATACTCATTATCCTTTCATGGCTTTTAGCAGCCTTTGGTCAACCGGCATGGGTCCCTTGGCTTGGGCTGATTGCATCGATAGCAGGATACGCCATTTTTTGGAAAGGAATGCTACAATGGCGCAAAGGCATACACCGATTCATCATAGCAACAGCATGGTTTTCGACAGTTCAGGCTGTGAGCCTCTCATGGATGACATCTACGACGTATACTGGAAGCTTCATACTCCTTGCATATGCAATACTTTCGATAGGGATGGGATTGCAGTTCGGAATAACTAGCATCTTCGTATCGCGACGCTATGCAATCTTCGTCGTTCCAGCCCTGTGGACTCTTATGGAATGGAGCAGACTTTTCCTCCTATGCGGACTATCATTCGGGCCTGCTGGTATTGCTCTTACCAGTCATGTTCTGCCTATGCAACTAACCTCTGTCTTCGGAATCTATGGCCTTTCCTTCCTCGTCATGCTGACAAATATCGTCGCGCTTAAAGCCTGGGAACGCAAGACTCTGCCATTATTACTCGCTATAGTATCTCTAGCTACCATGCCATATATATACGGCTTGGTGCATATCGCCTTACATGACAAACCCTCCAAAGAGACCGCATCAGTCCTGCTAGTTCAGACAGCGCTTTACCCTGAAGAAAAGACAGGCTTCAATGAAAATCGTGACGCATATATTCCTATCTTTGAACAGTGGCTCAAAATTCTTCAGCTATTACAGCCGCACCTAAACGACGACATTGACTTCATCGTCTTCCCTGAAAACACAGTGCCCTTACCAGCGTATTCTCCGGCATACCACTATCCCGCCGCACGGGCAGCATTCGCCCAAATACTCGGAGAAGACTCTCTCGATATGCTCCCAGCAATAAAACCACCATTGGCAACAACGTCAAATAATTTCACGGCAGTAAACAACGCTTTTTGGTCGCAAGCCATCGCAACGATTTTCGACGCCAATGTAATAATAGGTCTCGAGGATAACGATGATGACGGCAACGCTTACGCTTCTGCATTCGTTTTCAAGCCGGACGCGTCATACGTGGCAGAACGTTACGACAAGCACATCCTCGTCCCTATAGCAGAATATATCCCTTTCCATTGGGCTAGAAAATTAGCAGCGAATTATGGGATTTTCGGCTCCTTCACTCCAGGTAATGGTCCAAACGTCTTTGCAAACGAAAAAACCCCCTTCTCCATATCGATATGCTATGAAGAGACTTTCGGCAACCTCATTAGGAAAAATAAACTTCTCGATACAAAACTTCTTATAAACATCACCAACGATGCATGGTATCCAAACTCACGACTTCCTCAACAGCATTTTCACCTCGCCAAAACACGTACCGTAGAAAATGGAATACCACTAGCCAGAGCATGTAACACAGGAATAACCTGCACTGTCGACAGCTTCGGAAGAGTATTGGAGACATGTAGCAGTGATGAGTGGCAGTCGGGGACACTAAAAACAACGATACCATTGCAATGGTATAAAACACTATATTCACGCTATGGCGATTGGACAATTATAAGCATATCAATTCTATTATTATTAACAATTGCCTTGCTCAAAAGCACATCCTTCGAGTAAACTATTATATTTTGACATATATAAAAATTTCTCGAACCGAGTAGATTATTTTGCCTATAAACAAAAACCTCATCTGTTCCAACCGAAAGCAGCGCACGCTACAAAAAACTGCAATATTTTCAGGTATAGGACTACATACCGGAAAAGAAGCAAAGATGTCTTTCGTACCAGCACCAGAAAACACTGGTATTATTTTCCACCGCAAAGATATCCCCAATGCTCCGGAAATACCTGCTAACGTTGAATATGTTAAAAACACTGCAAGAAGCACAAACATCGGCATCGCCGATACACACATTCATACTGTCGAACATGTTCTTGCGGCACTTAGCGCTTATCAAATCGACAACCTGCGTATAGAGATCTTCGGACCTGAACCGCCTATCGGCAGCGGCAACTCCGAACCTTTTGTCACAATGATTGAAGACAGCGGTATCCTCGAGCAGGACGCCATACGCTATATTGTCGGCATCAAAGAACCCGTGTATTGGTCTAATGACGAGACCCACCTTGTTGTACTACCATATGACGGCTACCGCATAAGCTATACGCTACATTATCCTGGCGTGGCAGCGATAGGTTCACAGTTTTTCTCGCTGGACGTCAATAGCGAAAACTTTAAAAAAGAAATATCTCCATGCCGAACTTTCGCCAAATATGAAGAAATCTCATACCTTATTGATAAAGGATTGATAAAAGGCGGAAGTCTCGATAACGCTGTAATAATAAAAAACGATGTCATCCTGAGCAAGGAAGGACTGAAATTTCCTGACGAAATGGTCCGACATAAGATCCTGGACCTTATAGGCGATCTATCATTGACAGGATTTAGTTTCCATGGTCATGTGATATCAATACGTTCCGGACACCCTTCAAACGTTGCTTTCGCAAAAGAACTCTTCAACTATGTTATGGGAGATTGATAATGACTTCAAAAGAAATCCTCAATATTAAAGATATACTGAAAATTTTGCCACATAGGTATCCTTTTCTATTGATTGATAAAATCATCGCCATCGACCTCGATGAGGGCGATATCGTCGGTCAAAAAAACGTTAC
>Ga0307991_1001525_pt1 | contig 16135 bp, 7 predicted proteins | sample EllFjometagen131_FD_203146 | JGI IMG/M metagenome (GOLD analysis project Ga0307991, IMG submission 203146) | Marine microbial communities from Ellis Fjord, Antarctic Ocean - #131 | ecosystem: Environmental > Aquatic > Marine > Unclassified | place: Southern Ocean | collected 2014-10-08
TTTATATGCTGGCGACTATTATACTTAATACGAGTTTGATGCTGCCTTTTGCCCAGGCAAAGTGGGGAGATGAAGGTGCCGGGATGGTGCTGCTTTTTGATATTTGTCATGTGACCATGGTGTTTACCTTCACTTACTGGGTGGCGATGCGTTTTGGCAATGATCGAGAAGGCAGAGTCCCCTTTAAAAAGATATTACGTTTACCTCCCTTATGGGGAATGTTTCTGGGTTTGGCAGTAAATTTACTTCATCTGCCAGTACCTTCTTTTGTCTATGAAATCACAGGTATAGCGACAAAAAGCCTGATCTTATTAATGATGATAGCTTTGGGAATATTTTTTGAATTTAAGATAAAACACTGGAAGTTAGTAATGGGAGCTCTTTTACAACGTAGTGCGGGAGGGTTTGTCTTAGGCTGGATAATCACCTGGCTATTGGGAGTTCAGGGAGTAGAGCGTCAAATAATCTTATTGATATCAGCTGCACCAGTGGGATTTAATACTCTGGTTTTATCCGATCTTGAAGATCTTGATCGTAATCTGGCAGCAGAAATGGTCACCAGTGCCACACTTCTGGCAGTGATATTTTTACCAGTGATATTACTTATATTGTGAGCGGAGCTTGACAGAGAGTGTAAGTTGATGAAATTGCGTTTATGATAATGAAGCATAAAGAAAAATTATTGGGTCTCGTGTTTATACTCAGTTTTCTGGTCTTTCTGTCCTATGGTCAGGAGGAAGAAATAATTGTGAGTATATCTGCTGATAGCACACTGGCAGACAGCTTGCAATCAGACAGTCTGGGATTTAATTTACTGGATTCATTATTTTATGCGGCAGATTCAGGAGCCTATTGGACGGATGAGCAGATCATCAGCTTGATGGGCAACGCTAATATAGAATATCATACCTCAAGTATTACAGCAGATACGATCACCGTTAGAGTTAAAGAAAATCAGGCATTTACTTTGGGAAATTCCATGCTCAAGGACAACAATCAGATAGCATTGGGAGATGAGATATTTTATGATCTGGAAACGCAGTGGGGTATAATCAATAACGGAGCAGCGAAGTTTGAGCAAGGTTATTATTATGGAGATGAAATCCGTAAGATAGATAAAAAAACTTACGATATTGATAATGGATTATTTACTACCTGTGATGCTTTGCATCCGCATTTTTATATAAAAACCGGTAAAATGAGGATGTATCAAAATGACAAAGTAGTGGGTAAGCCAGTAGTATTTTATGTAAATCACATGCCGATATTTGCTTTGCCTTATGGGATATTCAGTGTTCGCAAAGGAAGACAGATGGGGATGCTGGTTCCCTATCCGGGATATAACAGCAATGATGGTAAATATATGCGTGACCTGGCATTTTATTATCCCTGGAAAGATTATGCTGATGTTATACTTGGTGGTAATCTGTATGAGAAAACCGGCTGGGAAACCAAATTGAGCGCTAATTACAAGCTGCGGTATGTGCTGAACGGGAGTATGCTTTTCAGGCTCCGCAAAAGACAATACGGACTGTATTCTAGTACTTATGAATGGTATTTGCGATCATTACATCATCAAAATATCGGCAGGTCGAGTAGTCTGGACGCTAATATCACGTATTCCAGTTCAGAAAAGATACTTGAGAATGAGGAAGATGCCAATGATCGTCTGGCAGAAGATGTAAGCTCATCTATCAGTTTCAAAACCCCACTTTTGGGAAGCACTTTGAGTTTGCGCGGCAAGCTGGTGGCAGACTTGTTGGAGAGTAGCGCTGTAAGGCGTGATACAGCGGGAAATATAGTAGATACATTAAGTTATAAGCTGAAGAGTATAACGCTGCCGGAAGTATCATGGTCAAGACCATCACGACCGCTATATGAATATTTTACCGGAGAAGATAGTAAAATCGATAAAGATGCCTGGTATACAAAATTTAATGGTTCCTATAGTTTCAGGGCAAATTACAAAAGTGTGATCAAAGATTCTACGGCAGATTTTGCAGATCTATTCTGGGAAGAGACAGAGGATAGCCTGGGAATGATAAATCAACATGATGCCGGAATGAAGCATACCACCTCTTTCAGTTATTCCAATAAGTACAAGGGTTGGCTGAATTATTCACAATCAGCAGGTATGAATCTGGTTTGGCTGGATGAAGATGAGCTGGGCAGAATTAACCGCTGGGGACATGACTGGAATTTAAGTACATCATTTAATTTCAATTTATACGGTATCAGGAATTTTAATAGAGGTTATTTGAAAGCAGTACGGCATATCATAGCTCAGCGTGTATCATATTCATATAAGCCGGATTTCTCTGAGAATGATAATCTTAGAAATCTTAGTGGATATTCAGTATCATCTGGTGATAAACAGCAAAAAGTAAGTTTTTCACTCGGTAATACCTGGCAATTGAAATTACGGGAAACAGAAGGCAGGAAAGAAAAAAACATCAATGATTTCTTTAAGATCTCCTCAGGCATCAGCTATGATTTTGAGAATAAAAATACGGGCAATAATGACGGGAAGGGGTTTAGTAGTTTATCACATTCCATAGATTTGAATCCAGAGAGTATAAAACTGGGATTAATTGATTTGAGCATTGAGCCTTATGGCAGTATCACGCAGGACGTGTATGACACCAAATTACATTTCAGTGATATGTCCAGGTGGGATTGGGGAGTGAGTAACTGGAATTTTAATGTAAATACCAAACTGCGTATAGGCGGTAATGCCAGCTATGCGGAATATTTTCCAATAGAATCTAATCCCTTTACCAGCAATCAATTTATGCTGGCTGACAGCGTTAGTATGGAAGCCGAAGAAGAATTTACCACTTTGGAAGAGATAGCAGAATTGCAGCAGGAAGAAAACAGCTGGTCATTAAGTGTTACCCATAGTTATCGGCTTACTCAAAGCAGTTATGAAAATCATGAATATACAAGCAATCTCAAAAGCTCTTTTACAGCTCAATTGACCAAAAACTGGAATTTCAGTTACAGTAATTATTATGATATAAATAAGAAAAAGATGGTGAACCAGACCTTTACATTATTGCGGGAGTTGCATTGCTGGCAATTGGAATTTCGTTATACCCGTCAGGAGGATTACTGGAATTATTCCTTTAAGTTATTCAATATCAAATTACCAGATTCTTTGATATTTAAAACTTCAGATAACGGCTAAGTTTGATAATAACTAAGAGATGAGATACTCAGGGGAAATAATATTTCGTTTTTCTTTGACAATTTAAGCAAGCAGACAATATTTCACACATAAAAAAACGCAAAAAGGAAATATAATGGCATTTGTACATTTACATAATCATACACAATATAGTAAGTTAGATGGCGCCTGCAGGGTAGATAGGATGGCAAAATTAGCAGTAGAGATGGGCATGGAAGCTCTGGCTATCACTGATCATGGCAATATGTTTGGAGCGATAGATTTTTATCTGTCATGCAAAAAAGCAGGTATCAAGCCAATAATTGGAATGGAAGCATATATCATTCCTGGCAATTATGACGATATTGACAGTAAAAAGCAAAAGATACATCATCTGGTACTTTTGGCAAAAGACCATCATGGCTATAAGAATCTATGTAAATTAAGCACAATATCATTTCGAGATGGGTTTTATCGTAAACCACGGATAACAAAAGCTCTTTTGCGTCAGCATCATGAAGGATTGATCTGCCTAACAGCTTGTATAAAAGGCGAAATCCCTTCATTACTAATAGCAGGCAGGGAAGAAGATGCTTATAATTCCTTATGGGAATATAAAGAGATATTTGGAGATGATCTTTATATTGAGCTGCAGGATCATGGTATTGATAAAGAACAGACAGCTATGCCCTTATTGATAGATTTGGCAAAAAGGACTAATACAGAAATGGTGGTGACTAATGACTGCCATTATCTGCATAAAGAAGATAAAGAAGCACATGATATATTACTATGCATCCAGACTGGTAAAAAGGAAACTGATGAAAATCGGATGCGGTATAGCACTGATCAGTTATATTTTAAGAGTGAAGAAGAAATGCGGCTTTTGTTTCCTGAGCTGGGGCAAGCTTATGATAACACTGTGAAAATAGCTGAGCAGATAGATCTTAAACTTGATTATGACAAATTTCTATTTCCCAAAATGAAATTACCTCCAGATTATAATGATGATTCAGCGGAATATCTTAAATCTTTATGCTATGATGCCATACCCAGACGTTATGATGAAATAACCCCAGAGATCCAGAAACGGCTGGATTATGAGCTGCAGATCATTAATAAGATGGGGTTTAATGATTATTTCCTGATCGTAAGAGATTTTATCAATGCTGCACGGGCAGAGAATATTCCCGTGGGACCGGGTAGAGGATCAGCAGCTGGGAGTATTGTGTCATATCTGCTGCAGATCACTCAGCTCGATCCTTTGAAATATAATCTGCTATTTGAAAGATTCCTGAATCTGAGTAGGGCAGAAATGCCTGATATTGACATCGATTTTGACTCCGAAGGCAGAGAGCGCGTAATTGAATATGTGAATGAGAAATATGGTAGTGAAAGTGTGTGCCAGATCATCACTTTTGGAACTTTGGGAGCAAAAACCGTAGTTCGTGATATTGCCAGAGTTCTGGATGTATCGATTCCTGAAGCAAATAAACTTGCCAAACTGATACCAGCCGAAGCCAAAATGACGCTGGAAAAAGCCTATAAGGAAAACCCTGAGCTGCGACAGTTGATAGATGGCAATCCTATTTATACTCGCATTTACCGGATAGGTAAAGTATTGGAAGGCTTGATACGCCAGACTGGTATCCATGCTGCGGGAGTAGTGATCGCTCCAGATGATTTGAGCAATTATGTACCCCTGGCAATGAGTACTCAGAAAGGTAAGGGTGAACGAACTACTCTTGTGCAGTATGAGGGTAAATGGCTGGAGCATTTGAAATTGCTGAAAATGGATTTTCTGGGCTTAAAAACGTTAACTCAAATCCGAAAAACTATTGATTTGATCAAACTGAATCATGAGATCACTTTTGATATTGAAAAACTGCATCTGGATGATAAAGAAACTTACGAATTATTATCCAGAGCAGAAACTGATGGAGTATTTCAATTAGAATCAGATGGCATGAAGAAATATTTGAAGAAATTGAAACCTAATAGATTTGATGATATTATTGCCATGGTTGCACTATATAGACCAGGTCCCATGCAATTTATAGATAAGTACATCAATCGGAAACATGGCAGGGAAATGATCTCTTATTCACATCCAATAATGGAGAAATCACTGAAGGATACTTATGGAGTGCTTGTCTATCAGGAACAGGTGATGCAGGTTTCCAAAGATCTTGCTCTATTTGACAGCGCTACTGCTGGATTATTACGAAAAGCAATGAGCAAAAAGAAAAAGAAGCAGATGGAAGAACTGTATGTAAAATTTGAGAAAGGGTCACAGGAAAATGGAGTAAAACTGGATAAGATTAAGCTTATCTGGTCAGAATTTGAAAATTTTGCACAATATGCCTTTAATAAGAGTCATGCAGCATGCTATGCCTATATCGCCTATCAAACAGCATATCTTAAATCTCATTACCCAGTAGAATTTATGGCAGCATTAATGTCAGAAGAAAAAGATTCGACAAAAATTCCACGTCAGATAGAAGTCTGCCGTAGAATGGATATTGAGGTAATACCACCAAATATCAATTTAGGTGAAGTAGAATTTTCTGTGAAAGAGAATAAGATATTATATGGTTTGAAAGGTATTAAAAATGTGGGAGTGGTAGCGGTAGGAAAAATAATTGAAGAGCGGGAAGAAAATGGTGCTTATAAGGATATATGGGATCTGTGCGCCAGGGCTGATTCCAAAACGGTTAATAAAGCAGTGATAGAAAGTCTTATATCTGCTGGTGCATTTGATGATCTAGATGGTAATAGAGCTCAGAATTATAGCGTAGTAGAACAGGCAATAGAATTTGCAGCTTCAGTGTATCAGGAAAAAATGCGTGGTCAATTGACGCTATTTGAGGATTTTGCTGAAGAGGAAAACGTGGAAGTGATGCCAAAACTTCCAGAAATGCCAGAATGGAGTTCTAATGAGATTTTGCAAAAGGAAAAGGAAGTATTAGGTTTTTTCTGGTCAGGTCATCCCTTAGAGAAATATAAAAATTTGATCAACTCAGCTGTAAATTATGACGCAGCCTCACTTGAACGTGCAAGTTCCGCATCTTATCGTGTAATGATGGCAGGTTTGGTGAATTCCATTTCAACCAAAACTAATAGACATAATAAGCCCTACGCTATCCTGGAAATGGAAGATAGAACAGGAAAATTTGAATTAGGGTTATATAAAGAAAACTTCATGCGCCATATCAAAAAAATTGTTAAGGGACATGCCTATCTGATCGAAGGTTCAATCCAGGAACAGGATAATGGAGGAGCAAGATTATTACCTGATCGGATCTATGATCTTAAAGACTTTCCTAATGGTCAAAAGGGTATATTAAAACTGGAGCTTGGTGAGGAAATGATCAACGATGATTTAAGTAATCTGATCATGGTAAATTCTGATACAGAACAATCTATTATTCTGGAAATAAATCTTGAAACAAAGGAATTCAGTAAGTTGCTGTGTAAAACAAACCGAAAGATAAAGCTGACAGAGGCTTTTTTAAAGGAACTGTTAGAATTTACCGGCAAACAACCTAAACTGGAATTAAATTAGGAGATAATATGAGAAATTTTACAATAGTGATTTTGTTACTACTAAGCAGTATACTATTTGCCAGTCAATTAAGCGTATTTGTGGACAGTAATCGCTTTTTTGGTGATGATAACAAAACTCAGGTTGAGATCAATTATTCTTTTCCATATAATGCAGTTGATTTTGTTAAGCAGCAATATGGATATGAAGCAGAGATATTTGTGGATATCTCTATCATGCTGGGAGAAAAGTTGATCAAAAATGAATCTTTTACCAATAAAGTGATCATCAGAGATGCGACAAAGGTTTTCAGTGATGAAATGTATCTGGATAAAATAACTCTGACTCTTCCTGCCTTGGATTTCCATTTGTCAGTAGATTTTATAGATGTTCATACTGAAAGTTCATATTTATGGGAGTATGACTTAATTCCTCTTGATATTGATGGATTATTGAGTGATCTAGAATTAAGCAGTTTTGTGAAAAAGGATACAACAGATTATCTGGTGAAATTTCATCGGGGAGATGAACTATTTCAGGTAAAGCCCAATCATACTTTTCGAGCAGAAAATGGTTATTTTGAATATTTTCAGCAACTAAGGAATTTATTTGAAGACGAAAACGGCAAATATCAGCTTGAGCAAGAAATATTAGTGAAATCCGGTGATACCCTGATAGATTCAATTAAGAACGAATTAAGTGGTGAGTATGCAGACATAGTTAGTATCCGGGATAGTATATTGATAGAAGGATATGAAGATGGATATTATACTTTGATCATGAATTATCGTGATAAAATTGCCTACAGGCGGGAAGCAGTAGAAGACTTTTTCTGTGTGAAATCAAGAAAATCAGTCAATATAAGACTTTTTCCTGAGCTGGAAGATGATATCAAACTTGTAAGTTATTTTATGAACAGCAGTGAAAAAAATGTATTTAAAACTCTGAATTTAGAAGGTAAATCAAACTATTTGAATAAATTCTGGTATTCTCAGGATCCAAATCCAGCAACGGAAGAGAATGAATTCCTGAATCAGGTAAAATCAAGAATTCAATATGCAAATCAATTTTACAGCCACTTTAAACCGGGTTGGACATCTGATATGGGACGGATATTCATAAAATGTGGCAAACCTTATGAAATCAGGAAGCTCACAACCAATCTGGGAGAAAATGAATTTTCGGAATCATCCGATTATTCTTATGATGAAAGAGCTTCTGCCTATTATTATAATAAATATACTGTGAAAAATTATGAAATATGGAAATATCGGATGGATAGAAATACAACCTATATATTAATCGACCAGCTAACTTCAGGAGATTACAAGTTAATTTATAGCTCAGATGATAATGATGGTGAAACCACATTAGTAGACTGGAAAAAATATCTCGGTTATGATTTTGATGAGCGATTGCTGGAATAATCAGGTGCGAAAGGCATCGGGAATGTGTTTGATCTCCCATTTGTTTTGGGGATCATGAGATAGGGCAATTACATCAAAACGGGTAAATAGTTCAGAATATTCTGGGTTGATCAACAGGTAATATCTGGCAGCTTTAATTATCTTGAGTTGTTTTTTATAATTGATACTGGCAATTGCATCATCTATACCTGATTGCCTATAACGAACTTCAATAAATACCAGTTCATCGTTTTTGGGATCATGGGCAATAATATCTATCTCTCCTGTTTTGCAAAGAAAATTGCGTTCAATAACTTTATAACCCAGCTTTTTTAAATAGCGTAAAGCTGTTTTTTCTCCTTTATCTCCTTTTGTTTTCTTTATATATTTATTCATATATAAAAAATAGCTTGACTTTAAGAATAAGGAAATTATTTCTTTAAAAAAATGTGGAGCCAGATGATAATATGAAAAAAGTCATGATATATATTTTTTTTCTAATAATTGCAGGTTCGCAATTATTTGCCATACCTTACACCTTGCAAGGAAATAAAATCAATATCCCTGATGCTTATATTCTACCACATCAGATGGCAACTATTGGTGTAGCCTTTTCTCCCGGGGTCACTGATTTAACTGAAAATGGTAAAACTGATATGTTTTTTAATGCAATAGCGAATATAAATCTGGGCTTATATGATTACGGTGAAGTAGGGTTTGTACTAAATAGTTATGGTGTACCCTATATGAATTTCAAATTGCAGCTCCTTAAAGAAAAAAAACGCATCCCTCAACTGGCAATTGGATTAACTAATGTATTTTCTTCAGTGAGAAATGGAAATCATCCAAATTATACTGAAGGGCTCGTAGGCAGTGAGGATGATCTGATCAAGAATTCACCCTATGCAGTTCTTTCCAAGACGGCAATTATGGTTTCTAATATTACTGGTCTGGAATATATAGAGTTATCTGGCTATCTGGGCTGGGGATTAAGACGATTTAAAGGTGAAGGCTCTATAGCAAAATATTTAAATGGTATCTTTCTGGGAGTAGATTTTAAGCCAACAAGGTTTTTGAGTTTATATAGCGAAATTGATGGAGAAAATATCAGCGCAGGAATGAATATCTATTCCAAACATTTTACTTACCAATTCAGTGTCTTCCGCATAGAAGAAGCACTAAAGTTTGTGCTTGATGAAGGCAGCATAAATGCAGGTTTGAATATAGTTTATACTCTGGATAGATTCTCTGAACAGAAGGTTAATGACAGGCAGGATTACTATAGTTATTATAAAACGATCTCTCCCTTGATAGAAAGACGCGTAATAATTGAAAATGTCCTACCGGGAGAAGATAATTCTGTATATGAAGATCTGCCAATGTTCCAAGAGTTGCAGGAATTGAAGAGGCAAAGGCAGAATACAGAAGAAGAATTAGAAAGATTAAAAAGACTGCTTGAAGAAGAATAGATGAAAATCAGAATCATTTTATTAACAACTTTAATAGTTCTATTCCAGATATTATGGTCACAGAAAGCTACCAATAGCACTCTTCTGGAAGAAATACGCCAGGAATCATTTGATCTGGCAGTATTGGAAGAGGAAGTTGATTATTACCAACAGCTTGTGGATAAAAGAAAAAGAGTAAAAACACTTCTTAAGCAAAATAAACTTTCAAATATAAGAGAAATTTTTGAGCGTGATTTAGCTGAACTCGATGTTATATTTGAGTCTGATGATACTGAAAGGGCAGTAAAAAAACTGTGGGAAATAACGCTAATATACAAAGGAATTTCTGCTCTGGACATCAAAAATTATTTTCCCGACAAAGTATTGCAGTATTATGAAGCAAGGCTGGATGTTCAAGATGGGCATTATGAAAAAGCCAGACGAGTATTAGAAAAAAATCTGACAAATAACATTGATCCTCAGCACAGGAATGAAATTGTATTGCTTTTAGAAGAAATTTATTTTAATCTCAGGATATGGGAAGACTATATCTCTGTTTATCCTGTCTATCGGGGTATTAATACTACTCGGCAACGTTGGTGGCTGGGACAATCCTTTTATAATACTGGCAGATTAGATGATGCCAGCACGGTATTCAGGCGTCTTGCAAATGATGAAGTATATGGTTTACGGTCGCGTTGTATGTCAGTCCTTATAACTTATCAGAATGGCAATATTAATCAGGCGATCACGGATTTTATCACTTTAAAATATCAATATTCCCCCTCTACTCCCTATTATAACTTCATCAATCTAAATCTGGCAAGGCTTTATGCCATCAGTGGTGATAATCAGGAAGCAATCAATCTTTATGATCAGTATGTTCAATTACAAAAAGATATCCCAGATGATATCTTATATGAGATAGCAACGGTATATAAAAATTTTGGCGAATATACACAGGCAATTAAGTATTATCAGCAGATCACAGAAAAGCCAGTAAAAAGTAAATATTATGTTACTGCAAAATATTTTACAGCTATCACAGAACAGGATCGTGGTAATTATGAAAGCGGGCGTGAAAATTTACGTGATATTATAGAAAAAAATGATAACCTGATGCTGGCTCTAAATAAGAAATACGCCCTGCTGGAAAATTATTCTTCATTACTGCATGATCTCATAACTGAAACACTTAGTCCTGAAAGAAGACGTCAGATAGATACTCAGTTAGGTGACCTTGAAAGCCAGTTTCAGGAAAACAGAGTAGAGATTGAAACCTACAGCGAAGGGATTGATAGTGAAAAACTTCTTTATCTTAAGCTGTTGGAAGAAGAATATTTTTCTTATACTATCACTTTAGCTAATTATGAAGCATTTGTACGTTATTCTCGAAATACAATGTTAAAAAGATTACCCACAATCCAAAATTACCAGATGAGCAGAACGGATTCCTCTGTAGTATATCTGCAAATGGTGAATTATGTAGAAAACCTATCAAAAAAATCTGCGGAGTTATATATATTGGCAAAGTTTCTTGCTGAGCAGAAGGTATATCTGGCATTTATAAGGGATATATGGTTTGATATCAAAGGATTAGGAATTGATTACAATGCTGCAGAAATCACTAATGTAGCAGAAAGAGCTGATTCTCTGATCAGTAGCAATCTGGCGATAATCTCAGATTTGGAAAGCACTGCTTTTAAATCAGAGATTAGTAATGAAGAAAAAGATATTCTGGCAGAGAAAAGAAATCTGATCGAGAATAATAATAAAGAACTGGAGAAAAACGAACAAGAATTCATTAATGATTTTTCTAAAAATATAACCCCCCAATTAGCCACAAAGGTTGATGATTTTGCTGCCTCACAGGATGAAATCCGAAATCACTATATTGACACAATAACGGCGATGGTGGAATCACTGTCAGATGAAAATCAGATGTATGAAAATACTCTACTGGATATTTTATTCCGCCAATCAAGGCTTCTGGACGAAGAGTATGTAGAATTCAGGAAACAAGTAACTAATGAATAAATATAGTAAAATCATTCTGCTATTTATATTGCTTATAGCAGAGACTTTGATAGCCCAGGATATTGAATCTCAGATCAATCTTCAATACAATAGTAAAATAGAATACAAGCGGGAAGTATATAATCGCATTCAAAGAATGATAAGTGAAAACCCCGATGTTGATGAGCTTGATAATTTATATTTCAACCTGGCTGAGCTTAGTACGGAAATTGATCGTAATAATCCCCAGAAGATCGTCTCTTATTATAAACAGGTAATCCAATACAATCGCGAATTCAACTATAAAGATGTTGTCCTCTATAATATCGGATATTACAGTTATCAGGCTTCAGTTCTCCAAAATGGTCAAGCCAGACAGATGCTGGAGCAAAATTATCAGATAATTCCTGATTCTCTGCTCTATAACGAAATCACTTTCCAGGAACCCATCAAATACTATAAAAGACTGCTGGAAGAACATCCCTTTTCTTCATATTATACAGAAACTGCCTGGAGACTGGCAGAAATATATAACTCCATCGGTGAAGATACTAGAAGCAGAGTAGCATATCTGCGAGCTGTTGATTATTATGATCTTGCACTGCAGCAAAAAAAATCTTCCTTTTATTTCCCGGTACTGGCTGGCAAAGCCTGGACATTGTATTCTCTGCAGGAAATAGACGATGCCACTGAAATAGAATTCGCTCTGCTTAATCAGCTTGATAGTATTCCTGATCTCAGAAATAAAAATGTATTAGCACAGGAAGCAATCAAAAATTTAGCCTGGTCATTTTCTCGTGATAAAGATCTGAATTTTGAACAAAGTAGTATCACAGCTGCCAGATTGGATCTAAGGCTCGCTGGTTTAGCTAATAAGTTAAATCAGGAACGTGTAATGATTGCCGTAGCTGATCAGCTATTAGCAAATAATAAACCTCAAGCTGCCATTGGGTTATATGAAACCTTTCAGGAGCTTTTTCCTCTTTCAGTAATTGCGCCAGTAGCTGCTGCTGCCAAGATTGATATCTATCGTAAATATCCTGACATCTTTGGTGGAATAGAAAGCAGTACCCAGAAGATCGGTGATATCCGTGAGGAAATAAGGCGCACTTTTAGCCCTCAATCTGCCTGGTTCAAGGAAAATAAATCCAGTAACATCCTTACGTCCATTAAGGTGATCCGCAGTGCGATTGAATTCGATGAACCCTTAAAATACAATGATTTTATAAATTCACCAGAAAAGAATAATTATTTGAAATACAGACGCATGGTAAGTGATTTTGCCGGTTATGAAGGTTTTGATAATATCCAATATCAGCAAAAACTTCAACAGTACCGCCGAAATCTGGTTTACATGAGCCAGAAGCTGGCTCAAACCACTAATGAGTCAGATGATTATTACTATGCTCTGCGAGATCTGAGGGAATATAATGAGTTTTATCCAGAGCATGAAGAAAGAATTAATTTTGAGAAAAATATATTTTTCTGTTATGAAAAGCTCTATGACATCAGCCAGACAGACTCTCTTTCTTTATCAAAATCTGATATGGATAATATGGATTCTTTATATGTTGTAGCTTCTCAGCAATATGAAGATATATTACGCAATGATGAAGCCTGGGAAATTCATCAGAATGAACTTGCCCGGGTAATATTTAAACGAGCAGAATTTCTTTTTCAGCAGGACAGATTTATAGAAGCATTTCAGGATTACCTTAAAGTAACTGAATTGCAGGCTGATAATGAATTGATTTCCGATGCCTTTAGAAGATCAGCAGAAATTGCTCTGCAAGACCAGGATTATGTTTCCGCTGAAAGCTATCTGCGTAAAGCCATGCAGTTTTCTACGGGATACAGTCAGTCTGATGTGTATAAAAATATTATTTTTGTAATCAATCAAAAAGCTGAAAACCTGCTTCAGCAAAAAAAATATAACCAGGCTGCTGATGAATTTCTGAGACTTTCTCTGGAACTGGAAGCAATATATCCCCAGCAAAGTTCTGCATTTATTAATCGGGCAATTGATGTATTTGAAGATTTAGGAAATGACGAAAAGGTCAATGAATTGCTTACTATAATCTCTGAGCGGGAAAATATGAATCAGTCAGCAGCAGTATATGCCAATACCTGGCAGGAAGCTGATAAATTGGAAGACTATCAGCGTTCGATAGCTCTAAGAGAGGATTTCATATCTCGTTTCCCGGATTCTAATGAAGCTTTTCGAGTGAATTTGCAGATAATAGATATTTATGAAAACAAATTAAATGATAAAGAAGAAGCCGCTGAATTATACTTGCAGCTTCATGATGAATATATGTCTTTTGATCTGGGGAGAGAAAGACCAGAAAGCATCTACCTGAATGCCCTCAGGATATATCAGGATATGGGTGACAGTGAAATGTGTGCTCAACTTACAGAAAATTTCACCCAAAGCTATCCAGATTATTCTCTTATTGATCTTAATCTTACTTACAGCGATACTGATAATTTCCGTACCAATATCAGAAAACTGCAAAAACTCAAGGATAATATTAATTCACTCTTCCAGAAACAGGAATATGAATCTGCGAGAGAGGGTGTTGAGGAATTCCGTCAGATTGCTACTGCGCTCAACGTGGATTCACTTAGAATTGATATATCAGAAGATAATCTGCTCTTTGATAAATATCTTGATTACGCTGATTATTATAAAAAATATAAACTGGCGATCAGCAATATCGAAAATGTTTTCCTGCTCCAGAGCGCTCAGGAGATGATACCCATTTCTGCTGATACGCGTTGGCAGGAAAATCTGGTTGCGGGGGATAACATGATCGGAAATCTGTTGCAGCAATGCGATGATTATCGTAATAATATTATGGCACTTCTACTGCAGGGTTCTGAATTTCAGCTTGATACTCCACATTATACTCATGCAATATGGGCAATTGCTGCTACCTATGATCATGCCTATGAAGTAGTTGATCAGCAAATAAGAAATTTTGTGGTCAAATCAAAACAACTTAACCGTCCTGAACTGGAAGATAATAATTATCTTAAAAGTGAACTTAAAAGACGGTTGATCGCTGAAGGAAAGGATTATTCATTTGAATTTCAACTTGCTGCTGCCAGATTCTATCAAAACCTGTTATATCAGTTCTATGATAATTCCAGCTATACTGACCTTTGGACACGAAAATCACTCAACCACCTTACTGAATGGGGTATTCGGGATGCCAGCGGTGCTATCGTGATGCTGGATGAAAATATGCTGATGGCAGAAGATTCCTATGCTAATGAAGAAATTGAAAAAGAATATAACCAGATATACAGTGAATATCAAAATCGGGATTATAACTCTGCTCAGGTAAAATTCATGAAATTCATTTCTTCATATCCCGGACACAAACTTTCCTATAATGCTCTTTATTATGCTGCCGAATGTTATTACAATATGGGACAGCTAAGTAAAGCAATAGAACTGCTTGCCAAAGTGATAGATTTTGACCGTGATAAAACCCCTGATGCCCTCCTGCGAATTGGTCACTGCTACAATGCTGTCGGTAAAAAGCAGGAAGCTTATGCATACTGGAACAGGCTGATTGATGAATATCCTGATCATTATCTCACTGAAGTGATCAAACTCACTTTCACAAATATCCGTATGCAGGAAGAACAGGCACTTGCAGCAGCCAGTGTACCGGCAGATAAAGAGCAAAGAATTACCCTCAAATATCGTAATTATATCCAGAAATATAAGCAGGGCAATTATAAATCAGCTCGAAAGGGTTTTGCATCTATTACTAAAAAATATCCTGAACATCCTCTGGCTTACGATGCACTATTTATGCTGGCAGAATCATATTTCCAAGAAGGAAAATTCCAGGATGCTGCTGATACCTACCATGCAGTAATCGACCTGGATGGTAATAAAACAGTTAATTCTCTTTATAAGCTTGGTCAAAGTGAAGAAAAACAGGGAAATATTCCTCAGCGTGATAAATACTGGCAGCAGATAATAAATGAATATCCTGGTCATTATCTGGCAGGGGTAGTTGCTGGGGGAGAAGCTGAGATCAATGCCCAAAGAGTAACAACAAGACCAGTTAAAACTCAACCTCGTAAAATCCCTGCTACTCAAATAACCACAAATACTGAGCAATATCAATACAAAAAAGCCCTGATGGATTTCAGATATAATAAATATGCTGAAGCAATAACGGGATTTAAAGATTTTGTGGATAATAATCCTGATCATAGACTTACTTTCAATGCCCGGTTCCTGATGGCAGAATCATATCAAAACCTTCGTGAATACCAGAAAGCACTTACTCTCTTCCAGCAGATATTATCTTCTTCTGGTGCCAAGAGATCAGAAAATCTTATTCATATTGCCCAGAATTATATTGCCCTGGATCAAACAGAAAATGCGGTAAATATTCTCCAGGAAATCAAGATCACTTATGCCGGCACATTTGCAGCAGCTCAGGCAAATAAGCTGCTTAACAAGATTTCAGGAGCTGATAATGAATAAAAAAATGCAACTCCTTTTCATGCTGATCATAGTTTTAATCGC